>Ga0182021_10001758_pt1 | contig 25144 bp, 16 predicted proteins | sample 612E3MmetaG_FD_120493 | JGI IMG/M metagenome (GOLD analysis project Ga0182021, IMG submission 120493) | Permafrost microbial communities from Stordalen Mire, Sweden - 612E3M metaG (Illumina Assembly) | ecosystem: Environmental > Terrestrial > Soil > Wetlands > Permafrost | place: Sweden... | reverse complement strand
GGCTTTCTGGCGCTGTGGATTCACCTGGTGCGGTCGGCCAATCTGATCAAGTTGACCGACGGCGTCGATGGGTTGGTTCGCGATCTGTTCCTGGTAGCGCTGGTGGTCAACGGCTGGTTCCTCTACCGGCAAAGCGGCGTGCTGGACGCGGCGGTTTCGGCGGTCGAGGAGGCGGCGCACGAACTGGGGCTGATGAGCGAGGTGCTGGTGCGCATGGAGCGCGAGCCGTTCCGCTGTCCCCTGTTGGCGGGCCTGCGCGAGTCGCTGGATGTGGAAGGCGAACCGCCCTCCCGGCAACTGGCGCGCCTCAAGCGGCTGGTGGAGAATCTGGATTCGCGCGACAACGTGGTGGTGAGGGTGCTGGAACCATTCATCCTGTGGACGCCGCACCTGGCGCTGCAGGTGGAAGACTGGAGGGCGCTCTCGGGCCACGCCGTGCGGCGCTGGCTGCATGCGGTGGGCGAGATGGAAGCGCTGTGCTCGCTCTCGAGCCACGCTTTCGAGCATCCGGCCGACCCGTTTCCGGAGTTTGCGCCGGAGGGCGCGTGGATCGAAGCCGAGGCCATCGGGCACCCGCTGCTGGGGGAGGACAAGGTGGTGCGCAACGATATCCGCATCGGCGGCGCGCTGCGTGTCATGGTGGTGAGCGGCTCCAACATGTCGGGCAAGAGCACCATGCTGCGCACGCTGGGAGTGAATGCGGTGCTGGCGCAGGCGGGCGCCCCGGTGCGCGCGCGGCGGATGACGATGTCGCCGCTGGCGGTGGGCGCGTCCATCCGGCTGACGGATTCGCTGCAGGGCGGCGTTTCGCGTTTCTACGCGGAGATCCTGCGCCTGCGGCAGATTCTGGATCTGACGGCGGGCCCATTGCCCGTGCTGTTCCTGGTCGACGAGTTCCTGCACGGCACGAACTCCCACGACCGGCGGATCGGCGCCGGGGCGCTGGTGCGCGGCCTGGTACAGCGCGGCGCCATCGGCCTGGTCACCACGCACGATCTGGCGCTGGCGGATATCGCGGGCGAATTGGGGGAGCGCGCCGCCAACGTGCATTTCGAGGATCAGATCGTGGATGGCGGGATCTCCTTCGATTACCGCATGCGGCCCGGCGTGGTGCGCAAGAGCAACGCCATCGAGCTGATGCGGCAGGTGGGATTGGAAATTTGACAGCGGACCACATACGGGAGCTGGCGCGCCGGTCGGGATTCGAACTGGCGGGGGTGGCCGCGGCCGTCCCGGCTCCGGATCGGATGCGTTACCAGGAGTGGGCGGCGGCAGGCCGGGCGGGCAGGATGGGGTATCTCACCGGCCGGCGCGCGGCGCTGCGCGACGATCCGCGGAATCTGCTGGCAGGGGCGCGGTCGGTGATTTCGGTCGGCAAGCTGTACCAGACTCCCTGGCCGCATTCCACGCGATTCCACGACGCGGAGCGCGCCTGGATTTCGCGCTACGCCTGGGGCGAGGATTACCACGGCGTGATGCGGCGGGGACTGCTGCGCCTCGATGGATTGCTGCGCGAGGCCGCGGGCGCGGCCTTCGAATCGCGCATCTGTGTGGACACGGCGCCCTTGCTGGAGCGCTCCTACGCGCGGCTGGCTGGCCTCGGGTGGATCGGGCGGAATACCTGCCTGATCAATCAGCGGCAGGGCTCGTGGTTCTTCCTGGGCGAGTTGCTGGTGTCGATGGAGATCTCGCCGGACGCGCCGCCACCGGACCGTTGCGGCACCTGCATGCGCTGCGTGGAGGCGTGCCCCACGTCGGCGCTGGTGGCCGGGCAAGGGCTCGATGCCACGCGGTGCATCTCCTATTTCACGATCGAGCTGCGCGGGGAGATTCCCGAAGAGCGGCGCGCCGGGATGGGGGCGCACGTGTTCGGCTGCGATATCTGCCAGGACGTGTGTCCGTGGAACGGGCGCGCGCCGGTGACGGGCGATCCGGCATTCGCGCCGCGCCAGTTCGCGCCGCGCCTGGAGGAACTGGCGGCGATTGGGGAGGCGGAGTGGGGCGCTATGTTCCGCGGCACGCCGCTGACGCGCGCCCGCTACTCGGGTTTTCTGCGCAATGTGGCGGTGGCCATGGGGAATGCGCGGCACGAGAGGTTCCGCGCGCCGCTGGAGAGACTGGCCGAATCGGAAGACGCGGTGGTGGCCGGGCACGCGCGCTGGGCGCTCGGGCGTTTGGGGCGCGACTAAGAATCCCACTCCCGTGGACCGCACATGATGTACGGTTTCTAGCCAGTTCCTCACTGAAAACAAATGGGATAAGTGCACGGACCGTACATCTGTTACGGTTTCGAGCTTTGCGTGGCACCGCTCCCTGAGGGGGTAAACCCGGGGTAAACCCGGGGACGGAAAACCCGGGAAAACCCGGGGGAAAACCCGGGGGGAAAACCCGGGGACAGACGGAACGTTTCCTGGTTTTCCAGAATGAACTGGAAAACGAGAGTGTGCCGCGCGCCGCTTGGAGAAACTGGGGGGAAACCGGGGGGAAACCGGGGACAGACGGAACGTTTTCCAGTTTCACTATAGAAAAATTGGAAAACGTTCCGTCTGTCCCCGGTTTTTGTCGGAAAACGTTCCGTCTGTCCCCGGTTTTTGTCCGGTTTTTGTCCCCGGTTTTTGTCCCCCGGTTTTTGTCCCCGGTTTTCCCCCGGACCGTACATCTGTTACGGTTTCGAGCTTTGCGTGGCACCGCTCCCTGAGGGAATAATAGAAGCAGATGCTCAGGCTTGTCTTGCTCCTGGTACTGATGGCCTCGCCGCTGGGCGGGCAGCAACCGTTGGTCGACCAGGGATTCACCTACTTCTACAACCTGGACTATGACGAGGCCATCGCCGTATTCGAAAAGGCGATCGCGCAGGATCCCGGGCAGCCCGACCTGCACAACCACCTCGCGCAGACGCTCATCTTCCGGGAAATGTTCCGCAATGGCGCGCTGGAAAGCGAGCTCGTCTCGGGCAACAATTCGTTTCTGCGGCGCCCCAAGCTGAATCCGGCGCCCGAGACCGAGAAGCGCATTTTAGACGAGATCGCCAAGGCGATGGCGAGCGCCGATGCGCGGCTGAAGCAGCATCCGAAAGACACGGCGGCGATGTACGCGAGCGGCATCGCCTACGGCCTGCGCGCCAACTATTTCTGGGTGGTGAAGAAGGCGTGGCACGATTCGCTGAAGGACGCCACGGCCGCGCGCAAGCTGCACAACCGCATCAGCGAGTTGGAGCCCAACAACGTGGACGCCCGCCTGGTGCAGGGATTGCACGATTACGTAGTGGGCAGCCTGCCCCTGGCGTATAAGATGCTCGGCTTCCTGTTCGGCATCCGCGGCGACAAGGAGAAGGGCATACGGACGGTGCAGGACGTGGCCAGGAACGGCAACCAGAACCGCGTGGAGGCCGAGGTCTTCCTGTGCGCGCTGTACCGCCGCGAGAATCTCAGCAAGCTGGCAGTGCCTTTGGTGCGGGATCTCATCCGCCGCTATCCTCGGAACTATCTCCTGCGCATGGAACTGGGGCAAATGTACAGCCAGTCCGGCGACGGCGTGCGCGGATTGCAGGCGCTGGAAGAGGTGGCGCGGCTCAAACAGAGCCACGCTCCCGGCTTCGACCGGGTGCCATGGGAGAAGATCTACTACCAGGAGGGATCGATTCAATTCTGGTACAACGACCTGGACCGGTCGCTGGAGAACATGAAGAAGGTCGCGGCCGCCAGCGAAGAAGTGGACCTCAGCGTCGGTGTGCAGGCGCTGCTGCGCATGGGCCAGATCTACGACATGAAGCAGCGCCGCGCCGAGGCCATTGCGGCCTATAAGAAAGCCATCGCTTACGCCCCTCAGGCGGAAGCGGCCCAGGAATCCAGGAAATACCTCTCCACGCCGTACCGGCGCATGTAGCTACTCGATGGTCACCTTTACCGGCTGCTCGATGAGCTTGGGTTCCTTACCGACCGTCAGAATCATCAGCGCCATGCGGCCGGTGGCCTTGGCGGGTATCTTGAGCTTGAGCTCGGTAGCACTCTGCTCGGTGACTTCGCAGACTATGTCGTTCTTGCCATCGGTGAAGTAGACCTTGCCAACGTTGGCCTTGTCGAGATTCTCGCCGGCAACGGTAATCACATCGCCTGCCTTCCCGCTGGACGGATCGACCGAGGACATGCGGGGCATCGTCTCCTGGCCGAACAGCACAAGAGTCGCAGCGAACAGAAGCGGCACTGCAAGAGACAGTTTCATCTGATTATCCGTTCCTTTGACTCTGATGGTATGTCCATTAACTCCGGAATTCAAGGGTTGCGCCGGAATTCCCCAAAATAGTGGAGCGGAGGGCCTCATCGCGGGCGGGAGGACGGCCGTGGCCAGGCCGCGCCGTGCCATACGCTTCCGCCAAAAGTCGTGATGTAGACCTGGGCGCGATCCAGCGGGTCCACCGCCACGCGGTGTGCCCATTTGAAATCGAAGCTTGGGATGCGGTTCCAGGTGAGGCCGCGATCGGCGCTCCGCCAGGCGGCGGATTCGAAGCCGGTGGCGTACAGCACGCGCGCGTCGGTGGGGTCGATGGTGACGTCGTAGATGTGCTGGTCTCTATCCAGCACGCGGCGCCAGTGTGCGCCACGGTCGGCGGACAGGTAGATGCCGCCATCGGCCGCGCCTTCGCGGGTGCTGCGGCCCCAGGCGGCGAGGTACAGCCGCGCCGGGTCGCGCGGGTCGATGGCGAGACCATTGGGCCCATTCAGCCCGGCGGGAAGCGGCACGCGGGACCAATGCTCCGCGCCGTCGGTAGAGCGGTAGAGCGCGCCATCGCCGGCGTTGCCGAACCCTCCGTCATCGCTGCGCCGCGCCAGAATCAGGTAGAGCGCGCCCTTGGAATCGCGCACTATGCGCCAGGCGAAGGGCTGGCTGCCAGCGATGCCGGCATTGCGCAGCGACCAGTGATCGCCCGCGTCGGTGGATTTGTAAACGCCGCGGCCGAAGCCGGTGACGTAGAGGGCGCCAGAGGGATCGCGCAGGATGTGGGTGGCGGCGGTCTCGGGCATGCCGGTATTCTGCACGCGCCAGGAGCGTCCGCCATCGTCGGAGCGGACCACGCCACCGGTATAGGAATCGGGCGACGCGCGTTGCCACATCTTGGGGCGCGGCAGATCGTGGGTGCCGCTCATGACGGCCCACATTCGGCCGCGGACGGCGGGGTCGAACTCCATCCAGTAGGTGGTGTTCTCCCATTGGCGGGGCACGCCGCGGCGCGTGGCGCTGTACCAACTGGCGCCAGAGGTATCGCTGGCCCATAGGCCGATATCGGTATAGCCGATGAACATGTGGCGCGCGTCGAAGGGGTCGAAGTGGACGCCGTAGCAGGTCGTGACGTCGATCCCGTTGCTGGTCCAGTTGCCGTCCGGCGTCGCGTTGGAGTAGGCGGAATTCCACGTCTTGCCGCCATCGGTAGAGCGCAGGACGCGGCCGGAATCGGTGGCGTAGACCGTCGCCGCGTCGTGCGGCGCCACACCGAGGCCGATGGGGTTGCCCGCCCAACCGGCGCCGAAACGGTCCGAAAGCCAGGCGTCGTGGACGTTGTTGTACACCGGCTCCCAGTGGCGCCCGGAATCGGTGGTCTTGGCCACGCCCCAGGTGGCGTGCACGGGCGCGCGCAGTCCGCTGTAGGAGACGTAGGCGATCTCGGGATGCGCAGGGCTCGCGGCGATGGCGGTGGCCTGGCCCCCAAATCCGGGCAGGGAGGAGTCGCGCCAGGCCACGCCGCCATCGGGGGACACATAGATCTTGCCGGCGATGGTGGCATAGAACACCGGCGGCGCGCCGGAGATCGAAGTGACGGGCCCGGGAAGTCGGCTGGTTCGCCAGCGGCCTTGGCGGCGTATATAGAGCGCGTCCGGGCCGGCGGCGTAGAGCGTCCGGTCGCCGCGCAGCGAACGCGGATCGATCCAGATCTGGTGCGCGGAGCCGGGCAGATCGGCGGCATTCCGCCAGGTGCCGCCGGCGTCGAAGGAAGCCCAGAGCGTGGCTCCCAGGGCGAGATAGAGGGCGCGCGAGTCGGCGGGATCGATCGCCATGGCGGCGACTTCTCCGCTGGGCTGGCCGGTAGTGTGCAGATACCCCGACGCGTGGTCGTCCCCCATGGTGATCTTCTGGACGACGCGCGGAAGGAAGCGCTTCCAGGTGGCGCCGGCATCGCCGCTGCGGAAGAGGCCGCCCTCGCCGGCGCCGGCATAAATCACATTGGCGTCGAGCGGGTCGAAGACGAAGAACTGGACGGGCTCGCCGAGGTTGAAGATGCGCCATGTGGCGCCGCCATCGTGCGTGAGGTAGGCGCCGGTCATATCGCAGGCGACCAGCGCGGTGCGGCTATCGTGCGGGCTGACGGTGGGGTGGAACAGAGAGCCGCCGCCTCCGGGTCCGATGATGCGCCACCCCTCGGCCAGCGGCGGCGGCGCGGCGCAGGCGAGGGCGGCGGCGATCACCAGCGGCAGGCGTCTCATCACCCGCTACAGCCGCTTACTTGGCCGCCGCGATTTCCAGCAACTCGATTTCGAAAACCAGCGTGGCGCCGCCCGGAATCGTGGGCGGGTGCCCCATGTTGCCGTAGGCGATGTCCGAGGGGCATACCAGCATCGATTTGCCGCCCACTTTCATGCGCTGCACGCCTTCGGTCCAGCACTTGATCACCTGATTGAGCACGAACTGGGTGGGCTCGCTGTGCTTGTCGGAACTGTCGAATTCGGTACCGTTGGTCAGCGTGCCGCGGTAGTGGACTTTCACGGTGTCGGTGGCTTTGGGCGATTCGCCCGCGCCCACTTTCAGTTCGCGATAGATCAGTCCGGAGTCGGTCTTGACGGCGCCGGGTTCGGCGGCTGCCTTGGCCAGGTAAGTGGCGGACGCCGCCTTTTCTTTCTCCGCCAAGGCTGCCGCGCGGGTGGTCATCAGGGGCTGGATCTTGGGTCCCCACACGTTCAACTCGACCTCGGGTTTGCCGCCCACGGAATCGGCGATGGCGCGTATGACGATCGCGAGCTCGGACGGGGTGAGGTTGAACGGGGCCAGCGGCTGGCTGATGGCAAGGCCGAGGGCGTAGATGGTCTTCTCGTCGTCGGTGGCGAGGGGGGCCGGTGCGGGGGGCGCCGCCGGCTTGGGTGCGGCTACCGCCCCGCGTCCCGCCGTGACGCGACCCGCGGTGGCGGGTTTGGGAGCCGCCGGATTGGCTGGTGCCGTAGCGGCCGCCGGCTTAGCTTGTGTGGTGGTGGCTGCCGCGGTAGACTTCTTCGCCGGTGTAGTGGCTTTCTTGGCGGGTGTGGCCGCCGCCGGGGCAGTGGCGGGAGTGGGGGCCGCTGCCGGGGCAGTGGCCGGGGGAGTCTGTGCCAGGGCAAGCGCCGGCAAAAGGATCATGAATGCTCGCATCTGTCTAAGTATACCTATTGAGGTGGGACAGACCATCGTCTTTTGTGGTCTGTCGCGGCTGGCCAACGGAAAAGTGCAGACAGACGACAAAAGGCGATCGTCTGTCCTACCACTACGAGAGCAGCAGTTCCAAATCTTCGCGCTTCAAATCGCGAATCAGACTGTTGTCTTCGCCCAGGATGGCGTCGGCCAGCTCGCGCTTGGTCTTCTGCAACTCGAGCACCTTTTCCTCCACCGTGTCGCGCGCAATCAGCCGGTAGGCGAATACCGGGCGCGTCTGGCCGATGCGGTGGGCGCGGTCCACGGCTTGCGCTTCCACCGCCGGGTTCCACCAGGGATCGAGCAGGAAGACGTACTCGGCGGCGGTCAGGTTCAGTCCCAGGCCGCCGGCCTTGAGGCTGATCAGGAACAGGCCGCACGCCCGATCGTTCTGAAATGCCTCCACGTGGGCCTCGCGATTGCGCGTGGCGCCATCCAGGTATTCGTAGGGAATGCCCGCGTCATCCAGGCGCGCACGCACGATGGCCAGCAGGCTGGTGAATTGCGAGAACACCAACGCCTTGTGTCCCTCCTGGCGCAACTCGTCCAACTGATCCATCAGCACGTCGAGTTTGGCGCTCGGCTCCGAGGAGCGCTTGACGTCGAGCAGTCCGGGATGGCAGGCGGCCTGGCGCAGGCGCAGGAGCGCTTCCAGCACGTGCATCTTGGATTTGCCCAGCCCAGCGGATTGCACGCGCGCCAGCAAGGTCTCGCGGTAATGCTTGCGCAGCTCGTTGTACTGCTTCCGTTGCGGGCCTTCGAGTTCGCAGTAGATGGTCTGCTCGGTCTTCTCGGGCAATTCGCGCGCCACCTGTTGCTTGGTGCGCCGCAGGATGAAGGGGCGCAGGGCTTGGGCGAGGATGCGCCGGGCATCCTCGCTGGGATTGCGCGCCAGGCCACCGGCCATATTGAGCACCTTGGCTTCGCCCAGCATGCCGGGGTTGAGGAACTCGAAGAGGCTCCACAACTCGCCCAGATGGTTTTCCACCGGGGTGCCGCTGAGGGCCAGGCGATGGGCGCCGCGCAGCAGGCGGACGGCTTTGGCCGAAGCCGTGGCGGAGTTCTTGACGGCTTGGGCTTCGTCCAGCACGACATAATCGAACTCCATCGCCGCCAGTTGCGCGGCATCGCGAAGCAGGGTGCCGTAGGTGGTGAGGATGAGATCGTGCTGAGCGATGAGCGCCGTGTCGCGCGCCAGGCCGGTGTGTTCCAGGACGCGCAATTGGGGGGTGAAGCGCTGCGATTCGGCGCGCCAGTTGAACATCAGCGACTTGGGCGCAACGACGAGCGAGGGCCCGCGGCCCTCGGTGCGGCGCGATTCCAGGACGGCCAGCACCTGGGCGGTTTTGCCGACGCCCATATCGTCGGCCAGGCAGCCGCCGAAACCGAACTCGCGGAGGAATTCCATCCAGCCGAGGCCTTCGCACTGGTAATCGCGCAGTTGTCCGACGAAGCCCGGCGGTTGGGCCGCCGTCTTGACGCCGGCGAAGGACCGCATGCGTTCGCGGACGCGCTGGAACATCTCATCGACGCGCACCTCCGGCTGGGCCGCCAGCAGCGCGTCCAGCAGGCTCGCCTGGTTGCGGCGGAAGCGCAGGTGGTCCTGGTCCTCCCCCTCCCCCTTGGATCCCAGGCCGGCCAGCGGCGCGAAGCGCTCCAGCCACTCTTCGGGCAGCAGGCCGAAGGTGCCATCGCCCAGGCGCACCATGGTGTCGCCGCGGCGCACGGCAGCCAGCAACTGAGGCAGGCTGGCGGTCTGGCCGTCGTAGTCCACCTCGCCGTGGAGCTCGAACCAGTCGATGCCGCTGCGCACGTCGACCCGGGTAGCACCCGGCCGTCGAAAGGCCTTGCCTTCGGCCTCCACGTGCCAGCCGGCATGGATCAATTCGCGGACCACCTTGGGCAGCGACTTGAGGCCCAGGCGCCACGCCGCGGCGTCGTCGCCGGCCGGGCGCAGGCCGAGTTCCCTGAGTTTTTCGCGCGCCGCGCCCTCGGTATCGGCGTCGCGGACCAGGTAGACGCGCTCCTCGGGGATCCAGAGGCCGCGGCCGGCCGAGGCGGCTTCCGCCCAGCCGCGGCCGTAGTCCAGCAGGAGGATCGCCCGAAAGTACGCATCGCCCCAGGTGTCCTTCTGCTGGGTGACGCGCAGGCCGAGGCGCGGCTGCTTGCGGCGTTCCTCGAACTGGAGCGCCTCATCGACGTCCAGCGGAGGCACCACGTTGAGGTCCAGCAGTTTGGACATGACGCTGTCGCGTTCCCGGTCCGGGAACGGAATCTGCTTCAGGGCGATCAGGCGCGTGATCCACGGGAAGGCGCCGCCATCGTCGAGCGCGGCGATCTTGCCGCGCGCCACCAGGAATCCGCCTTCCACGATGAGCGAGGGCTCGGTCAACAACATGCGCTCCGCGCCGCGGCGCAGCGAGCCGGTGATTTTCCATTGATCGCGATCGTCCTGGCGCACGTCCAGCCAGAGCTTCCATGGCTCGCCCTCCCAGGCGAGGGGCTGCAAGTCGGCGGAAGCGATTTTGCGGGTACAGAGCCGGCCGGTCGCGGCCAGCATGGGAATCAGGCGCTGCGCGAGAGAGTGCGGGACCGCCTTGCGCGCAGCCGCTCCGCCGCCGCCGGCATACGCATAGACGTAGTATTCCTGCCCGCCGAGGATGGAGGCAATGGCTTCGGCGTCCACCGGGTCGGGCAGCGAGCCCACCTGGGAAGGCGCGATGCGGAACTCTTTGTTGACGGTCCATTCGCCGTTCTTCTTGCGCGACCGGGAGAACAGTTCGAGCACGATGGCGCCGGCGACTTTCGAGGTGCCGGGATCCACCACGTAGAGGATCTCGAACTCGCGCGGCCAGACCGGCGTCTTCAGCTTCTTGTCGTCCAGGCTTCTGCGGATATCGGTGAGGTACTCCTGCCAGGGCGGAGTCCGCGGGGACGGGGGCGGCGGGATGTGAGGTTCCCTGCCGGCCAGTTGGCGTTCGTCATCGGGGTCGGGTTCGCTGTAGAGGCGCAGGGCGCCGCCTGTGGTGGCCTCGCCGAGAACGCCGCGCCGGTCGGCTTCGAGGACAGCCGCCCAAAGATGCTTGCACCGGCCGAAATCGGCGAAATAGGCGCACCCACAGTACACCGCAAGGCGGCCGCCCTCGTAAGTCATGCGGATCGCGTAACGGCTGGTGCCTTGGACTTCACCGAAAAGATGCGCCTGGTTCGCCTCCAGGATCCGCACCGCCCGGGCGTGAAAGAGATTCAGGCCCTTGAACTGAAGTCGTCTTTCAAATTGAAAGGCTAATTTGCTGGCGAGAGGCATCTAAGGGGCAAGACTTTATTGTAGCTGCTGGCGCGGCGAGTGCTGCTGCACCCCATCGGCCGGCTCGGACACGGTCAGCCAACTGGGAAGCCTTCCCAGCGCGCCACCACGGCGCTGGCCAGGCAGTTTCCCAACACGTTCACCGAGGTCCGCGCCATGTCGAGCACGGCATCCACGCCCAGCAAAATGGCAAACCCTTCCACCGGCAGGTGGAACGCCGTCAGCGTCCCGGCCAGGATCACCAGCGCGGCGCGCGGCACGCCGGCGACCCCCTTGCTGGTCAGCATCAGGGTCAGCATCATCACCAACTGCTCGCCCAGCGTCATGTGCACCCCGGCGGCTTGCGCCACGAACATGGCGGCCATGGAAAGATACAGCGTGGTCCCATCCAGATTGAAACTGTAGCCGGTGGGCAGCACGAAGCCCACGATGTGTTTGGGTACGCCGAACTGTTCCATGTTCTCCAGCGCGAGCGGCAGCGCGGCCTCACTGCTGGCGGTGGAGAAAGCGATCAGGAACGGCTCGCGCACCGCCCGGTAGAACCCGCCCAACGGAATCCGCGCGATGGCGATCACCGCGCCCAGCACCAGCACCACGAACAGCCCGAGCGTAGCGTACATGGTGAGGATCAGCTTGCCCAGTCCGAACAGCACGCCGACTCCTTTGCTGCCCACCGTGACGGCGAGCGCGGCCCCCACGCCGAGCGGCGCCAGGTACATCACATACTTCGTATAGCGGAACATGACTTCGGCCAGCGCGGCGCAGAACGCGACCACCGGCGCGGCCTTGGCGCCAAGGGACGCGCAGGCAGCGCCGAACAGGAACGCGAAGACCACCACCTGCAAGACATCGTTGCGCGCCATGGCGTCGATAATGCTGGCCGGGAAGGTGTGCTCCACCACCGCGGCCAGCGTGGTGGGCGCCGCGGGGGCAAGCGAATCGGCGGCGCTGCGCGCGATCGGCACCCCCTCGCCCGGCCGCACCAGGTTGACCACGCCCAACCCGAGGAACAGCGCGCAAGTGGTGACAACTTCGAAATAGAGGATCGCCTTGGCCCCGATGCGCCCCATGTGCTTGAGGCCGCCGCCGCCCGCGATCCCGGCCACCAGCGTGCCGAACAATAGCGGAGCCACGATGGAGCGGATCAGGCGTAGAAACACCGTGCTCATCAGCCCAAGCTGCTGAGCGAAGCCGGGAGCCAGGATGCCCAGCGCCACGCCGGCCGCCATGCCGATAAAGATCCAGGCGGTCAGCGAGACCTTCTTCATCGTTCTCCCCACTTGAGCTTCTGGCGCAGCACGTCGAAGAACATCATGCGCGGCGGGCGGGTCAACAGCAGCGAATGGTGCGAGCTGCGGCACACTACCACGTCGCCTTCGCGGATGGGCAAGCCCACCTGCCCGTCGATGGTCAGGTAGACGCTCTCATCGGGCCCACGCGAGGTCACGCGGATGACGCTGGTTTCGGGCACCAGCACCGGCCGGTTGGTCAGCATGTGCGGGCAGATGGGCGTCAGGCAGATGGCGGGGACCGAAGGAAAGATGATGGGCCCGCCGGCGGAGAGGGAGTACGCGGTGGATCCGGTGGGCGTGGCGATGATCAGCCCGTCGGCCTTATAGGCGCAGACGAACTGCTCGTCCACGTGGGTGTCCAGATCGATCATGCGCGCGATGGCGCTCTTGGTGAGCACGGCGTCGTTCAAGGCGTCGAAGCTGGCCACCACTTCGCCGGAGCGCACCACCTCGGCGGTCATCAGCTTGCGCCTGGCGATGCGGTGCTCGCCGCGCAGGGCGCGCTCCAGCTCGGGATACAGCTCATCCACGGTGATGGCGGTGAGGAAGCCCAGCGAGCCGAGGTTCACCGGAAAAAGCGGAATCTCGCGCCGCCCCATGGCGCGCGCGGCGGAGAGCAGGGTGCCATCGCCGCCCAGCACGATCAACATGTCGCAGGTTTCCGGCACCCGCTCGCGCGTCAGGCCGGCGATCCCCCCGGCGTAGACGCCGGTCTCTCCATCGATGCGCACCGTGATGCCGCGGTCGCGCAGCCATTCGATCAGCTTGGGCACCAAGCCGCCCGCCGCGGGCGAGTTCGGCTTGGAAATGATGCCGACGGTTCTAATGACGGGCATAGAGGAGAAACTCCTTGTTCCCTTCGGCGCCGGCGATGGGGCTCTCGACGATAGCCGTCTCGAAGCCGATTTCACGCACGGCCCTTTCCACTTTTTCGCAAGCCGCCCGGTGCAATTCCGGCCGGCGAACGATGCCGCCCTTGCCCACCTGGCCCTTGCCCACTTCAAACTGCGGTTTGATCAGTATAACCATTTGCCCGGCGGGCTGTAACAATTGTGTCGCCGCGGGCAGAATCAAGGTAACCGAAATGAAGCTGACGTCGCAGCACAGAAAGTCCACCGGCTCGCCGATGTCTTCGAAGAGCAGCGCGCGCGCGTTCAGCCCATCGTGCACCACCACCCGCGGGTCCGTGCGCAGCTTCCAATCGAGTTGCCCCGTGCCGCAATCGACGGCGTGCACGCGCCGGGCGCCAGACTGCAGCAGCACGTCGGTGAAGCCGCCGGTGGAGGAGCCGATATCGAGACAGACTTTGCCCGTGACGTCGACCGCGAAATGGCGCAGCGCCTCCGCCAGCTTGAATCCGCCGCGGCTGACGTAGGGGGGGCGCGAGAGCACCTCCACCGTGCAATCGTCCTCCACGGCGTGTCCGGGTTTGGATGCCTTCTGCCCGTTGAGGCGCACCTCGCCGGCCATGATAAGCGCTTGCGCTTTCTCGCGGGATTCGGCGAGACCGCGGTCCACCATCAAACGGTCCAGCCGTGTCTTCATGACTTGCGTTGGACGATCAGGTCGGCCAGTTCGTGCAGGCGCAGCGCGCGGACGCCGAAGGGCTCGAGCACCGCGTGGGCGCGCGCGCACTCCTCGCGCGCCATTTGCCGCGATGCCTCCAGGCCATAGACGGCCGGGAAGGTGATCTTGTGCTGCGCCGCATCCTTGCCGGCGGTCTTGCCGAGCGCTTCCGACGACTCTTCGACGTCGAGGATGTCGTCCACAATCTGGAAGGCCAGCCCGATGTGTTCGCCGTAGCGGGAGAGCGCCTGATACTGGGCGTCGCCGGCGGCCGCCGCCATGGCGCCCATGCGCAGCGAGGCCCGCAACAGCGCTCCGGTCTTGGCGCGATGGATGGATTCCAGCAGTGGCGCGCTGGGCGGCTTGCCCTCGCCTTCGAGATCGGCCACCTGCCCGCCTACCATCCCGCCCACCGTGCCGCTGGACACGGCGAGCTCGGCGATCAGCCGCGTCCTGATATGGTCCGGCGCGTCGAGTTGCGCCAGCACCTGAAAGGCGAGGGTGAGCAGGGCATCGCCGGCCAGAATCGCCATGGCGTCGCCGAATACCTTGTGGTTGGTCAGCTTGCCGCGGCGGTAATCGTCGTTATCGAGCGCCGGCAGATCGTCGTGAATCAACGAATAGGTGTGGATCATCTCTAGCGAGCAGGCCGCCGCCAGAATGCCGGAGCACTCGCCCGCGATGGCGGTCGCGGCCTCGATACAGAGGATCGGCCGGATGCGCTTGCCGCCGGCGAACAGGCTGTAGCGCATGGCGCGATGAATGGTTTCCGGAGGCGTCGATTCCGGGGGGACCAGGCGGTCGAGTTCCGCATCCACCAGTCCCTGTTGCTGGGCGAGGTATTCGCGCAGGTTCATGGGTGTCAGGGTTTTTCCGGGCGGTAGGGCTCGGCGGTGAGTTTGCCATCTTTGCGGATCAGCATCTCGACGCGGGTTTCGGCGGCTTCCAACTGCTGGCGGCACACATCGCCGAGTTCCATGCCGCGTTCAAAAAGTTCCAGCGAACGCTCCAGCGGCAGGTCGCCGCCTTCCAGCTCGCGCACTACTTTTTCCAGCTCGTCGAGAGAGGTCTCGAAGGTTTCCACCGGTTTCGCGCCGCTTTGGTTTTCCGCCATCGCCTCATTCTAGCAACCGGCTTGAGGGCGCGGGAGTATCGGAGGAATGAGGGATGAGATTCCCCGCGGAGACGCCGAGATAAGCGCAGAGAACGCATTTTTGATCTTGTGCTTGGTTTTCTCTGCGCTTAACTCTGCGTCTCTGCGTCTCTGCGGGGAGACCATTTCCCGTCTGGTTTCGGGTAGAGGGGCGCTTCAGCGCTGCGCCCAGTAGCGGGACTGGGCCTGGACCACAAGGCCTTTTGCCTTGGCGGTGAGCTGGAGGCGCCGAAAGCCGGAGATGCGCACCGGGACGTCGGAAACGAAGCCCAGGTTGTACTGGCTGCGGAGCTCGTCCTGGATGGCCTGGAAGATCCGCTCGATGGTGAGGGTCTTGGACACTTCAAAGCAGCGGCCGCCGGTTTCCCGGGCGATCCGCATGAGGACACCCTTGCCGTCGGGCCCGCCGATGCCGCCCATCAACGGTCCGAGGAACGTCCCATAGGCGTTGGCGTCGGAGAACACGATAGCGTAGACCAGGGTGCCGGAGCGCTGGGCCTCCTCGACGGCGGTGGTGAGCGGGATCTCACTGCCGGTATCGACGCCGTCGGAGATCACGATCAGGGCCTTGCGGCCAGTTTGCGCGCGCATCACATCGCGCGCGGCGACGGCGATGGCTTCATACAGCAACGTGCCACCACCGCGCTGCAACTCCAACTGGCGAAGCGACGGTGCGGCCACCTGGGCAAGCGCGCTCTCCAGTTGGCGCCGCGAGAAGGTGAGCTTCTGGCGAATCTCCACACCCATATCGAATTGCACGATGAAGACACGGTCGGTGGCTTCGCGCAGCACCTGGTCCACGAAATCGAAGCTGGCGACACGCTCGGCGTCCAGCACGCGGAGCTGGCTCGTGCTGGTATCCACCAGCAGGCCGAGGGTAAGGGGCAGATCGGTCTCGCGCGAGAAATAGCGAATGGTCTGCGGCCGGCCGTCTTCGGACAGCAGGAAGTCGTCGCGGGAGAGATCGCGCACGATTTCACCGTTCTTGCCGTACACGTTGGCCAGCACGTTGACCACCTTGACCTCGGCGGAAAAGGTCACGTCCTGCGCCGCGCGCGCCACGGCGCCGGAGGCGAGCAGTCCGGCAGCCGAGAGCACCAGGCGCCGGGAGGGCAGGGCGGCGGCGGACTGGCCGCGTGGACTCGGGCTGGATGGCAGGCGCACTGGCTGTGTTTAGGACGCTACGCACGGGCTGTGGGTTTCGCGCCGGCCCCACCGGTTCCAATCAAGAGTTGGCAGGCGGAAGCGCCTGCCCCACCGGCGAGTCCCCTTACGGCGCGCCGATCAACGTCACATAGCTGGTGGCATCGAGGGTGAATTGGGCTTTGCCGCCGGTGACCGGGATGGGCTCGCCTTCCTTCATGCCGCGCTGTTTGTCGGTCACCCAGATGCGAAGCTGTTTCACCTCCGCCGGCAGGCCGGTGACGGTGGCCGGGCGCCCGCCGCCGTTGTTGACGACGTGCAGCGTATAGAGGCCATCGGCGATATTGCCCAGGGCGGCGCAGGTGATGCCGGGCCGGTTGCATTTGACGGGCAATGCAAAGGACCGCGGCGGAGTGCTGGCGAGCTGCTTCAGATTCCAGAAGCGCTGCGTGGGACGGAGCGGGCCGCTATCGTTGAAGATGCCGCCGCCAGAGAGGACGGAATAATCGGCGGTGAATTGCCATTGCAGAATCGACCTGGGTTGAGCGATGGCCAGGATGCGTGTGTACAGGTCGATTTCGTAAAGCGCGAAGGATTGCTCGGCGAAGATTTGCGGGTATCTATAAGCCGCGGCATCGGTGCTGCCCTCGGCGACGATCAGCGGAACGTTGAGCTCGCGGGCGGCGTCGCGCCACTGGGCGAGTTTCTCATCGGTGCAGCCGCGCCAGGAGTGAAAATCCACCGCGCCGATATACTTGATCGCCTCGGGGTCCTTCATGGCGGGCTTGATGAAGTCGAAGGGGTTGGCGTCGGAGGTGTCGCCGAGCGCGAGCTTGGTGGCCAGTCCGCGGGAGGCGAAGTGCGCACCCAGGGTGCGGATGAGCTGGGCGTGTTCCCTGGGGGTCTGGCGCACATTGATGCCCAGATCCGACTCGTTGAAGGTGAACATGGCCGCCTCGACACCGTACTTCTCCTTGAGGAACACGAGGTAGCCGGCGATCGACTCCTTGATGCGGTCCATCTTCTCGGGGTTGAGCGGATTGCCACGGGGGCCTTCGGGCCCGCGCGGCGGGAAGCCGAGGCCGGGGCCGCCGCGTCCGCCGGGGGCGCCGGGCGCGCCGGGTACTACGGGGGCGCCGGGCGTTGCCGCGGCGGGGACAGTTCCGGGAGCCCCGATGGCGGCCTGACCGCCCACCGAGCCCGCTGCCGCCGGGGCGGCGCCTCTACCACCCGCGGGGGCCGCACCAGGAGCCGCGCCAGGGGCCGCCCCCTGTGGTACACCGGGGCCGCCGCGTCCTCCCATGGCGCCGAGTATGGCCCAGGACGGCGCCGACCAGGCGCTGACGATCACCGGCATCCCCTTTTGCGCCAGTTTGCGAGCCATTTCCATGGCCTGCAGGAGCCGCGGGTTGGCTTTGCCCTCGCGCGCCGCGGCCAGCGGATCCATGTCCTCGGTAGGATGCCAGAGGGCCCACGGCATCTCTACGCGTCCCCAGGCGATACGAATGTTGTCCAGGGAGTATTGAATGACTTGCGGATCGGTGCGGGCGTTCTGAAGACGGAAATTGCCGCCGAATCCGTCGAAGAGCTGGCCGGGGCGCGAGGCGTCAATCGAGAATTCCACGGGATTCCGGTCGACTTCCCCGGTGACCTTCACGGCGAAGCTTTTCCGGACCGGCTGGTTGGCCGCGAGTTTGCCGGACGACACGGTCAGAAGCACCTGGATATCGTAGCTGCCCTTGCGCCGGTCGTCGCGCACCAGGATGCTGGTGGGCTCATTGAACATAATTTCGATCTGGCGGCGCGGCGTGACCAGGCGGATGCCGCTGGCTTTGGCGTGCAGATACTCGTTCTGTTCGGCTTCGCCAGCGGCCAGCGAAGCCCGCGCCGGAGCCGGCGCGACCGGCTCGATGAGCTGCGCGGTACCGCCGGAGAAGAGCGCGGCGGGAAGATCCAGGCACAAGTGGGTGCCCCCGATATTGGCCTCTTCCGGCGCCCAGAACTCGACATCGATTTTGGCCGAGCCGGTCCCGGTGTCTTCCACCACTTCGGTAGCGCCAACGGCCCAGTCCGCGCCCTGCTCGCGGAACTCTTTCGGCGGGCGCATCCTGATCTGGACGGTTTCGATCTTGCCGTTGCGGGAGTAGCTGTTGTTCTGCCGCTCCCGGCCGGTGCGCGAAACCCCAACGCCATCGGGCTCGGTCACGCACAGGCTGGTGTTGAGTTCCAACAGGTAGCCGTCCACGCGGATGCCCGTCAAATTGCCCCAGGCCATAACCTCGGGCTGGCCGGACGCCGTGCCGGCAAACCCCGTCAGCAGGCAAACGCCGATTGCGGCTGACAACAGGAGACGCGGTTGTTTCATCATGGCAGTGTTAAAGCGGCATCATAGCGCATGGCGCATCGGGGCGCGCGGAACGGGTCCGAGCTGCGCTCGGATTGACAGGCTGAAGGCTTATCCCACCAAGGACAAACCCACTCCCGTGTTACCTGGATTGCCGGTAGCGCGCCAGCTTAGCGCGCAGAGCCGGGATCAGTTCGTCGTTGTGGTCCCTGACGGCCAGATCGATGGCACGCGTCCCGGCTTGGACGGCGTCATCCTGGCGGCCCATCCTGCTATAGACCGCGCCCAGCAGGTCGAAGCATCGCCAGTCCTGGCCGCCACTCAAGTCCACCGCTTTCTCCAGTTGTGGAACGGCATCGGCGAAGCGCCCCGCCAGCCCCAGCACATAGGCGAGGTTGAAGCGATACTCCAGCGAATAAGGATCCAGCGCCACCGCCTTCTCCAGGTGCGCGGTGGCTTCGGCGTGGCGGCCGGCCTTGGCCAGCGCGGTGGCGAGCTTGTTATGGGCGTCCGGTAACTCGGGATTCAGGGCGACCGCCTTCTCCAGATGCTCCAGCCCCTCGGCCGTCAGGCCTTTCTGGGACAACACGGTACCCAGGTCGGCCTCCACGGCGGGGTTGGCGGGATTCAGCGCCAAGGCTTTCCGGTAATCGGCTATGGCGTCATCCAGCCGCCCGGCCTGGACCTCCGCCAACGCCAGGCTGGCGATCACCACGGGTTGGTTCGGCGTCAGAACGCTGGCCTTGGTGTATTCCGCCAGAGCGGCGTCCACCTGGTTGGTCTCGCCCAATGCATAGGCCAGGTTGTAGTGCGCCTTGCCATCGTCGGGATCCAACTCCAGCGCTCTGCGCCACTCCGGGACAGCCTCGCTGAAGCGGCTGCTCTTCATCAGGGCCATGGCCGAGTTGAACAACCGGTAAAACTCCGTGGCGGGCGCGTCGATTCGTTCCAGGCCTCCCTTGGGGACGTTGATGAACTCGGGAATGTTGGCCGCCCGGTTGGCGGCTGTGGTGTCGTCAATCAGGATCGCCGGGCTATCGTTGCCGTTCTCGTCGATGTGGGTGAGATAGAGCTGCGTGTACAACGAGCGGCCCTTCGACGAGAACACCAGCCAGCGTCCGCTGGGCGAAAAACTGTGCCACGAGTTCATCACCTTCTGGTTCGACTTCAGGGGCCGCGCCACGCCGCCTTGCGCGGGGACGATATACAAATGGCTGTCGGGGCGCATCAACAGGCCGCTCTTGTTCTGCACGAACACGATCCACTTGCCGTCGGGGGAAACCTTCGGGAAGTTGTTGCTCATGCCGTTTTCCGAAGCGCCGGCGATCCGCTCCGGGGAGCCACCCTTGCCGTTGTTGAACGGGATGCGGTAGAGGTCGTACTGGATCTGGGTCTCGTTAGGATCGTTGGCGAATCGGGAGGGCGGCTGACCCGGGGGATACGGGTCGCGCGCTTTCGCCCTGGAGTACACGAGGTAGCTGCCATCGGGACTCCAGAAAGCGCAGGCTTGGACAAACTGGGGATCGTCGGCGCCGGGCAGCGGCTGCAATTTACCGGTCTCGCGGCTGTACCACGCCAGCACGCCCCGCGTCGGATAGAAGACCTGCACGAAGCCGTAGTCGGGATATGCGCCCTGGTAGAGCCTGTCGCCCAGGCTGCGGCTGCCCGCCCCGGGCATCTCGACGGAAGTCACCACGTATTCTCCGGTGGGCGAAACCTGCGACATGAAACCGAATCGCTGCGGCGTGTTTTCGGTAAAGTCGCTCCATTTGACGATGTACTCCTTGCTGATGGAGCTGATTTTCCGTAGCGGAAGCAAACCATACAACGCCTTGTTGTTGTTGGGACCATCCACGTCGAGGCCGAGCGTTTTCCCGTCGCGCGAGACGGAATGGCAGTTGGCACACGTGGGCAACTTCTGCATGACGGTGGTGCTCTGGGGCTCGTCGAGGTACCGCAGGCGCCACTTGATTAGCGGAAGCAGCGAGTCCGGCAGAGGCTTGATGATGCCCTTTTCCACTGGCGCGGTGGCCGGCAGAAGAGGCACGTCGCGATAGAAGAGCGGAGCGCCCACCCGATCGGTGGAAGTTTGAATGTCGACTTGGCCGCGCGAGACGGGCTCGGTGGCTTTGCCGTCGCGGAAGCCGGTGATGACCACTGCCGCCGCGTGGCCGCTGGAACGCGTCTTGATGGCCGCCCACATGCCGGCGTCGGGTTTCCAGGTGTGCGCCGCGGTTTGCTCGGGCGAGAGCGTGGGCGGCACGAAGCCGCCGTAACTATCGTCGATTTCACCCACGCGCATCGGCTCGCCGGCAGACTGCAACTGGAGGTCCTCCCCGCCGCCGGCGAAGGCGATCCGGATGCGCCACGTGGTGGCTGTGCGGCTGGAGTCCCGCCACAGGAATGTGGGCGGCGTGATTTCCGGCGGGAAAATGGAGCCCTCGTCCGGGTAATCGACCGTAATGGCGGCCGGAGGGCCGGCGTCGGGCGGATGGTTGGACTGCGGTCTGAACCCCTGCAAGAGAAGGAGCGAACCCGCACCAGCCATTCCGGCGGCAAAAAGACACGCTGTGGATATTCGCACGAGACCTCAGACCGTAGAAATAAGGTATCCGAAAACAGACTGACATGTCCAGGTCTGTTTCCCACGTCCGGCTGTTTCAGCACGCCAAGGCGACCCCTCCCTCACGGTCGGGGCTCCGATCAGAGCCACGACCGTAAGGGAGGGGTTTTCCGAGTGCGCCAAACTGACTACCCTCAAGAATGTAGAATATAGAATTTAAGATACATCCGCTAGACCTGGACTAAGAAAAATATGAATGCCCGTATCAGTCAGGCGCGCCGATGGCAGGGAAGAAGCCCTGTCTTAGCCCCGGCGGCAGGATTGAGGTATGGCGTTGCGGCCGTTGCCGCACTGGCTGCCTTGGGTGTCCGATGGGCCCTCGATCCAGTGCTTGGGGCGCATTCGCCCTATCTGCCCTCCGCGCTCGCGGTCATCGTTGCTGCCTGGTTCGGGGGCCGCGGCCCCGGCTTCGCGTCCACGGCACTCAGCACGCTCGGCATTCAGTTCCTCCTCATTGAACCGCGCTATTCCTTCGCCATCGCGCATCGCGAAGCAGTGGCCGGGCTGGCGCTGTTCGTGGTGGTCGCATCCCTAATCAGCGTGTTGGTCGGCGGCCTCCGTGCATCGCAACTGGCGAGCACGCGCGCGGAGGAGGCCTTGTGGCGGAAGGCCCAACTGGTCAATCTTTCGCACGACGCCATCATCACGGCGGATTCCAGCCGGCGCATTACGGGGTGGAACCTCGGAGCGGAGGAAATGTACGGCTGGACGGAAGCCGAAGCGATGGGCAAATCGATCCACGATTTGCTGTACACCGGCGCCGGAGTTTCGACCGCCGGCATCGATGAGATCCTCAATCGCGAGGGCCGATGGGACGGGGAACTGAACCACGTCGCGCGCGACGGACGGCGGCTGCTGGTGGAAAGCCGCCAGAAGCTGGTGCGCGACGACGCGAACCAGCCGGTGGGGATCCTCGAAATCAACCGCGACCTTACCGAGCGCAAGCGGGCCGAAGCTCAATTGGCCGCCGAATACCGCAAGAACACCGCCATCCTGGAAAGCATCTCCGACGGCTTCAACACATTTGACCGGGAATGGCGCTATACGTATGTCAATCCGACGGCCGCCAAAATGGTGGGCAAGACTCCCGAGGAGTTGCTGGGCAGGGTGGTCTGGGAGTTGTGGCCGCAGGCGGCGGATTCGCCCTTTGGCGTGGCCTACCGCCGCGCCGTCGCGGAAAACATTCCGGTTCAGGTGGAGGCCTTCTACCCCGAACCCCTCAACCGGTGGTTCGAAGTCCGCTGCTATCCGTCACCCGAAGGATTGTCGCTATTCTTTACCGACACCACCGAGCGCCGGCATACCGAAGAGCGTCTGCGGCAAACACAAAAACTGGAGAGCATCGGGCTCCTGGCGGGTGGTGTCGCGCACGACTTCAACAACATCCTGACCGTGATCATGGGAAGCGCCAGCTCCGGCCTCGCCGAGTGCGTCTCCTGCGAACACTGCAAGGCAATCCTCTCCGCGTCGGAGCGGGCAGCCTACCTGACGAGGCAACTGCTGGCGTACGCAGGCAAGGGCCATACCGTCACCAGGCTCATCGATCTTACGGACCTCGTATCGAGATCGAAAGAGCTGCTGTCGGCTTCGGTTCCCAAGCGAGTGAGCCTCGGGTTCAGTCTCTCGAAGGACCTGCCGTGCCTGGAAGCGGACCCGAGCCAGATCGAACAGGTCCTGATGAACCTCGTCATCAACGCCGGAGAGGCGATACCGCCCCGGTCCGATGGGCTGATCGAAATCGCCACCCGTAGTTTCGAGGTCACGCCGGAGATCGCCCACCGGCACTCGCAAGCCTACGATGTGGCTGCCGGCAACTATGTTTGCCTCGAAGTGCGGGACGATGGCGACGGCATGGACGAGGCCACGGCTTCGCACATATTCGATCCGTTCTTCACGACTAAGTTCACCGGCCGGGGCCTCGGTCTGGCGGCCCTTCAAGGCATCGTACGTACCGCGAAGGGCTTTGTCGAAGTCGGTAGTTCTCCCGGTTGCGGCACGACGTTTCGGGTGTTCCTGCCGGCATCCGGGAAGAAGCGTCCACCCGAGAGCGCGAGGAGCACGCCACGGCAACAAGTCCGCGGCGACTCGACAATTCTCGTCGTCGAAGACGAGGAGATGGTGCGCAAGTTGGCGTGCGCGATCTTGAGACGGAACGGTTACAACGTGCTGGAGGCCCAGGACGGCAAGGATGCGCTCCGTGTGCTCGCCGACTCTCCCTCGCTGCCTTCATTGGTTCTCCTCGATCTCGCCATGCCGGTCATGGGCGGAGACGAGCTGTTGCCTATCCTGAAAGCGAAGTTTCCCAGTCTCAAGATCGTCATGAGCAGCGGCTACCCGGAGGACGAAGCTCGCAAGGTCGCTCCGGACGGCTCCATCGCCAGCTTCCTGCAAAAGCCGTACACCGAAGCGGCGCTGACAGAGAAGATAGCGCAAGCCCTCGAAGCGCGGTAGCCGACACGTGTCATCGCCAAGGTCTCGCCATGATCCGTGGAGTGACCAGACCCAGAGGGTACCCCGGTTGCCACGTCGGCGTCCTTGCCGACGTTCTTCGAAGAATGCCGGTACGAATACGGGCATGGCAGGCGGGGGCGCCCAATGCCACTTAAATAAGCCCAGGAGCCGGGATGCTGCCGAATTGGTGGGGCGGAACCCCTGGTCCGCGCGGGTCCCCCTGGACCCGCTGCTCGCTCGAAGGATCAAAGGCTTGTATCACCGCGGCAGGCCGACGAGGGCGTCGGCCGCGGTCCAGGGGGACCGCCCCACCGTATGCAGGTGACGCCCCGGTGGCTTATTTAAGTGGCATTGGGAAAGCCTGCGCGAAAAGGAAGCTCGTTAGAGAAGCGCAGCACTAGGCTTCCCGGATCGATCTCCATCGTCCGGTAGAATCGAACCTGCGCGGGCAGCAATGGCAAAACAGCCAGCGGTAGGAGGATTCGGGCAGCCGTAGTGAAGTTCATGGCTAGACGCATCATACGCCACTCGGTAGCCCACGGCAAAATCGGAAATTCCGAAAGCCAACTCAATTGGCCGCAGACCCCATGCGCCCCCTATGCCGACTTAATCTCCGTCCATATCCGGTCCCGCAGCCGCTGGGTGGCGGGGTCGAGGGTGCGCGGCCACTCGCCGCGGTCGAAGATCTCGCGCGGGGGATAGAGGCTCGGCGTGCGGCGCACCCTCTCCGGCAGCAACTCCAGTGCCGATCCGTTCGCCGTAGCGGTGCGCGTCGCTTGCACGATCTTAGCCGAGACGGCTGGGCGCAGCAGGTAATCCAGAAACTGATGCGCCAGGCGGGCGCGGCGGCTTTCTCTCAGGATGACGGCGCAATCGCAGTAGAACGGAAAGCCCTCGGCCGGATAGACGAACGCAAGCTGCGGCGCGGCATCGATGGCCTGCTGCGCGGTGGTGCTCCAGAGTTGCGCGGCCAGCACGTCGCCGGCGACGAGTTGGTCGCGCACTTCGGCGTTGAGGTAGGCGCGCAACAGCGGCTTCTGCGCCATGGCCTCCCGTCCGGCTTGGGCCAACTGTGCCGGGTCGGTGGCGCTGAACGGCAGGCCGAGTTTCTTCAGGCAGGCGCCGAGCATGTCTTCGGGATCGTCCAACATGGTCAGGCGGCCCTTCAGGCGGGGACTCCACAGGTCGGCCCAGCGCGCCGGGGGCGGGTTGAGGCTGCGATTGTACACGATGCCGGTTCCGTTCCACATATAGGGCACGCCCCACTCGAGCGCGGCGTCCCAGGCGGGGGCACGGAAGCGCGCGTCGAGATGGCGCAAACCGGGGAGCCACTGGTGGCGCAAGGGCGCCAGCAACCCATTGGCGCGCATCGGTTCGAGGCGGTTGTGGGTGGGGAAGACGATGTCCCATCCGGAATTGCCGCCGATGACTTTGGCCAGCATCTCCTCATTGCTCTCGTAGGTGGCGTAGCGGACGCGGACGCCGAATTCGGTTTCGAAATCGGGAATGGTCTCCGGGGCGACGTAGGCCGACCAGTTGTAGACGTTGAGGCGCGGGCGCCGGTCGCGCGCGCAAGCGGCCAGCCCGGCCATTCCCAGCAAGAAATGGCGGCGCTTCATGTGGCGCTTCATGTCGACCGCACCCTTTCGGAGATCAGGATCAGCACGCCGAAGACGACCGTAATCAGCGCGGAAATGGCGTTGATGACGGGGCTTGCGCCGCGGCGCGCCATGGCGTAGATCACCATGGGCAGGGTTTCGGAATCGACGCCCGCCACCATGCTGGTAATGACGTAATCGTCGAAGGACACGGTGAGGGCGAGCAGGGCGGCGGC
>Ga0182021_10001757_pt1 | contig 25144 bp, 25 predicted proteins | sample 612E3MmetaG_FD_120493 | JGI IMG/M metagenome (GOLD analysis project Ga0182021, IMG submission 120493) | Permafrost microbial communities from Stordalen Mire, Sweden - 612E3M metaG (Illumina Assembly) | ecosystem: Environmental > Terrestrial > Soil > Wetlands > Permafrost | place: Sweden... | reverse complement strand
TAGTGACCTTGGCTTCAAATTTAATAAGTTATTCCTTTATTAATTCTTCAAAATATTTTTTATAATCTGGATTCGTGGTGCTTTCTTTAATACGCGTCAACTGGGCGCGATCGATGAACTTCATACGGAAGGCAATCTCTTCGGGGCAGGAGATCTTGAATCCCTGCCGTTCCTGGACGACTTGGATAAAATTAGCCGCCTGCAGCAGCGATTCGGTAGTACCGGCATCCAACCAGGCCATGCCGCGGCCAAAAATACTCACCTGCAGCGTGCCTTCTTCCATATAAATCCGGTTCAGGTCTGTGATCTCAATCTCTCCGCGTGGGGATGGCTTGATCTTCTTGGCAAACTTGGATACCCGTCCGTCATAAAAATATAGGCCGGGAATGGCAAAATTTGAACGGGGGATAATCGGTTTTTCTTCTAAGCTGATGGGCCGTCGTTCTTTGTCCAGTTCAACGATACCGTATCGGTTTGGGTCTTTCACCGGATAGGCGAATATCAAAGCCCCGTTCTTTATTTCAGCAGCTTCTTGTACTTTGGTAACTAAACCACTGCCGTAAAAAATGTTATCTCCAAGGATGAGGGCGCTTGCTTCATTATTAATAAAATTTTCTCCCACGATAAAAGCATCCGCCAGACCACGCGGCTTGGGTTGGACCGCATATTCAAATCGCATGCCCCATTGAGACCCGTCACCCAGCAAATTTTTATACGCCTGGATATGTTCGGGGTTGCTGATGATGAGGATTTCTTTAATCCCCGCTAACATCAAAGTCGACAGGGGATAATAGATCATGGGTTTGTCGTAAACGGGCAGGAGTTGTTTGCTGACGCTCAGGGTTAATGGGTAAAGTCGGGTTCCGCTTCCACCGGCAAGAATAATTCCCTTCATTTATCACCTCATCGATTCGAGTAATTTGTCTGTAAAAAGTGGTTAAATTCTTTGTTTTTGTTGATGTTTTCCACCCAATTTGCATTGTGAATGTACCATTCAACCGTTTTACGCAAACCCGAATTAAGTGATTCTTTGGGTGTCCATCCTAATTCTCGGTTGATCTTGGAGATGTTCATTGCATATCTGCGGTCGTGACCTGGGCGGTCTTTGACGTATTGAATCAATTGAGCATGAGGTTTATGTGGAGACTGCGGCAATATCTCATCTAATAAGGAGGTTATCTCTAAAATGATCTCCAGATTGGTGGGCTGATTATTGCCGCCAATTCCATACGTCTCACCTACCTTACCTTTGCTGAGGATTTGATAGATCCCTTCGCAATGATCTTCGACGTATACCCAATCCCGAATTTGTTTGCCATCGCCATAAACAGGCAAAGGCAGTCCATGAATGGCATTTGAAATGAAAAGCGGGATTAACTTTTCGGGGAATTGGTAAGGTCCATAATTATTGGTGCAATTGCTGATGGTTATGGGCAGTTGATAGGTATGGAAATAGGAGCGGACCAAATGATCGCTGGCTGCCTTGCTGGCAGAATATGGAGAGTTCGGCGAGTATGGCGTGGATTCGTTAAACGCTGAATCATTGGGCATCAATGATCCGAATACTTCATCAGTGGAAATATGATGGAATCGATGCTCGCCCGTTGGGTTCTTCTGCCAGTGCTCACGAGCAGCTTCTAATAGCACTCCGGTGCCATAAACATTGGTATGTAAAAATTCAAGAGGGTTGAGGATCGACCGATCCACATGGGTTTCAGCGGCGAAGTGAACGACCGTATCGATATCGTTCTCTACAAATACTTTCCGGACCAATTCCTGGTCACAAATATCGCCTTTAATAAAGTGATAATTGGGATTTGTCTTGATATTTTCCAGGTTAGCTTCATTACCGGCGTAGGTGACTGCATCCAGGTTGGTGACACGCAGGTCTTGGTTATGATCGATGATGTAGTGGATAAAATTTGAGCCAATGAATCCACAACCACCGGTAATTAATATTGATTTCAATTAGTCCTCGCAAACCAAAAAAAGAAATAAATTAATTTTAGATCTTTATCAAGAAATTATTATACTTGAAAATGGGTCCTTGAATCCCTTCTGCACTGGAAAACTACGAAGACAAGGGTCAATTGTCTAAGGGTTTTTTCTTAACCGGGCAAATAGGAATAGATCGTATAATGTTAATGATCATCACAGCGGCATCCCCATTATTTTGAAAAAATTTAACCAATTGAGAAGGCGGTAAATAATGACCATTAATTATGATGGTAAAGGAAAAATCTTTACCGATATTGTTCCCAAGGAACCGATTACAGTCAGGGTTCAGACCACCAAGCATTATTTAACCGGGGAGGTTCATGTTCGAGTTGGATATCGTCTGAAGGATGAATTGGATTTAGCTGAACCATTTCTGGCAATTACAAATGCCGTTTTCTATGATACTGGGGATAAGGTCCTTTTTCAGACCAAATTTATGGCAATCCGTCGTGATCAGGTGGTTTGGATTACTGCTGATGATGAGATGAAGAAGGAAAATGATTATGTCAAATGATCCAGGAATCCCTGATATAAAGAACCTTTCTGATAATGACCTCACTCGTTTTAGAGATTTCTTGATCGATAGAGTAAGTTCAGAGATCGATGGGAGAAAAATAGATTCAAACGATTATCGTGCAACCATAGCAAAAAAGATCCAATCCGTTTATGAGCAAACGGGCCTTCAAATATCCAAAGAAACCAGCCAGCGAATCATGACTATGGCCTATAACGAAATCATTGGTTATGGCCCCATTCAACCCTTATTGGATGATCCAGATGTCAGTGAAATAATGGTGAATGGCCCCAACAAAGTGTTTGTAGAAAAAAAAGGAAAATTAACTAAAACCGGGATCACTTTTGACAATGATGACCATGTGATGAGAGTGATCGAAAGAATTATTCTTCCACTTGGGAGGCGAATTGACGCAGACAGCCCGACTGTAGATGCACGTCTGCCGGATGGATCACGGGTGAATGCTATTATGCGTCCGGTCGCCATCGATGGGCCTTCGATCACAATTCGGAAATTTCGGAAAGAGAAATTGTTGGTAAAGGATTTGATAGAATATGGCTCTTTAACCTCGAGCATGGCAGAATTTTTACGGGCCTGTGTGGTCAGTCGGATGAACATGGTTATTTCGGGTGGAACTGGATCGGGAAAAACCACTCTGTTAAACGTTCTCTCCGCTTATATTCCTGAAGATGAACGGATCGTTACCATTGAAGATGCGGCAGAATTACAGTTACAACAGGACCACGTAGTACGCCTGGAAACGAAAAATCCCAATGTCGAAGGCGTTGGCGAAGTGAATATTCGAGATCTGGTGCGGAATGCTTTACGCATGCGTCCGGACCGGATCTTGGTGGGAGAATGCCGGGGAGGAGAAGCGTTGGATATGCTTCAGGCCATGAACACCGGCCATGATGGCTCGCTTACGACTATACACGCGAACACTCCTAGAGATGCGATTTCCCGCCTCGAAGTCTTGGTCATGATGGCTGGCCTTGATTTACCTATCGTGGTGATCCGGCAAATGATTGCGACTGCTGTTGATGTGATCGTACAGCAAACGCGAATGAAAGACGGCACTCGCAAAGTGACGAACATTACAGAAGTGGCCGGAATGGAAGGGGACACGGTGGTACTTACTGATATCTTTAAATTTGAACAGACCGGAATTAGTGTAGATGGAAAAATTGAAGGAACGATCAAACCTACTGGAATGCGCCCTCTTTTCAGTCCGCGGTTGGAAGATGCAGGTTTTAAACTGAAACCAGAGATATTTGGAGCGACTATCGCAGAGGTTCTTGAAAGAAACCGAAAAAGGTGATCTGGTGATTGGGATGAATATAAGATAATCTCTGAAAGGTACAAATACGATTTATTTTCAAAGAATTCATCGTTATTTTCAATTATCTAAAAGTAGCGTGTTTTAAATTAATTTTTCCCCGCTGAGATAAAGATATTAATAGAATTTGTTAAACCAGATTGTTTTCGATCGCGTAATGAGTCAGTTCAGCATTTGTCTGCATGTTCATCTTTTCCAAGAGACGTGTGCGATAGGTGCTGATGGTCTTGGAACTGAGCGATAATTCTGCAGAAATTTCCTTGACTTCTTTACCAGAGGCGATCATGCACAACACTTGATATTCACGGTCTGAAAGATGTTTATGGATAGGTTGATCATCATCTTGCCGTGCGTGTACTACCAATTCATCAGCCACCTCGGCACTGATATATTTTCCACCTTGTAAAATTTTTCGGATTGCAACCACCAATTCCTCGGGGGCGCTTTCTTTATTCAAATAACCGGCTGCTCCGGCAATGATCGTCCGTACTGCGTATTGGTCTTCCGGAAACATACTCAGAATTAAAACCGGCAATTGTGGATGGTCATGTTTGATCTGTTTCAATGATTCCAACCCATTGCCGCCCGGCATGGCCAAATCCAACACGACAATATCCCAATGTTCTGCATTCACCAATTGCAGTAGTTCACGGGCATTTTGTGCTTCATTGAAACTGGCCTGCGTAAAAGCTCCAGCTAATATTTGTTTCACTCCCTGACGTACAACTGCATGATCATCAGCTAAAAGAATTCTTAACATCAATTAACTCCATGTGAGTTTTTATGGTCTGAATTGTTTAATGGAATAGTCACAGTAACGAGTGATCCATCACCTGGTGTCCCTTGAATGGTAAATTCACCTCCCAATCGCATTGCCCGTTCCCTCATTCCAAGCAGCCCTAAGGATTGAAGACCGGCAATCTCTTGAATTTTAATTCCCCGCCCGTCATCGTGGATTTGAAGGGTAACTATTTCTGATGTCCTTGTGAGTTCAACCTCAATAAGACTCGCCTTGGCATGACGCTCAACATTGGTCAAGGATTCTTGAAAAATTCGGAACAATGCCAGTGACTGTGCGCGGGATAATTCCATTTCTGAATTAGGCACGCTCACCGTGCATAAAATTCCTGTGCGTTTCTCAAAATCTCGCGCTTGCCATTCAATTGAGGCAGCCAGACCAAGGTCATCCAACATACCGGGCCGCAATTCAGTCGAGATACGCCGCACGGTTTTTATCATTGCGTCCATTTGCTGAGTGATAGCGCTGGCTTTTTGAGCAAGGGCTTCGTCTTTTGGGCCTAACTGATCGGATAACCAGGCCAGATCAAATTTCATCGCAGTGAGTGCCTGCCCAAGCTGGTCATGCAACTCACGTGAAATTCGTATCCGTTCCTCTTCACGAGCCAATTCCAGATTGGCAGCCAGAGCTTGCAATTGTTTGGCTGAAGCTTTTAGCTCATGGACTGTTGCCACGCGCTGTTGATAAGCCAGCCCATTTTGGATGGCAATGGAAGCGGAAGGAGCCAATGCCATAAGCATTTCTTGATCGCTGATCGTAAACCCCTCCGCGCCACGTTTGTTGCGGATGTCAAAATAACCCAGCACTTCACCCGCTGAATCCAGAATTGGTGTGCAAATAATGGAATGTACATCCTTATTAATTTCTAGATCATATTGTAATATTGGATCGTTGACGGCGTCGCTAGTGCCATAGGGAATCTTATGTTCTAGAACCCAACCCGGTATACCCTGTCCAAACGACCATGAATATTTATAGGCGATTGCTTTTCCCCGGCGAAAATATTTCCAGACCGTCATCCCATCGGGAGTATTTAGCCCCGCGAATCCACTCTCTCCATCAACAATCCTGATTGCTTCCTGGGCTAACTCGTCCAGAATTGTCTCTATTTCAAGAGTTGAATTCAATTTATTGCTGATACGAAATAATGTTTGTATAGTTGATTCAGACTGTTTTAATTGGGTGATTGCTGAACGTAACTCTTTCGTACGTTCGTTTACACGCTTTTCGAGTTCCGAGTTCAGTTTCTGACTCTCACTGTAAAGGCGTGCTTTATCCAAATAGATGGAAATGTGGCTGGCGAGGTTTTCTGCCAATGCCAGAGTGTTTGTATCAAACTGACGATCAGATTGTGATGCCACAAAGGTTACTGCACCGAGTGTTTTTGGGCGAGAGATCAAAGGTACGATCATATACGATTTTATCGAGGCTGCCACTGCCCATTCATCCGAAGTAACATTTGTGACCAATTTTGGTTTTCCGCTGCGTAAAACGGAGGGCAGTCCATCGGCCTCATCATTTGGCAAATGTTTTTGCAGCCAATTGTGAGATGGCTTCATGTTTGCCAGGTCAGCCGGTGCCAATGCCACTTGTTTAATAGAACCGTCTGGTTGCAGCAAATGTACAACACACCAATCGGCAAGCTGGGGCACAGCTAATTGTGTCAATGTATTGAGTGGGGTTTCATAATCCACTGCATCAACCAGTAATGCACTTGCTTCGGCCAGGAGACGGTTCGCCTCCAAAAGTTGTTGAGTTTCACTTTTATTGTGCATAACACTTGAAAGGCTGACTAAAGTATTTTGATCAACTTCAAGGAGAGAGGCGCTGACATACGCTATAAATGATGTGCCATCTCGTCGTTTTATTAATAATTCCTCTGTCCAAACCTTGTTTTTCTTTAATTTATCAAGGTTTGAATTTATTTTGTCCATCATAACAGAGGATCCAAAAATCTCTCGAATATTATGGTTCAGTATATCTTCTTGCGTAATGCTATAGAACGTTTCGGCGAATTGGTTAAAAAATACAATACAGCCAGATAGGTCAACTGCCATAATAGCTTGTTCGACCACATTTAAAATTTGTGTCTGAAGATGCCAATTCTCTTCAGCGGATAAATGACCAGATTGGTCTTTAATTACCACAGCAACCCTCTCGAAAAACGAAAACAAAATACGTAATATTCTTAATTCATTATAGCCCGCCACAGTCATGACTGCGTGAGTGAAAAGTCATTTTTTGGTCGGTGTAGGACAAATACTTACAGCCAAATACGTTTTTGCTTACAACTTGCTCAGGATACTGCTGATTGTTAGGCAAAGACTATAACGATATAGTAAATTCAGCTATTAGAAGCGTTAGTGCAATTTGCCATCAATTCTGGAAACATTTACAAAGATTTCTTCTGAATATTACCTGAAACCTACAATCAGAGAATGGTTCTTGTTTGTTCACAGTTCAATGTGGAAATTGATTAACGTTTGAATGGAAAATAGTACAAGAAATTCGAGATTTGATCTTTCGTATGAGTTGGTTTCAAGAAAAGGAGTGTTCTCATGTTGTGGATAATTGTTGCAATACTTGTGATTTTATGGTTGATCGGTTTTATTATTCACTTAGGTGGAGCTTTTATTCATATTTTATTAGTGCTGGCATTGATCATTATCTTGGTCAAGCTTTTAGGCGGCCGTCGTAACAAAAATTAAACAGTTTGAATTGAGAAAATAAATTTTTCAACAATGAATTAGATTCTGCTTTAAATCTAAGGAGAAATTATGTCTAAAACATATGAAGTAATGACGTATGCGATTGCATCATGCGCACCAGATGCAACTGTCGCTCAGGTGGCTGGAATTATGCGCGATCGGGATATCGGTGATGTGGTTATATTGGAAAATGGTAAGTTACGTGGAATAGTTACAGATCGTGATCTTGCGCTCCATGCCCTTACTGGTAAAGAGGATCCTTTACAAATGCCAATTAAAAAGTTCATGAGCAGTAAAGTGGTCACGGGAGAAGCCGAATGGAGTTTGGAACAGGCTGCCGAGATCATGGCAAAAAATCAAATTCGACGATTGCCAATCCTACAAGAAGGTCAATTGGTAGGAATTGTTTCTCTGGGTGATGTGGCCCGCTATGAAGATCGCAAGAATGTTGTGACAAAATCATTGCGAGCTGTTTCAACACCAAATGGAACCATTCAACCGAGACAATCCGGCGGCGCTGGAGTCTTGACCTTATTCGCGCTGGCTGCAGCAGTAACCACGCTGATTGCCTGGCTTTCCTGGAATCACACTGGACAGATACTTCGGAAAAAAATGGAAAGAAGTGATTTGTATCATTCAGCCCAAAATGCTGTGAGCAGTGCGCGTGAAAAGGTTAATGAGGTTGCCTCAAGCAAACCCGCACGTGATTTGCTGCAAGAAATTAATTTAAACCTCAATGAACTTTCGGCGCGATTGCCTACCATCGAGTATAAACCGCCAAGACATCAACACAGCTAGAACTACTGGATCTACGGCCAAAAAATCATCAGTCGTATCAATCAGGAGAAAATGATGAGTTGTATCTCTACTCTATTTTTAGTAATTGTTTCGCGTGTAGGCATCGTGCTGTGGTGGTTAGCCAACCCGCTCTCCCATAATCTGCCATTTACTAAATGGATTCTTCCTGGTGGCATAGTTTTTCCGGGGTGGTTGTGGGTTGTTCTCGGCGGCATATTTCTGCCCTGGACGATGCTGGCTTATCTCTTTGTATTCCCGGGCGGCGTAGTTGGTTACGAATGGATTATTTTGTTAGCCGCTTTATTGATTGATCTGGCCGGGCACGGCGGTAGTTATTACCATCGCAACCGTCTCTCAAGAATTTAGTGACTAAAAAACAAAAAATTTGAATAAAAAATAGTAACCGGTTAACCTGCATTACTTTCGAAAAAGAATCAGATTTTTATTCAGGAGAATAATTATGTTCATAAAGTTTGGCGAAAAAGAACTAGGTGATGACACAAATCATTTTCAACTCGCGTTTCCGATCAAGTCGCTTGAACTGTTGGATAATTCCGCAATCGAAGGTCAATCCAATGAAAATTCCGATCTTGCTGTCGATGATCTGAAGTCACCTCCGGAAACTGAAGACTCCAAGAATTAAGAAGGATCTCCCATGCATAGATAAAAGGGGATTGAAATACTCACATAGTAAAAGAATGACTCTCTTGGGGGTCATTCTTTTACTTTAAAATCAGAACTGTTAATGTATTATCCTCGACTAATTTTCGAACTTTCTGATGTAGTCCAAACACCGACAGCCATTCATGTTATTAGCTTACATGCGAATGAGTATCACACTGATAGGAAAAACTTGTCTAAAAAGATATAGTAAATCCAGAACAAAAAAAGTTTTTAACATCATGTAATAAATACGTTCTGAAGGAGAATATATGAATATTGTAATTTATCTAGTCGTTGCAGCAGTAATTGGTTGGGTGGCAACTGAAATTATGCATGACCGCGGCGGTCTGCTCATCAATATCGTAGTTGCAGTCGTGGGCGCTTTCCTGGCCGGTTATTTCCTCAGCCCGATCTTCCACGTAGGAACTATCAACCAAGCAATAACACTGCCGACAATGCTGGTAACCCTTTTAGGTGCCATTATCTTGTTAGCGATCGTAAATCTTTTCCGCAGAGGACGACGTAATTAACCATTGGTACTGTTGAAATAGAGAATAAGTCTGTGCCAGGTATATTGAATTGTGATTCACTAAAAATTCACACTTCAAAAAAGTAATACGAAAGTAGTTCTATATGTCCATAAGTGTTGTAGTGATCGTTTCGATCCTGTCATTTTTATTTTTCGTGGTTTCCCTGGCGCCATTGATAGTGGATCAATCTGAAACGAATACACAGGTTTTCTGGGTTGACTCGGAATTGAACCAAGGTTTAGTTGAATTGGGACAACAAAAATAGATTCATTAATCCATTCAATTGTTAGGGTTAACTGGTTCACGATGCACGCCGATAAAGAAAGGAAAATTTATGAAATTTAATCGAAATATCGGATTTGTTTTACTGGCTATCTGGCTCATTCTAAATGGATTGATTGCCTTATTTAGCTTAAGTTTTTCAGGTCTTGGTTTGGTCATGGGGCTGCTCGCAATTGCGGCCGGTATCTTTATCCTACTGGGTCGCTAGTAGCGGATGTTTGGGAGTGGTCAGTTTATACGACGACTGCCAGTTCAAATAAAAGGAGATCACCATGTTGTGGACTATTATCATTATTTTGTTCGTTCTTTGGCTACTTGGTTTTTTTGGTGGAAGGGTGAGTTCGAGCTTTCCACACACCGGCAATTGGATTCACATTCTGATTGTGATAGCAGTCATACTCGTTATTTTGCACCTCTTGGGAATTGTATAGCCTCGCCACAATTTGATGAACCTGAATATCAAAAGTGATGAGATTTTTCACTGTTTAAAAAGCAATATTATCTACCACCTGGTTAATCAACCGAGCGGCAAATTGATTCAAGGAGAAAAAAATGGATTCAACACAGGATATATTACAAGGCAAGTGGCATGAACTTAAAGGTCAGGTCAAACAACAGTGGGGCAAGCTTACCGATGATGATATGACCCGTTTAAATGGAAAAACCGAAGAACTCGCTGGTGTTTTACAACAACGTTATGGTTATGGCAAAGCACAGGCAGAAACAGAAATTCACAACTGGTTGGCTAAACACGATCCTACCGCCAAAAAATAGTTTGAAGGGCAGTTTCCCCTGCTTGAAATGATTGAATTATGCAGGGGAAACTGTATCGCGCAAACTTTTGTTAATTTTGACAAAAGCGTGGGCTTATGAGTAATTAGCCCGAAAGGAGAAATAAAATGAACAAAATTTATGCAAACCAAAAAAACAAGCGTTTGGCCAATTTCTTTTATACAGCCGGGCTTTTTACTCTGGTATTGGCCTTTGCGCTTAGCATGTCTGAAGGATCTGTCCAGGCTGCCCGGTTGAATGCAGATTCACCAGGTTTGGGTGAGGCTGGAAGCTTTTCGGTTTTGGGTGAAGTACTCATCACGAATTCCCCAACATCGGTTATTGGTGGTGATGTTGGATTAAGCCCTGCCACAGGTGCAGGGATCGGATTAACTGATGCAGAAGTAGGTGGAACCATCTATTCTGTTGACGCATTCGCACCCGTTGCGGCAAATGCAACGGTTAATCCTGGTCTATTAACAAATGCAATCAATGCAATGATGGGCACTTATACCGCTTTGGATCAACCATGCACAACTACCTATGCAGGTGTTCAAGATCTGACAATAGTGTCCCCTCTCAGTGCTGGAGTTTATTGTGCTGACGCCTTCTTGCTGACCGGAAATTTGACCCTTAGTGGCGCTGGCGTGTGGATATTCAAGTCATCAGCTACGCTTACGACATCCGCTGGATCATCTGTAACTGGAGGAGATCCTTGTAATGTGTGGTGGAGACTTGTTTCAGCTGCCGATCTTGGAACTAATTCATCAATGATTGGCAACATTCTGGCAGGCACAAGCATCAATATGCAAAATGGTGCAAGTTTGAATGGCCGCGCCCTTGCACAAGCATCCGTAACCCTGGATGCAAACACCATCACTGGTCCAAGTTGTGCTTCAGCTGCATCTTCCGGAGAACCCGCTCCTACTCCAGGCCCCACAGCGATAACCTCGGCATCAGTAGAAACGGTTTTAGCTGCAACTGGTGCTGACCAAACTGGAGCTTCTAATCAGGTCACCTTGATCGGTTTAGGTATTCTGGGTTTGGGTTTGGTAGCAGTTGGATTTGTGCTAAGACGTAAACAACGGAAAAACGAATAATTTGATCGGTAAATTTTACTTGATCGTTCACGGACTTTGGAGCTGCGATGAGACGAGTTGGGCAAAAAAAAGGGTTTAGATCTTCTTCTTTTATGCGGTGGATTCATCTGCGTACTACTTTGCCGCTTGCCTTTTATTTGCTCGGCTTTGCACCTGCGTGGCTTAAAGAACGTGTTTCTTCTGGAGAGTTCTCTGAGGAAAATACAGATGGTGAATAAAGTGCTTCTGGTCTCAGTAGCTCTTGAGGCACGGCGGGTGATTTCGAAAAAAAATTTACTTCCTGCTAATTAGTGAGAGAACGGGCAAAAGGGATTCCCCAGCCGTAAAAAATTACTCGCCGTGCAATGGTTCGATCTTAATGGTTTTTACGGTTTGAAAATACTGAGGTAGAAGTTGCGGATTCCACGAAAGGCAAGTAGTTGGTTGATCATTCTGGGTCTCCTGATCATTGGGATCGTCGTAGTTGCAGCCGTGGTTGAGGTTCAGCAAGCGGCTTCCCCATTTGACCAGATAGATGACCCAGGGCAATCCACCCAGGGGTTTGATCCAATCCTTGTTCCAGAAGGTGGAACCGCATCATTACTGGCTTCGCAAACGGCAATTCCAAAAACAGGTGATCTGCCCTCTGCTCAAGCAAGTGTCTGGATTCCCGACCGGATCGTCATTCCTTCAATAAAATTGGATGCTCCTATTAATGAAGCAAGGCTCAAAGAAATTGATTTTGAAGGAAAAAAGTTCCAACAATGGGTGGCTCCAAATTCATTAGCTGCCGGTTTTCTCACTACTTCTGCAACATTGGGTGTTGTGGGGAACACAGTACTCATTGGCCATCACAATATCTATGGCAAAGTTTTTGGCCATTTGGTTGATTTGAAAGAAGGAGATTTGATATTCGTTTACTCAGGAGTCAAAGAGTTTGCTTATCGAATATCCCTAAAAATGATCTTACCCGAAAGGTTTCAGACGATAGAGGTGAGGTTAAAAAACGCCCAATGGGCTGGCCATTTCGATGATGAACGTCTGACATTGGTCACATGCTGGCCGTATAACAACAATACTCATCGGTTGATTATTGTCGCTAAGCCGATCTCAATAGAAACGAGTAAAGGTTTTGAGATAACTCCACGGGTTACACCTTACCCGACCCCAGAAGGAACGCTGACGCCTACCGTTATCTCATCTGATTAGATTATTCGGAGTAAATTCTCTAGTTTTTGGAGTTCACTCTTTACTGGTCCAAAAAAAAACAATCTGTCTGTGACAGATATTCACGCAAGACTGAGGAGAAAGATCGTGTCTGATAAACCGCAAGGTAATGAAGAAGCAGTAGACCGCCGAGCAGATACAACGGTAACCCAACAGCCAGGTTATGTCTCAACCAGACAGGTAACCCGGGATGTTGCTGCTGAACAACGCTTAATGACGTACAAGATCAACCGGATCGTGTGGACTGTACTTGGCATTCTTGAGATCATGTTGGGTCTTCGCTTTATTTTAAAATTGATCGCGGCCAACCCGAATAGTGGCTTCTCGGTCTTTATTTATGGATTCACTGGAATGTTTGTAGCACCGTTCAATAGCCTTCTGGGAACGCCTACATGGGGTGACTCAAGCATTGAGATCACGACGCTGATTGCTATGGGAATATATGCTTTGTTTTTCTGGGTTCTTGCGCGTGTAATTCAAATTGTGTCTGACCGGTCTACTTCTCGTACAGTTTCAAGTTCTTCGAATGATCGGACACCACCGCCAGGTTCCAGATAAATATTTGTCAAAATATTCAATCGATTGAAAAAATATTCCAGGTTTGAGTAAATCAATGATTGCTCAGACCTGTTTTATCTAAAGATTCACATAATAAAGGAGATGTTTAAATGGAAAGTAAATCATCAGCAACGGTCAAGTCAACCAAGGTTATTGGAACAAAAACAGAACCGACAAAAAGCAAATCCATATCTGCAACCAAAGCGGCTAAAGTAGTCGAATCTGGATTAAAACCGGTAGTAAGCAAACCGACTCCGAAAAAGAGTGAAACCAAAGCTGTTACTCCTGAATTAAAAATGGCAAAAGGTGAACCAGCCCCAAAGATCAAGGTATCCAAGACCGCGAAATCGAAAAGGAAACCATTATCTAAAGGCCAGGCCACTCATGTCCGCCGTGTGAAACAAGAGTCACGTAAGTCCAGCCCAGATATTCGAAAATAGGGAGCGGCGATCCGACGTATGAAAGCGTTTTTGGGTTTTACGGAAAGTCTGATCAGGGTAGATGCTATTGATGCAGCTAGTCAATATACGTGCCTTCATTTTGTCGATTCCGGGAGTTTAGTACCATGAATACTCTTCCGTATGATTGGACTTTCCGTCGGATTATGGGAAAAACGCTGATCGTTGTTTTAGTTGCCTTTTGTTTCTATTTTCTCTACCGATATTATGAAGTCGTTCTATTTATTTTCATTGCCATTGCTCTTGGCACGGTGATCAGGCCTGTTGTTACATGGTTAAATAACAAAAGGGTCCCCAAAGTATGGGGAGTGATCTTGGTTTATTTGCTGCTATTTGCCTTCATCGCCGGTTTCTTTTTCTTGTTATTTCCTTTGATCGCTGAGCAAGTAGGAAAGATCAGTGCTGCAATTCCGGGCTATTACCAAAGTCTGCGGGTATGGATGGTCAACAATCCCATTCAATTAATAGTGCGTTTGAGTGTCTCCTTCCCGGCGACGCTTCCTGGCCTGGTTTCCACTCAGCAAACCGGCCAACAAATGTTAACTTCCGCGGGGCAAGCGTTGGGTATTGTTGTTGCAGCAGCCAACGCCATTTTTATGATCACAGCGATTCTGATATTAGGGTTTCACTGGACAATCGATGGTCCGCGGACGATCCAATTATCGTTGCTCTTGGTGGCACCGGAAAAACGCGAGACGGTTGCCGAGGTAATTTCAGCGATCGAGTCAAAGGTTGGTTACTTTATTGCCGGGCAGGCCATCTTGTGCCTGGTAATCGCAATAATGGCTTTGATCGTTTATCTCATTATCGGATTGCCCAATGCCGTAGTTTTGGCGCTGATTGCAGGTGTGCTTGAAGCTGTGCCTATGGTTGGACCGATACTTGGTGCTATCCCTGCGGGTATTGTTGCATTATCGATCAATCCTGTTATGTTAATCTGGGTGGTAATTGGAACTATTATCATTCAACAGATTGAAAACAGTTTGCTCGTTCCACGTATCATGCGAAAAGCGGTGGGGGTAAATCCGTTTGTTTCACTGTTGGCAATTTTTGGCTTCAGTTCTTTATTTGGCATCATTGGTGCTCTAATGGCGATCCCTTTTGCTGCCATTATCCAGATCTTACTAGACCGCTTTGTGTTTCGGCAAAACGAATTAGAACCGGAAGGAGTGACAGGCCGTGATTATTCCAGCCGGCTCCGATATGAAACCCAAAAATTTACCCGGGACCTCCGTAAGCAGGCACGGTTAAAAAAACGAGGATCAGATCAACAAGTTAAAAAGATCGATCAGGTCATGGATGAAATTGAGATGATCACAACCGACCTTGATCATTTATTGGCGCAAGAAACATCTGAAGGTCAAGAATGACAAAGACAGTGGCAAAATTTTCGTTCGCCATTTTAACCACTTTATTGGCACTGGTGATATTGTGGCAATTCCGCGTTGTTATTGTATATGTGCTGCTTTCGCTGACAATTGCAGCCGCGCTGCGGCCTTTGATTAGACGTTTGGACGGGAAAAGCCTGGTCAAGCGCCTGTCCTGGATCTTTTTATACCTGATTGTTTTAGTTGGTTTTGTTTATTTGATTTTCCTCGCTGGAAAGATTGCGGTTATTGAAATTCAAGCATTAACTCAAACTTTGTCGGTGCGGAACGCGTGGGTATTGCCCGAATGGTTACAGGGGAGCGCAGTTCTGCAATCCCTGATCACTCAATTGCCAACACCGAGCGCGCTAGTTAAAGCAATTGCCGGTGATGGGGCACAGCTCATTTTGCCTGAAATTCTCGGGTTGTCGCAGGGGATTGTGGGTATCGTGACTGGAACAAGTGTTATTTTACTTTTCACCATTTACTGGATCATCAATCAAGTTCATTTCGAACGGCTTTGGCTCTCACAGCTTTCCTCAGACAAACGCAAACGAGCCAGAGGTGTCTGGCGAACGATCGAGCCTGATCTCGGGGGATATATCCGCAGCCAGTTCTATCACAGCCTACTGGCTGGACTCATTTTAGGACTAGGTTACTGGGCGCTTGGATCACCCTACCCGATGTTATTGGCTTTTACCGGGGCAATCGCGTGCTTGATCCCGGTAGTTGGCGCAGTTTTAGCTGTCATTATTACTCTGTTAATTGGGTTACTGACTGGCATCCAACTCACTGTTCTTACAGTGCTTTTTACATTTGCTATTTTGTTGGTGCTGACATTATGGGTGAAGCCGTACTTTTTCAATCGCAAATGGGATAATCCCATTCTGACACTGATCTTGTTAATTGCCCTGGCTTATATTTTTGGACTGCTGGGTATTATTATTGCTCCTCCTCTCTCAGCCATATGCCAGATCCTTTGGGAGAGGCTTGTCAAACACCGCTTGGTAGCGGGGGATTCAGCCAGGATAGCAGATCTGAAAGAGCGGGAGAAACGAGTATGGGGCACTATTCACTCAATGAATGAACCGCCTCCCGAATTAGTATTGAGTAGTATCAAAAGGTTGGACGATCTGCTTGAAAAAGCAGAACCTTATTTACACCCGATTGACGAAGCTGAATCATCGGAATGAAATATAGTAAGCACCGGTAATTTTTAAAGTATCTCTTTTATAAAGATGAACAGCATCTCAGGAAACCAATATGACCCTTATTGATCAGTCAATAATTTCGATTCAGAAAGATAAAGCGCTAAAAGATTCTGAAACACGCTATCGAAGGCTTTTTGAAACAGCTCAGGATGGAGTATTAATTCTGGACGCCGACTCCGGTGAAGTTACTGATGTCAATCCCTTTTTAATCAAAATGTTGGGTTATTCGTATGAAGAATTTATGGGGAAAAAATTATGGGAAATCGGCTCTTTCAAAGACATTATGGCAAGCCGAAAAGCCTTTCGGGAATTGCAAAATAAAGAATATATTCGTTATGAGGATCTGCCGCTTGAAACCAAGACAGGGCAGAGTATGGATGTGGAGTTCGTCAGCAATATCTACCTGGTTGAAAACAAACGGGTGATCCAATGTAACATTCGGGATATCTCCGCACGTAAACTGGTTGAAAAGGCTTTAAACGTCACCCAAAAAGAACTAGAAACCAGGATCCAGACAGATAGAACTGCCGCTTTGGCAAAGGCGAATGAAGCTCTGCAAGTGGATATTACAGCACGCAAACAGGTAGAAGCGGTTCTAAAAGAAAAAGTAAAGGAATTACGCCGTTTGGCGACGGTAGTAAGCGATTCAAATGACGCGATCATTTTACATGACCTTAAGGGGAAAATATTGGCCTGGAATCGCGGAGCCACCCAAACCTACGGTTACGCCGAAGCTGAAGCACTGAAAATGAATGTTCGAGATATTGTGGCTGAGAATGATCGTGAAACGGCACTCTTACTAATTGAGAGAGTTTCACGCGGAGAAAGTGTCAAAACTTTTGAACTACAGCGTCTTACCAAGAATGGTCAGATCATTGATGTTTGGGTGACTAAAACCTTATTGACTGATGAAAAGGGCAACCCGGTGGCGATTGCTACAACCGAACGCGACATTACCGACCGCAATCGGGCAGAGACCGCGTTAAAAGGCAAAGTGGAAGAACTGCGCCGGCTGGCGACAGTGGTCAGTGATTCAAATGATGCGGTAATTTTGTACGATTTCGATGGGAAGATTCTGGCCTGGAATCACGGCGCCAAAGAGACTTACGGCTACACCGAAGCCGAAGCGCTGGGGATGAACGTCAGAGACATTGTGGCAGAACCAGACCGTGAAGCAGCATTAACACTCATTAAAAGAATAAAACAAGGTGAGGTTGTCAAATCATTTGAGTTGCGCAGGATCACTAAGGATGGCCGGATCCTGGATGTGTGGCTGACCACAACTTTGATCACGGATGAAAAAGGCAATCCGGTGGCGATTGCCACGACCGAACGCGACATTACCGACCGTAATCGGGCAGAGACTGCGTTAAAAGGGAAAGTGGAAGAACTGCGTCGTTTGGCGACTGTGGTCAGTGATTCAAATGACGCGGTAATTTTGTACGATTTCGATGGGAAGATCCTGGCCTGGAACCACGGCGCCAAAGAGACCTACGGTTACACCGAAGCCGAAGCGCTGGGGATGAACGTCCGAGATATCGTGGCAGAACCAGACCGTGAAGCAGCCTTGATGTTAATTAAAAAGATCAAGCAAGGGGAAATTGTTAAATCATTCGAGTTGCGCAGGATTACCAAGGATTGCCATATTCTGGATGTATGGCTGACCACGACTTTGATCACGGATGAAAAGGGCAACCCGGTGGCGATTGCCACGACCGAACGCGACATTACCGACCGTAAAAAGGCTGAGGCCGAGTTACTCGCCCGTGAAGCAGCCGAAGCTGCCAATGCAGCCAAGAGTGAATTCCTCTCTCGTATCAGCCACGAACTACGCACCCCAATGAACTCAATTCTGGGTTTCGCTCAACTTCTTGAGATGAGTAAAAAGGAACCACTCACTGAGACTCAACATGATCGTGTCCAGCAGATCCTCAAAGGCGGGCAAATGCTGCTCGAAATCATCAATGAGGTTCTCGATCTTTCTCGCATCGAATCGGGGAGAATGACAATTTCACCTGAGCCGGTGGAAGTACGGCCAGTTCTGGAAGAAGTGATGGATCTGGTGATGTCACTCGCATCGGAGCGTCATATCAAGATCAATTTAAAAAATGTTCCCACCAAACAATTTATCCAGGCTGATTTTCAACGACTTAAACAAGTCTTGATCAATCTGGTTGGGAATGCCATCAAATATAACAAAGAAGGTGGTACCGTAACACTTTCTTGCAAGAACATAGCTACTGACAGATTGCGAATATGTGTGAGTGATACTGGGCTCGGTATTCCCTCAGATAAATTATCGCTGTTGTTCAAACCCTTTGAGCGTGTAGGGGTAAAGCAAGGTGTTGTAGAAGGTACAGGGTTAGGGCTGGCGCTTTCAAAACATTTGGTTGAATTGATGGGAGGCGTTATTGGAGTAGAAAGCAAGGTAAATAAGGGGAGTACTTTCTGGTTTGACCTTCCACTGACAAAATCACCTGGAGTTTTAGCTCAGACAGAAAAAATGAAACTTCAGTCAACACCTATATCTGATATGACACGTACTTTGTTGTACATAGAAGATAACTTTGCCAACTTTGAATTAGTCAAACAAGTGCTTTCTGAGCAACCTCAGATTGAATTGCTTTGGGCTATGCAAGGGGGGATTGGTTTACATTTGGCTGAACAACGTCACCCTGACTTAATCCTTCTCGATCTTCATCTACCGGATATGCATGGTGCAGACGTCTTGGACCATTTACAAAAAGGTGACAAAACCCGCGATATCCCCGTCATCGTTCTTAGTGCTGACGCAACCTCGGGGCAAATTGATCGTCTGATGCAGGCGGGAGCGCGTATTTATCTGACAAAACCGTTGGATGTACAAGGGTTGTTAATTGTGATCGAGAAGTTATTGAGAAATGAATAAGGAACGCTTGTTAAAAGACTTCAAGATGTAAAAGTATTCTGCGTGCAGAATTTTAAGATTTTCATTATCAACAGTTACTTGGAAGTTTAATCGAGACAAAGAAGGAAGAGTAAACGCTATGATTATGTCATCCCAACTGGATGATCACATCCTGATCGTGGACGATCAGGCATCAAATGTTTTTTTATTACAATCTGTATTGGAAGAAGAAGGATATTTCAATATTAAGACAACGACAGATTCGCGTAAGGTTGTCTCGATTGTTAAGGAGTTTCTCCCTGACATTATCCTCCTTGATCTGATGATGCCGAACCTCGATGGGTATGCAGTCATGGAACAATTAAGCTTCGTCATTCCTGCTGATACCTATCTTCCTATACTTGTTCTTACCGCTGATGCGACCTCCAAGGCAAAACTTCGTGCTTTGAGTAACGGGGCAAAAGATTTTCTTACCAAACCCTTGGATCAAATTGAGGTGCTGTTACGTGTTAAAAATCTACTAAAGACTCGCTCACTTTATCTCCAGCAGCAAAGGCAAAATCAGGTCTTGGAAGAAATGGCGAGTAAACGTACAGCGCAAATTCAAAGTCAATTGGAACATTTGGCTGCTTTGCACACAATTAATACCGCTATCGCGGGAAGTTTGGATCTGGAAAAGATACTCAATATTGCGCTTGAAAATGTGATCACGCAATTAAAAGTGGATGCCGCGGATGTACTGCTGTTCAACTCAAGCGAACGGACTTTGAAATATATTACCGGGCGTGGTTTCCACTTCAAAGCGATTGAAAGTTCACGACCGCTTTTGGAAGAAAAGTTTACCGGTGAGGCTGAGTTTAATGGCCGAATTGTTTATATTCCCAATTTGAAGGTAAACGGAAAAGATTTTGAACGAACTGAGCTACTCTCAAATGAAGAATTTATCACTTATTTTGGTGTACCGCTCATTACCAAAGGAGAATTTAAAGGTGTTTTAGAGATTTTTCTCCGCACACCACAGGAGACCGGCAAGGATTGGTTGGAATTTCTGGAAACTTTGGGGAGACAAATTGCGATTGCTGTGGATAACGCACAATTATTCGCCAGTCTCCAATGTTCGAATAATGATCTTGTTTCAGCCTATGATGCAACAATTGAAGGCTGGTCAAAAGCGCTCGATTTGCGTGACAATGAGACCGAAGGTCACACGTTGCGTGTGACAAAAATGACGATAGGTGTAATGAAGTTGGCTGGGGTTACTGAAGCTGAGTTGGTACATATACGCCGAGGCGCGTTATTGCACGATATCGGAAAAATGGGTATTCCAGACCGGGTCTTGCTCAAGCCAGGCCCTTTAACAGATGATGAAAAAACGATCATGCAAATGCATCCAATTTATGCATTTGAATTACTTTCGCCCATCGTTTATTTGCAACCAGCGCTTGATATTCCTTATTGCCATCATGAAAAATGGGATGGCACGGGGTACCCACGTGGTTTAAAAGGGGAGCAGATACCATTCGCGGCTCGGATTTTCTCAATAATTGATGTATTTGATGCCCTTACATCAAATCGCCCTTACCGTAATGCATGGAGTAAGAAAAAAACGATTGACTACATTAAATTAATGTCAGGATCACAATTCGATCCAAAAGCTGTGGATCTATTTTTGCGTTTCATGTTGCCCAAAGAATATTTTGGGGATAAAGAATAAGCAACTGGATAGAAATTATCGCATTTATATTCAATTGTGCTATGATATTTGCATTAGGTTTTTTTAAATAAGAAGGAGTTTCAGAGATGTTCAACCGAATTTTAGTACCGCTGGATGGATCACCGCTTGCTGAACGAGCTATTCCTCATGCTGAGTTATTCGCTCGTGTTTTTGGGGGAAGTATATTTCTCTTACAGGTTCTTGAACCTACTTCTTATTATGAAAATCCAAGAGCGGTTGACCCACTGCGGTGGCAAATTCATAAAGCTGAAGCTAATGTGTATTTGAAAGGAATTGCCCAGCGTATTCGTGAAAACCTTGGTGAAGAAGAAAAAAGATGCCAGGTTGAATATGCGATTCGCGAAGGGAAAGCAGCCGAAAACATTATTGACTTCGCCCTCTCAGAAGATATCGACCTTTTAATTATCAGCACTCATGGTTCTGGTGGTCTTAGTCGCTGGAATATTAGCAGCGTCACACAAAAAGTAATTAATATGATCTATCTTCCTGTTTTGATCGTTCGCGCATATTCCCCGGCTGAAAAAGACGACAAATTATTGAATTACCACCGCATACTTCTTCCAACCGATAGCTCCCGCCGCTCTGAAGTTTCTATTTCTGCGGGGATCGAACTAGCGCGGGGAGAAAGATCGGCCAGTAATAAAAAAGATGAAAACATTGAAAAATCAAAACTTTTCCTGACGGCAGTAATTCAACCACCAGAATTACCTATTCCGGACCCTTTACCGGTAGAGATTAAAAAAATTTCTGAAAAGCTTTTCGAGATCACCCGGCAGGCTGTGCAAAAGTACCTTAACGAGATGAAAGAACGCTTACCGGTTGATTGTGAGATCTATGTAGTCGAAAGTACAAGTGTGACCTCAGCAATTCAAGAATTAACCGAAAAAGAAGATATCGATCTCGTGATCTTGAGCGCGCATGGTTATTCCGGGCAGGTCAACTGGCCTTATGGATCAGTTACACGTAATTACATTGACTACGGCGTCAGGTCGGTATTGGTCATTCAAGACGTCCCGCGTTCTCAAGTGAGGCAGACTGATGCAGAGATTGCAGCGGAAAAATCAGGGAGACGATAAGAATGCCTGAAAACCAGGAGAATCCAGCCAGCGAACAAGTCCTTACTTCATCGGAATCATTGTATTCGTCGAAAACCGAACAAATGCAAGGATTTGTAAAATCTCTGGTAGATAATTACCAAAAAATCGATCCGACAACCTTAAGGGATAGAAAAAGGGTTGTTCTAGGGGAACGCAATCTTAAGTTGTACGAAACCTGGTTAGCGCAGGCTCATACGTATTTTCGTAAGATTTCAAACCGCGATCTTTCAATTTCGCTTGCCTCAGAATGGCTGTTGGACAATTACTATATTGTACGGCAAGCACTCCAACAGATCAGTGAAGATCTGCCAGCGAGTTTTTACAAGCAACTGCCGAAGTTGGCGCAAGGACCATTAACGGGTTTACCGCGGGTCTATGCTATTGGGCGGGCGGTCCTTTCTTTGCAGAATAGTCTTTTAAACATGTCTGATCTGCAATCTATTTTGATCAAGGTTCAAGAATCAATTCCTCTGACGATGGGTGAATTATGGGCATTGCCTATTTTCTTACGTTATAGTCTGGTTGAGACCCTGGCAAATTCATTGGTGACAATCATTCGTCCTAAACGCTCGCCAGATTTGCCCGTTTTTCAAGCGCAGCTTTTTGGGACTGCAGAAATATTTGAACCAAACCAGGATATTTCACAAATCAGCACGGCCAGCGCAATTGTAGCGAACATCATCCTAAGCCTGCGTACAATTTCTGAGCAAAACTGGAACGACTTTTTTGAATCGGTCAGTTGTGTGGAGCGTACTTTACGGGAAGATCCTGCAGGCATATATCCATTAATGGATTTTAAGACCCGTGATCTCTATCGGAAAGAAATTGAATCTCTTTCTCTTGCAAGCGGAAGGGGTGAAAATGAGCTGGCAGAAATTGCTCTAAAATTGATTCAAGAAGAAAGCTTAACTAAACCCAGCCCTGATGGATCAATTTCGGACGGTATTCTTGCTCAACAGCAACTGCATGTTGGTGATTATTTGCTTGGAGAAAAAAGGATCATTTTAGAGCAGAGTATTGGTTACCTGCCGGATCAAAAAATTAAAGTAAAACGATGGGGGATGGAACATGCCAGTAGTTTGTATTTGGGCGGGATTTTCTCCCTCTCTGTCATCATTTGGGTGGGAATCCTGATCCACCTGAATTTCTCTAAAATATTTCAGCTCGGATCCCCATTACAATTCGTTTCGGCTCTCGCTTTATTGATTACGATCCTTGTACCGATTTTTGTCGTCGCTGCCAGCCTGGTCAATTGGTTGGTCACCCTTCGCATTAAACCGAGAATTTTACCCAAACTCTATTTCAAGGATGAAATTCCTGACCGGTTTCAAACGCTGGTGGTCATCCCTTCCTTAATTGCCAGCCGTCCAGAAATTGACAATCTGATTCGGCAGCTCGAAATGCATTTCTTGCGCAACCCGGAATCTGGATTGTATTATGCGTTGCTAACCGATTTCCGGGATGCAGACAGCGAAACCTTACCTGAAGATGAAGATCTAGTGAAATATGCGGCGTCGGGAATTGAGAAATTGAATGAAAAGTACATTCGCTCGAAGGTAGAAGACGTTCCACCAGCCGAAGCCAGTTCTAATCAATCAACCAATACTGAAAATGTTGGGATGAATAAACCATTACAGAAACCAATGCCCGGAAGCGTGCCGCAGTTTTATTTACTTCATCGAAAACGTTTATGGAACCCATCTGAACAAACATGGATGGGATGGGAACGAAAACGGGGAAAATTGAACGAGTTGAACCGCTTGCTGCGCGGGGATGAGGGCACTTCATTTATTGCCATAAACCGGGATAAAAAGAAAACGGTTGGATTACGAAAAGTTCGCTTTGTGATCACTTTGGATTCAGATACAATATTGCCGCGTGGCGCGGCCCGTCGTTTGATCGGTACTTTAGCTCATCCTTTGAATCATGCTAAGTTTGATGAAATCACTGGGAGGGTGGTATCTGGTTATACTGTTTTGCAGCCTCGTATGGAGATCCATCCGAGAAGCGCCAATCATTCGTGGTTTACGCGAATCTTTGCTGGAGATACCGGTCTGGATTTATATACTCGGGCAGTTTCTGATGCCTACCAGGATCTATTTGGTGAAGGCAGCTACGTTGGCAAAGGAATTTACGATATCGATGCATTTGATAAAAGTACAGCCAACCGAATTCCAGAAAACAGTGTTCTCAGCCATGATCTGCTAGAAGGAATCATGGGTCGGGCCGGATTGGTTACCGATATTACGATGATCGAGGATTACCCGCCAAACTATATCGTACAGGTAAAGCGCCAACAACGCTGGATTCGCGGCGATTGGCAGCTCTTGCCCTGGTTGATCCGGCCAAAGAGATTCAAGATCAAATTCTCAGCAGTGGATAATTGGAAAATTCTGGATAATTTGCTGAGGTCGCTGCTTGCTCCTTCACTGCTGTTGATCTTTATATTAGGAATGATCTCCACTCCTGACCTGATCGGATTCTGGGTTCTTGTGCTCTTTTTTGCATTGGGTATTCCGCTGCTTACAAGTGTGACAAGAAGTTCCATACAGACATTGAGCGGTGAAGGGATTGAAACGGCTTTTCGCCCGCTGAAATGGGACATTGTCCGATGGTTGTTTTCGATCGCCTTCCTGCCATATGAAGCCTATAATGCACTGGATGCTATTCTGACCACGCTTTACCGTTTAACGATCAGTCACCATGACCTCTTGCAGTGGACTACCGCTGCTCAGGCGGCACATGTTTTTGGCCTGGATGCTTATCGAAAAGCGACCTGGTTAAGAGTGACAGCCTCCGCTTTTTTTTCACTGTTTTTTGTCGGCATATTACAGCTAGTTTATGGGGTTAACCAGAGTGGTCTGCCGCTTGCTTTAGCTTATTCTGCACCAATGCTGCTGCTTTGGATGTTTTCGCCGCTAATCGGGAATTGGATCAACCAACCTTTTGTTACTAAAAAGGTTCCTTTGAATGAAGATGAAGAGGGGCTGCTTCGACAGGTGGCCAGACGTACCTGGGGTTTCTTTGAACGTTTCGTTGGTCCTGAAGATCACTGGTTACCCCCGGATCATTATCAAGAATCACCGGTGGGAATTATTGCACATCACACTTCGCCTTCAAATATTG
>Ga0182021_10001755_pt1 | contig 25157 bp, 26 predicted proteins | sample 612E3MmetaG_FD_120493 | JGI IMG/M metagenome (GOLD analysis project Ga0182021, IMG submission 120493) | Permafrost microbial communities from Stordalen Mire, Sweden - 612E3M metaG (Illumina Assembly) | ecosystem: Environmental > Terrestrial > Soil > Wetlands > Permafrost | place: Sweden... | reverse complement strand
TTTTATTCGCGCTCGAATATCTCTTCTCAAAATCCATTTTCGATACTTCGGAGCCCACACCAAATGATATTTCGTGTCATATATACCGCATGACTGGTTCTTTTCAGTTCCATGCGTTAACTATAACATGTTTTTCCCTGCCTTCGGCAGGAGAACTTTTCATCCCCGTTTACAAAACGGGGTATTCAAGTTCTGATTTTGCATAAAGGTTAGTTTTAAAAAAATTCATCTTATTCCTAGAAACAATGGGGGAACCAAAGATTAATTCTTTCACCAATTCCTATCTGAAAAACTTGGCTGAAGTGCGTGACCAGGATATTCTCAATATAAGCGCAATTAACGTCTTCTCCTAAAATCTCTCGCACTGATGTAACCTGAAGGCCTTTCATTCCACAAGGGTTAATGAAGTGAAACGGTCTAAGATCATTATTGATGTTTAATGCAAACCCATGGGTAGTAACACCTCGACTCACCCTTATCCCTAAAGAAGCAACCTTCTGCTCCCCTACCCAGACCCCGATAGTATGAGGAAGTTTTTTCGCGATTATCCCCACGTCCTTGAGAGTACGTATGATGACGTCTTCCACCCGTCTCAGGTAGTGACCGACTGAAAGCTCCTGCTCCTTCAAACTAATGATCGGGTATCCTACTAACTGGCCCGGCCCATGAAAGGTAATATCTCCTCCCCGGTCGGTAACAAAAAGTTCTATCCCTTCTCCTTTAAGCACGTCACGCTCGACTAAAATGTTATCTTCTTTTCCTCTCCTTCCGAGGGTAATCGTGGGTGGGTGCTGCACCAGGATAAGGGTATCCCCTACCCTTTCTTCCAGCCTGGCCTTTTTTAGTCCATTCTGCAAATACCAGGCATCCTCATAACCTAAAATCCCCGCGTTTATAACCCACAAGAATTGCTTTGAGCTTTTTCCCATTGGTCGTGGGCGTGGAAAGAGCTCCTCACTAATGGCCCAGCTTCGATCCATTTAAAGCCCCTTTCTTTTCCTTCTCGAGTAAATTCCTCAAATTCCTGAGGATGATAATACCGTTTTATTGGAAAGCACTGTTTCGTGGGCGAAAGATACTGTCCGATAGTTAAAATGTCGCATCCCACTGCTCTCAGATCATCCATAGTCCTCAAAATTGCATCTTTTTTTTCACCCAATCCTACCATCAAACCTGATTTTGTTGTTATTAAGGAAGAGTCTTTGGCCATTTTGATGATCATCAGTGACTGACGATAGTTGGCCGTACTTCTTACCTGAGGATAAAGCCGAGGAACGGTTTCCACATTATGCCCCACAACATGGGGAGATGCACCAGATATAATGGCTAATGCTTTTTTTGACCCCTTTAAATCAGGTATTAAAACTTCTACAATAGTATCCGGATTAATTTTTCTGATCTCATCAATTGTCCGCGCAAAATAACGTGCTCCTCCATCAGGAAGATCGTCACGGGTAACGGACGTAACAACCACATGATACAGTCCAAGCTCCTTGACTGCCTGAGCAACTCGTTCTGATTCCTGTGGATCAAGAGGGCGGGGTGTTCCCTTTTTTACTCCACAAAATGCGCAGTTCCTGGTACAGATATCTCCGAGGATAAGAAAGGTAGCTATTCGTTGGTTGTAACACTCACTGATATTAGGACAGGCAGCCTGCCTGCAGACCGTATTAAGCGACCATTTTTTGAAAACATTGTCCACCCTGGCAAAGACATCTCCACAATGAATCCTTGTCTTCAGCCAAGGAGGACGCGATTGATTCGCTGATTGTGAAGGGTGAACATAAAATGATTTCATGTCATCGTTAGGTTTATGTGCCAATTCCATCCGGGTTTTCTAAAAATTCTTTTAATCGTTGAAGAAATTTTGCGACCATCACGCCATCGAGAGCACGGTGGTCGGCTGACAGGGTGACTTTCATAATCTTGGCGGGTTGGATAATACCCTCTTTGATTATTGGTTTATTTTTAACAGCGGCTACCGCGAGAATAGCGACCTGTGGAGGATTGATTATCGCTGAAAACTCCTCGACTCCGAACATTCCCATATTCGAAATGGAAAAAGTTCCTCCGCTGAGGTCGTCCGGAGTAGATTCTCGTTTTAAAACTCGGTCACGCAATTCTTTTGCCTTGACCGAGATTTCTTTTATCGTAAGCGTATCAGCATTCTTAATCACCGGAACGATAAGACCTTCCTGCAAAGCCACCACAAAACCAATATTGATCTCGTTTTTTACCAATAATCCTTTATCAATAAAATGAGCATTAATCTCCGAGAAATCTTTGAGAGCCAGGGCGGACGCCCTGATCACCAAATCATTATAGGTGATTTTCACGTCTCCTTTTCCGGTTTGGTTCAGGGAGTCTAAGAGATTTACTGCCTCACTCATATCAATTTCCTGGGTGACATAAAAGTGCGGAATAGTCTGTTTACTCAGCAACATTCTACGAGCAATCGTTGCTCGCATCTTCGAGAGTTCGATCACCTTTTCTCCTGAAATTTCTTCTGGGACTTGTCCCGGTAAAATAGAAATGATGCCTTTCTTTTTACCAGTTCTTTCATTTAAAAATCTTTCGATGTCTCCCTGCACGATTCTTCCTCCAGGCCCCGTTCCTTTAATTACAGGGGTGGTGATCCCTTTTTCTTCAAGTAAGCGTCGTGCCCGTGGGGAAATTTTTGATTTATCACCCTTTTTAGAAAGTAAAGGAATTTCCTTTTTCCCTTGTTCCTTTTCTTCTTCCCCTTCCTCCTCATCTTCCAAGGGAAGCGTGCAGCACGGTTCACTCGCACCGGTTTCGATCTTTTGTTCTGGGGATGGTGGAGATTCCGTAACTTTCTTTTTCGGAAGGGTTGCGACGACTTTCTTCGGGACTTCTGCGGTCTCTTCTCCTCCTAATAAAGCAATCACCGTACCAACCGGAACAGTGTCGCCTTCTTTATAAAGGATTTTGTTCAAAATGCCGGAGGAAAAAACTTCCAAATCCATGTCTGCCTTATCGGTTTCCACTTCAGCAATGATATCACCTTTATTGACAAAGTCGCCCTCCTTTTTAAGCCAACGAAGGATTCTCCCTTCTTCCATGGTGTCGCTTAATTTTGGCATTACAATTTCTATTGCCATAGAAAACCTCCTTAGTCTTTAACTCCAAAACCAACCTTATCTCAGTATATCCTTGGCTACAGTTATAATGTCATCTAACTGAGGTATCGCTAACTTTTCCAAATTTTTCGCATACGGCATTGGAACGTCCTTCCCCGATACCCTCCTTACGGGAGCATCCAGATAATCAAAAGCATTTTCCATAATAAGGCTGACGATCTCCCCTCCTACTCCTCCAGTTTTCCAACCTTCTTCCACCACGACCGCTCGTCCGGTCTTTTTGATCGAAGCAATAATCGTCTTGACGTCTAAGGGATTAAGGCTCCGTAAGTCAATTACTTCCGCTTCGATCTTTTCTTTTGTAAGTTCTTGTGCAGCCTTAAAACTCAGAACTGCCATCCGTGAAAAAGAAACGATAGTAATATCTTTTCCCTCTCTAATGATCTTTGCCTTTCCGATGGGTGTGTTATATTTCCCTTCGGGAACCTCGCCTTTCGTTCCATAGAGCGCTTCATGTTCTAAAAACATCACCGGATCATCATCCCGAATCGCCTCTTTTAAAAGCCCTTTGGCTTCCGCAGGAAAAGCAGGACACACTACCTTCAACCCTGGGCAGTGGAGAAAATATGCTTCGAGTGATTGAGAGTGCTGGGCAGCTAACTGCTGTCCACCACCTCCGGGTGCTCTAATCACCATGGGGACTTTCGCTTTTCCTCCAAACATATACCGGATTTTGGCCGCATGGTTGACAATCTGATCCATTGCCAGAAGCGCAAAATTAACCGTCATCAGTTCAACCACCGGCCTGAGACCCGCCATCGCCGCGCCCACTCCCATGCCGACGATAGAGCCTTCGGCAATCGGGGTATCAATAACCCGTTCACTGCCAAACTCAGCTAAAAGCCCGTCGGTTACCTTAAATGATCCGCCGTAAAGCCCGACATCCTCTCCCAAAAGAAACACGGTGGAGTCCCGTTCCATCTCTTCTCGTAAGGCTTGATTGAGCGCTTCCCGATACGTAATTTCCGGCATATCAACCTCCGACTTTATCAATGACCCGGTTTTCGCTTGTCAAAGTTCGATGAACCGGGCATCGTTTGGCGATTTCTAATAATTTCTCTTTCTGTTCAAAACTTATAGGCCCCTGGAGATAAATGGTGCGGGTAATTTGATCAAGCTTCCCTTCTTTAGTCATACATTCACTGCAATCCTGAGCGTAAATCTTTTCGTGCGTTAAACGTATCTGCACACCCTCCAAAGGAATTTCCTTACGTTTGGCATAGCTGATAATGGTCATCGCCGTGCATCCCCCCAAAGAAGCTAACAGGAGATCGTACGGATTAGGTCCTTTCCCATCACCGCCAAATTCCTGGGGCTCATCAATGATTAAGCGTTGTTCACCCATAATAGCTTCTTGCTGCAGATTTTTTAAATATTTAACTAAAACTTCTCTCATCGTTCTTCTCCTTCTTTTTCTGAATAAATGTCTTTCATAAGTTCAATGGCCTCAGGCCAGGGACTATTATCAGCAAACCTGACCGCCTCTTCCACCTCACTCTCCAGTTCCTCTTTTATCGAACGAAGACCATCGGCATCACTGATCCCCTCCGCAATTAATTTCCGGGCAAAGTTCGGAATCGGATCGCGATCTTTCCAAATTTTTTCTTCCCGGGGTATCCGGTAATCAGCCGGATCCGACATGGAATGCCCCCGAAAACGGTAAGTCAAGGCTTCGACAAAATAAGGGCCCTTTTCTTCCCGCGCATACTTAGCCGCTTTTTTTATGGCCTCCCGCACTGCCATGACATCCATCCCATTCACCTTTTCGGTTGGTATCCCATGCGCCTCAGCTTTTTTAACAATATCGGTTGTGGCGGATGCCCAAGAAACCGCGGTACTGATTCCAAAAAAATTATTCTCACAAATAAAAATGATCGGAAGTGACCATATCTTTGACATATTCAATGATTCATAAAAAGCGCCCGCATTAGTCGCCCCATCGCCAAAAAAACTAGCTACCACTTTGTCCTCTTTCCGGTATTTAATTGCATAGCCAACACCTAAGGTAATCGGCACCCCCCCCGCAACAATGGCATACCCCCCAAAAAAGTTTGTCGTTGGATCAAAAAGATGCATTGACCCGCCTTTTCCTTTGCATGTTCCCGTGGCCCGACCGAAAAGTTCGGCCATAACCTCCTTTGGACTGGTACCCTTAACCAAACAATGTCCATGGTCACGATAAGAACTTATTACATAGTCATCAGGATGAAGAGCACTTATCGCTCCAACGGCAACAGCCTCTTCACCGATATAGAGATGACAAAACCCGGTAATTTTTCCCCGGGTGTACATCTCGGCAGTCCGTTCTTCAAACTCACGAATAAGGACCATATCATGGTACATTTTGAGAAGTTCGCTTTCAGGCATTTGTGATTTTAATTTGGGCATGCATATTCTCCTGGTCACAAGAAATCAAATAATTTTTTGATTAAGATGCTAACCTCCAATAATTATTTAAAAATTTACTATAAAATTTTCTCTCTGTCAAGAAGGGAAAAAACTCTGTGGCCGGATCGTCATATTGACTTTCAGCTCGTTTTTAATATTATTTATTTGAGAATCAAATAGTTTAAAAAAATTAAAAAGATGCGAAGTGTGTTGCTTATACCGCGCGTAAAAAAAACTAGCGTGCGCGAATAAAGGAAATATGGTTTCATGAAAGAAAAAATGGAAAAATTCACCATTGAGGTTAAAGACTCAGGGGTTATGATCCACAGTGGGGAGGGACAATCCTTATTTTTTACCCCGATTAAAGCTTTGATGCTGCTCGATATTCTCAAAGCCGAAGAAGTGAAACTAAAAAAACTGGCTGAAGAAAGATCAGCGGTACCTTTTAAAATCGAGCTTTGATTTTTTGTCCGAAAACGAAAGGCAATAAGCCGGGAAGAAATATCCCAACCATTTATCGCTAGTTCTAACCTGAAGGTTTTCCATCTCATGATAACAGTCATACTAAAAGAAAGATTCGGGAATATTCTTTTCCAATACGCGGTCGGAAGGCATTTGGCAATTAAAAACAATACCACTCTCCGCCTGAACGTGATCCATTACATGAAAAAACACGATCCCTTCGCGAAAAAAATTATCCGGCCACTTCAGGATTTCGGATTTACTGAAATACTCTATCGACCTCCAATCTATAAAAGAATCTTGTGGGGATATGGTCTCTATTTGCCTGCTGCTGATCAAAGATTTTATCACGAAAAAGGGTGGGGATTTGACCCGAAGGTATTAAAAATCAAAGATGGAGTTTATTTAGACGGTTTTTTCCAAAGCGAGAAATATTTCAAAAACATTGAATCAACCATAAGAAAAGATCTTCGTTTAATAGAACCATCTTTCAACCACGAAGCACTTATCTACAAGGAAAAGATTATAAACTCGAATTCCGTGGGTATTCATATTCGCAGAGGGGATTATCTCCACTCACAGGTCCACAATATCTGCGATCTAAATTACTATGCTAAAGCAATTCAGTACATCCAGGAACGATTAGCGCACCCCCGATTTTTTGTTTTTTCCGATGATATCGCATGGTGCCTTAAAAACATGAAGCTTGATAACGGTGATTTTATAAGCCTGCCGGATTCAAAAGGGCATTTTATCAGCGATTTCTGGCTTCTGAGTTTGTGTAAACATACCATTATTCCCAATAGCACATTTTCCTGGTGGGCGGCTTGGCTCAATGCAAACCCTGACAAAATCGTGGTGGTTCCTCACCGCTGGTTTAATGATAAAGCTTTCAATATTCGTGCGATCGAAGACACGATTCCCCCAGAATGGATACGCATCGCATGGTAAAATCATATGGCACTTGAAGCAGATAATCCATATCAGCCACGTGGTCGCCTCCCCCGTCAACACAAGCCACCATTCATAAGAACCTTTTATCCTTTGGAATATTCTTTCAGGTATTTTTTGATATACGCTTCCACTTTTTCAGGTGTTTGAAAAATTCCGAAGTGTCCTTCACAAAGGATATCGGCCTTGAGAGAGAGAAGTTTATTCATCGAGGTTTTCCATTGACCAACGTCAGATCCAAAGCTTTTCATGAATGGACCATGAATGTCCTGGCCAAAAAGTATTCTCTTGCCTGCTCGATCTAGGTAAGGAGCAATTGAACCGGGAGTATGTCCGGGAATGTGAAGGCAGTGAATTTCTTGTTTCCCAACCGTGAGTGTTACCTGATCACTTGTAAGAATAACATCTACTGCAGTAGGAGAGAAGCTTGTGCCGTAAAAAGAAGAAGCGGTCAAGGCGGGATCACCGGTTGCAATCGCCTCCGTATCACGCTCATGAGCCACCAGCTTACAATGAAAATGTTTCTTAAAGTATGGGGCCCCACCGATATGGTCAATATGACAATGCGTCAAAATAAGGGTGGAAATTTTTTGGGGATCAAGCCCCAGTTCACGGATGTTTTTTTCCAGAATTTCAACCGACCGGCCAGCCCCTGAATCAATCATGACCAGTTCGTCGCCACAATCCACAACAAAAGTAGTAGCATCTTCAGACCGGGAAATATTCGGCCCGCCGATAAGGTAAAGTCCGTCAAAAATTATTCTTTCATCACCCATGCAGTTCTCCCGGTTTTTATTTTTAATTTATTTTCCAAAAAGCCTAACCCTTTCCCCCCGCAAATACTGCTGCCTCAACTTCTCTGGAAATTTTTCGATAGCATAGCGAAGCATAGTCCGTGGCATGGTTTTGTAGTGCACATGCAGAAATTCTTCTTCAGTAAGGCGATCACGTTTACCGATTTCCCGAAGCATCCAGCCAACAGCTTTATGGATGAGGTCCTCTCTATCTCTGAGCAACAGTTCTGCGATACGCAATGTCTCAGCAAGTTCTCCGCACTTTATGTAAAGAAATGTTGCCACAATGGAGATACGCCGGTCCCAAAGCAGGTTAGATACCGCTAACGTATAGAGAGGAGATCTGCTGCGATATCTCAAATGAGAACCTACAATATATTCAGCCGAGGCGTCTACGAGGTCCCAGTTATTGATAAACCGGGTATTCTGAAGGTAGATATTAAAAATCTGCTCTTGAAGAGAATCATCTCCTTGTGTGTAGGCACGAACCAAAATGAAGAGCGCCAGCAGTCGTGCTTCATGGAGGGAGGATTGAAGCAACTGGCTTACCTCTTCAAAGGGGAGCGTCTGGTATTCTTTGGTCAATTTTCTTATCTCTGGAACACGGAGACCAACAAATAAATCACCTTCCCCATATTCCCCCTGGGCTGTCTTGAAGTATCTTTGCAGTGCCAGTGCTCTTTCTCTATCGCCAAGCATCTGCAATCTGTTGCATATATCTTGAGCGCTTAAACGGGTAATCATCCGCGAATCATCTGCGTCTTTAGCGTCATAGCATTGTCAAAAGGAATCTTATAATTTTATGAGTGCTATAAGAAAGTTTGTATCTTGAAAAGGTTACCTCGACCATATATGTTCATAGGTATTTCCGAATAACCAAGAATCTACAGGAGGAGGTAACCAACTATGAGTAAACCAAAAAAACAGATGATTGTCAATACGGAGAGCCTTATTATTGGAATGGATATTGGCAAATATCACCAGATGGTTGTAGCACTGAGGCCTGACGGTATTTTCAGAAAGCCTGTTAAAATAACCAATGATCTCAAATGGTACCGGGAACTTTTGGGACTTATCGGCGCGTGAAATAATGAATTTAAAACTGAAAAGGTGATGGTGGGAATGGAATCCACAGGACACTACTGGGAAATACCGGCACGCTGGCTTATAGGACAAGTGATAACGGTTGTGCAGGTAAACGCTGCGCATACGAAACGGGCCAAGGAGCTGGAGGACAATACTCCGGGGAAAACGGAGCAAAAGAATCCACGGATCATTGCCGGACTTATACGTTATGGAAAATATTCTTCCTGCATGCTGCCTGAAGGAGTAAATGCAGAACTCAGGGAACTGACAAAGATAAGGTAGTATCTTATCGGTGAGCTCACAGAGAAGCGAAATTATCTTCGTAGGCTTTTGGATACCGTCTTTCCCGAGATATTTATTCTATTCAAAAAGTCAGACAGCAAGAAACTGCTGCATCTTCACACCGAATACCCTTTACCGGATGATGTAATGAGCGCTGGGGCCCAGAAGATAAAAACCACGTTGCAGCAAAAATACAAAACCTTGTGACCAAGCGATTTGATACCCTCTGGTGTCTTACCAAGGATACGGTGGGAGTCAGTGTTGGCCACCTCTCCTATCGCGTGGCCATACGCACTACAGTAGAAAGAATACTCGGTCTGAGGGATAGCCTAACCAAAATAGAAGGAGACCACCTGGCAGCTTTGTTCTCCCGCATACTGGAGGCACCTTATATTCTAAGTTTGGAAGGGCTGGGAATTGTCAGTGCAGCCATTATCATCGGAGAAACGGGAGGATTGACCCGCTATAAACATGCAGAAGAACATTTAAAACTTGCTGGGCTCAATCTCTCTGAGATCAGTTCCGGAACGCACAATGGAAAGGTTCGGATCTCTAAGGGGGGGACGTCCTCTTTTGCGGCAGGGGTTGTTCCTTTTGGCTACCGTAATGGTGAAAAAAGGGATGGATTTCCACGAGGGATATAGCCGCCTTCGCAATCGAGGCATGGAAACGATCAAGGCCCTAACGGCAATCTCCCATAAGATATGCGGGCTTGTGGTTCCTCTTGCCAGAGATAAACGATTTTTTAGTCAGGAGGCTCCACACCATATGCAGAAACAAAAGGCAGCCTAAAGCAAAGTTGACCTGTGGGGAAGTCACCAGGACACCCATGAGCATCCATGATCAGGATGGAGGGCTTCGTTTTATGAGCAGTGACTAGCCCACACACTTAATGACCCCAATGAAGCACTGTAGAGAGGGATTAACAAACAATGGCCTCGAAAGCACACCTGGGGTGGGTATTAAGCTAACAACACGTGGGGGATAACCCGCAGATCATATTTACCCGATAAGAAAAACAAAATATTTATTTTTATCAATGTTTAAAAGCCCCCCATCAAAGAGGCCCTTGCCCTGAATCGGGATTATCTTTATGTGGGTTTGTTATTTTTTATCCTTTTTAATCTTAACCAGGCAAAAAATCAACAAAAAAATAAAAGTTCGGGGTTGTTTATTGAGCAGACAGCGAGGACACGGAATGCTTCCCTAAAATCAGCCTATCAGCCACTTAATCGAATCAAGAGCTCGTTCCAGATAAAAGGTTGGAGCAACTCCCATCTGGATGGTTCCGGCTAAGGTAATGATCAGCACGATCGTGATCGGGAGGGAATATTCGAGAGCCACCTCTTTAATCGGCTCTTTCATATACATAATCACGGTAACCCGGAAGTAGTAAAAAACCGAAATCAGGCTGTTCATCACTCCGATGATGGTAAGCCATATATAGCCGGATTTAATCGCCGCACTAAAAATATAAAACTTCCCCATAAATCCAGCTAACGGGGGGATCCCGGCTAAAGAAAAAAGGAAGATCGCCATTGCTGCGCCTAAAAACGGGTATCTAAATCCAAGTCCAGCATAATCTGCAATCTCAACATTAGCTTCTTCCTTCTGTCCATAGAAAACCACAATGCCGAAAGCGCCCAGATTCATAAACGCGTACGCCCCTAAATAGTAGAGCACGGCTGACCAGCCAACGCTCCCACCGGCAATGATGCCCACGAGAATATACCCGGCATGCGCGATACTGGAGTAGGCAAGCATCCTTTTGATATTCGTCTGAGATAACGCCACGACATTCCCCACGGTCATAGTGATAACCGCCAGCACCCACAGCACATCTTTCCACTGAAAGTCAAGAAGGGGTAATGCTCCTCCAAAAATTCTCAAAAATGCGGCAAAAGCCGCGGCTTTGACTCCCACAGCCATAAAAGCGGTAATCGCAGTCGGCGCTCCTTCGTACACATCCGGGGTCCAAGAGTGAAACGGTACTAACGCTAATTTAAAACCCAGACCAACCAGAAGAAGTCCAACCCCTAAAAGCAAAAGCGGATTTGTTCCTAAATTTTTAAGGGCAATATACTGGGCAATTCCCTCAATCCGCGTTGTCCCGGTTGCCCCGTAAACCAGAGCGATCCCATAGAGCAAGAAAGCCGCAGCAAACGCTCCCAGCAGGAAATACTTAAATGCCGCCTCCGCACTTTGTTCCACCCACTTTCGATAACCCACTAAAACATAGATGGCTATTGAAAGGGTCTCCAAACCGAGAAAAATTATGATCAGATCAAGCCCCTTAACCATAAGCAGCATCCCTATGGTAGCAAGGAGCACCAAAGTATGGTATCCCCCCACGTCCATACTTCCCTCCCGAAGGGCCTGCATGGACATCAGGGTAACGATAATGCCCACGCCTACTATAAGAACCGTTAAAAATCGAGTAAAACTATCATTGATAATCATCCCCCCAAAAGCTTTTATCACACCCCCCTCATCCACCAGCACAAACACTAACGCAAATACCATCCCGAGCACTGCAAGGTATCCGAGGCTGTCTTTCTTTTTTCCTTTAATCACGAGATCCAAAAAAATCACCATTACCGCGGTGCCGAAGAGTATTAGTTCTGGTCCGATTGAAGTCCAGTTTACATCTGGTATCGTCATTCTATGCTCCTTGTTCTCCCCGGCTTTCAATCACCTTCAAAGCCTTGAAAGACACTTTTCCCTCCTGAACGGGGTTTTTCACGTTCACCCTTTGTTCTACCCTTTTTATCATTCCGTTAACAGTTGCTTCCATGGGTTTAAGAAATGGTTTGGGATAAACGCCAATCCAGATAATAAAAATTACCAAAGGTATTAAAACTATAAGTTCCCGTTTAGTTAAATCAGGGAGATTTTTATTTTTCGGATTCGTCACCTCGCCAAACATAACGCGCTGAAACATCCACAACATGTAAACCGCAGCGAGGATGACGCCGGTTGCGGCAAACACCACGAATATCACGTTCGTAAACTGAGAACGGAACGCTCCCAAAAGAATCAAAAATTCACCCACAAAACCATTGAGACCAGGAAGCCCGATGGAAGAAAGGGTAACAATCATGAAAAGAGTAGCATATACGGGCATCACCTTTGATAACCCTCCGAATTCCGCGATCAACCGGGTATGTCTGCGCTCGTAGAGCATCCCCACGATGAGAAACAAGGCTCCGGTCGAAAGTCCATGGTTGATCATCTGCAGGATTCCGCCCTGAATCCCCTGGAGGTTCAAGGTAAAAAGACCGAGCATCACAAACCCCAAATGGCTTACGGAAGAAAAGGCAACTAACCGCTTTAGGTCCGTTTGAACCATGGCCACCAAAGCCCCATAAATAATTCCCACCACTGCCAGGAACGATATCACCGGCACAAAACTCACGAAAGCTTCAGGAAAAAGCGGCAAATTATAGCGGAGGAAACCATAGGTTCCCATCTTCAAAAGAACCGCCGCAAGGAGCACGCTGCCAACAGTTGGCGCCTCTGTATGCGCATCCGGTAGCCAAGTATGAAAAGGAAACATCGGAACCTTGATGGCAAAGGCAAGTCCAAAAGCCAGAAAAAGCCAGGTCTGCACCGAGTGGGGAATCGCCAACGCATACCATTTTAAAAGATCAAAGGTGTATTCCCCGGTAACGTTCGCGTGATAAAAGTAAATATAGAGAATTGCCACAAGCATGAGCAAGCTTCCCACCATGGTGAAAAGCACAAACTTTATGGCCGCATAAATCCTGCGCGCGGGATTACCCCACACCCCGATAATAAAGTACATCGGCACCAACATTACTTCCCAGAAAACATAAAAAAGAAAAACATCCAAGGATACAAAAACCCCCACCATCCCCGTCTCCATAAGGAGAATACAAACGAGGAACCCTTTGACATGCTGCTTAATATCTTCCCAGCAAGCTAACACGGCGATACAGGATAAAAAGGTAGTCAGCAGTACCAGCCAGAGGCTGAGTCCATCGAGTCCCACCCGATAAGCAATCCCCAAGCGCGGTATCCAGGAGAGATATTCGGTAAACTGCATCCCACCGTTTTCCACCTGAAACATAAAAAATAAGGGCAGTGAAAGAACAAACTCGACCAACGTGATAAAAAGGGCGAACCCTTTTAAAAGCTTTTCTTTCGTGTGGTCAAGGAAAAAAAGCCCAACCACACCGATCAAGGGTAAAAATATTAAATAGCTGAGGATCGGATACTCCATCAATTCTCCTTAGCGGAAAAGGTAGTATGCTATAAGCAGTACTGTTCCCACCAACATCCAAATTGCATAGTTTTGGACATAACCCGTTTGAAGCCGCTTAAGAATGGCGCTTAAACCAGTACACAACCTGCCGGCTCCATTAGCGGTTCCATCAATAACGTTTTCGTCAACTGAGTGCCACAGCCATCCAGAGACACGGCGAATAGGCTGCACAAAAATTGCATTATAAATTTCGTCCATATAATATTTATTGAAAATGATTCGATAAGGGGTTTTAAACGTACCCGCAATTTTTCCCGGGGCCTCCGGATTTTTCAGGTAAAGATAATAAGCGAGGCTAATACCCACAATCGCCACTCCCAAAGAAACTCCCATAAGCGCCCATTCAAGCGAAAGTTCCTCTCCATGCGCAAAAGCTTCGGCCGCCTGAGCAAGACCGACCAAGCTCAACCCGCCGGCCTGATGATGAACAGCAACCGGAACCGCGCTTTTAAACACCGGCGCTAAAAACTCTTGAAACCATTCTCCGCCTCCCAAGGAGGGAGGAATACCGATCCAACCCCCAACCAGTGATAGCACGGCTAATACTGCCAGAGGTAAAATCATCACCGGGGGAGATTCATGCACGTGATTTGCCACATGCTCATCGAGCCTGGGCTTGCCGTAAAAAGCCATAAATACCGCGCGAAACATATAAAGAGCTGTGAGCAACGCGGTGATTGCGCCCACCAGCCATAACCAGGAATTCTTCTGGAATGCCCCCCACAGGATTGCATCCTTGCTGAAAAAACCGGCCAGCGGAGCTATACCGGCAATCGCGAGGGTTCCGATCAAAAAGGTTGAATGGGTCCAGGGAAGCTGTTTTCTCAATCCTCCCATCTTTCGGATATCAAGCTCTCCGGACAAAGCATGCATCACGCTCCCGGCGCCAAGAAAAAGAAGTGCTTTAAAAAACGCATGGGTCATAAGGTGAAAAATCCCTGCCGCAAATGCCCCCGCACCGCAGGCCAGAAACATATAACCGAGCTGGCTTATCGTTGAATACGCTAGCACCCGTTTAATGTCAAACTGGGTAAGTCCCATAGTAGCAGCATAGAGCGCTGTTCCCACTCCCACTATCGCCACTACCCACAGAGATAGGGGAGCCAAAACATAGAGAGCATTGCATCGCGCTACCATATAAACGCCGGCAGTAACCATGGTGGCAGCATGAATCAGAGCGCTGACAGGGGTGGGGCCTTCCATGGCGTCGGGGAGCCATATGTAAAGGGGAAACTGAGCGGATTTTCCACACGCTCCTATAAAAAGAAGAAGGGTAATCATGGTAGCCGTAATTCCGCCATAGGGAAGATAGTGATGAGCAACCGGAAATACTTTTAAAAAGTCGAGGCTTCCGAAAGTTACAAAAATGAGCATCATGCCCAATAAAAATCCATAGTCCCCAACCCGGTTAACAACAAAAGCCTTTTTACCCGCGTCCGCAGGAGCCTGACGCTGGTACCAGAATCCGATCAGAAGGTAAGAGCAGAGGCCCACTCCTTCCCAACCCACAAACATCAGGAGGAAACTGTTGGCAGAAACCAGCATAAGCATAAAAAAGACAAAGAGGTTGAGATAAACAAAGTAACGTCTAAACCCTTCATCCTCATGCATATACCCGATCGAATAAACGTGAATAAGGAAAGATACCCCGCTTACGGTAAGGAGCATCACCATAGAAAGCGGGTCAACCAGGAATCCGAGGTTGACCACGAAATCTCCGCTCGGAATCCACTGACACAGGATCACTTCTTTGACGCGTTCGGCGGCGGGAAGTTGAATAAGCTCATAAAAAACCCCGCAGGATACCAGAAAGGAACCACACACCGTAAGCGAGCCGATGGTTCCGGTGAGCCATTTGGGAAACCGTATTCCCACCAGTCCGTTAATCACGACTCCGCACAAAGGCAAAAATGGAACTAACCAGATGAGGTCCAGCATAATACCTTACTTTCTTACCATTTAAGTAAATTTATCTCATCAACATTGATGGTTCCCTTAGTCCGGAAGATGCTGATAATGATCGCAAGACCCACTGCTGCTTCTGCTGCCGCCACCGTCATCACCAAAAGGACAATTACCTGGCCATCCAAAGAGGATAAACTCCGGGCTATGGCCACAAAACTTAAGTTTACGGCATTAAGCATAAGCTCAATGCACATAAATATCACGATCGCATTTCGCCTTATCACAACCCCAAGCACTCCGAGCGTAAACAGGATCACACTCAAACACAAATAGTGGGATAAAGGAATCATGGATTATTTCTCCTCTTTCCGTTTGGCTAAGATAACTGCTCCAACAATCGCGGCCAGAAGAAGGACTGAGGTAACTTCAAAGGGGAGCAGATAATCAGTAAAAAGCTTTTCCGCCAATGCCTGGGTATTACCCCCGGCCAGGGCATTCAATGTCTCGATGCTCTTCTCTCCGGCCTTCCCTGGCAACAGGTCAACCATGACGGTCACGCCAATTCCCACCAGCAGCGCAATCCCCAAAAGCACTCCCACCACTCTCTGGGTCCGATGTTTGGAGAGTAGCTCCTCCGCCCGATCAACCCTGAGAAGCATAATCACAAACAGGAAGAGGACCATAATCGCTCCGGCATAGACAATAACTTGAATCGCCGCGACAAATTCGGCTTGTAAAAGCACATAAAGGGCGCCAAAACAGAAAAAAACCAGCACTAACCACAGGGCACTGTGAATCGCGTTGCGTCCCATCACCACCCTCACGGCGGCAATGATCGTAACCAAGGCAATAATGTAAAAAATAATTCCTTCCATTTTCTTAACTCATTTTCCGGCTTTTATCAGCCGCTCCTTGTCATACATTAAATCTTCCCGCCGGTATTCTGCCAGCTCATACGACCGGCTCATAATGATTGCCGCCTTGGGGCAGGCTTCCACACAATAACCGCAAAAAATACATTTTCCCATATCAATTTCAAAAGTGATCGGATACTTTTCGTGCTCATTTCCTTCCCCGGCTTCGAGGGTAATCACCTGGGCCGGACAAACCGTCGCACACAGCGAGCAGGCAACGCACTTCTCCTTCCCTTTTTCATCCAGCCGTAAAATATGGGAACCCCGGTAACGTAAATACGGCTCCCGCATTTCCTCCGGGTATTTCATCGTGACCGGACGGGTAAAGAAAAATTTAAAGGGAACGCTCAACCCTTTTATAAGTGCCCAAATTCCTTTTATCGTTGCTCCGATCATGCTTTTTTCTCTATCTAATCATCACGACTGCGGTTACCGCAATGTTGATAATGCTCAACGGGAAAAGAACCTTCCAACCAAATTGCATCAACTGGTCATACCGGAAACGGGGAAAGGTTGCCCGGAGCCAGATAAAAATAAAACTAAAAATAAAAACTTTAATGCCAAACCAGATTGGGCCACACCATGCGGGACAGGAAATAAAACCTGGTCCCAGCCAGCCCCCAAAGAAAAGCGTTACGATCAAAGCGCTCATAAGAATAACGCTTGCGTATTCGGCCATAAAGAAAAGGGCAAATTTCATACTTGAATATTCAACGTGAAATCCCGCCACCAGCTCACCTTCCGCTTCCGGAAGATCAAAAGGAGTGCGGTTGCATTCAGCCACCGCACAGATAAAGAAAATTAAAAAACCGATAAACTGAGGCAAGAAAAACCAGCCCTGGGTTGCCTGGGCCTGCACAATTTTAACTAAACTTAAGCTTTCCGACTGCATCAAAACCCCGATCGTCGCAAGGCCCAGCGGAAGCTCATAACTTACCATCTGCGCTGCTGAGCGCAAACCTCCCATTAAGGCATATTTGTTGTTCGACGACCACCCTGCCAGCACAATCCCATAAACCCCCAAAGAAGACAAGGCAAAGATATAGAGAAGTCCGATATTGATATCAGCGATCCGTAATGGTATATCATGGCTAAAAATCTTAACTGAATCTCCAAACGGAATGACGGCCACCGTTAAAAGCGCGGTTGAGATAATAATAAACGGGGCTAAGTGGTATACCACCTTGTCCGCAGCAGTAACAATCACATCTTCTTTGAAAAAGAGCTTTATTCCGTCAGCGATCGGCTGTAATAACCCGTTCATCCCTACCCGATGGGGACCGAGCCGGCTTTGCATATGTCCCAGCACCTTCCGTTCCAGCCAAGTCATGTACGCCACCGTTAAGAGCAGGGCGGCAAATACAATCACAATTTTTAGTAACATAAATAATAATTCAACCATTTCCTAACCCCTTGGTGATCTCTACCGGGCAATAGTTCTGATTGGCGATCAACTGGTTCACTTTAGCGTCACGAAAATTATTAGGGACAAAAACTACTCCCCGAGGAACAGCGGAACTCACTTTAACCGAAGCACTCACCGCTTTGCCTGACGAGGAAATCGTTACCTGATCTCCTTCGTTTACCCCCAGCGTTTCGACATCCTCATGATTTATTTCCACCCACGCTTTGCCTCCAAGAACAGTAAGTCCTGAATTGGTCGAGAGCGTACCGGAATGAAAGAACGCGGTCCCGGTTATTAAGGTAAAATTACCTGGTTTGGGCTTTTCCACTTTGTTGAGAGAAAAAGAAGCAAAGGAAGGAGTACCATCTGTGCTTGACCACTGTATCCCCTTCCTTCCCAAACGTTCATAGGCCACCCCTTTATACTGCGGCACTAAAGAAGCAATCTCTCCCATGATCGCTCTCGGATGAGAATAATCCATAGGATAGCCAATTCCGTGAGAGAGCTTTTGGATGATTACCCAATCCGGCAAGGCGCTCCGATACGGCAAAATCCCCGGAGAAAATTTTTGCACCCGCCGTTCACCGTTAGTAAACGTCCCTTCTTTTTCCGCAAAGGTTACTGCGGGAAAGACATAGTCAGCCTTGGACGCTACCTCGGAATAAAAAACATCTTGCACTGCCAGCCATTCCAGTTTACCCAAGGCTTCTTCCCACTTGTCCGGAAAGGGAAAATCAATAAGTGGATCGCATCCCATGACATAAAGCGCTTTTATTTTTCCTTCAAGAATACCATGAAGAATTTCTTCTGCATTTTTGCCCGGTTGTTTTGGTATCGGCCTGCCCCAAGCCTTTTCAAAGGATGCGGCTTTTTCCAGTCTCTGATAGCCAGGGAGGAGATCCGGCATCACGCCCATGTCGAGCATTCCCTGGACATTATTTTTGGCGATAATCGGAATGAGGCTCCGGTCTTTCTGGCTGATTGCGGCCGTCATAAGACCTAACATGCCTAAGGAGGCGACCACCTCTTTGGCCTGCTGATGAGTAAAAACATCATACCCAAAAACGATACATCCGGTATCTTTCTTCCCTAAAATCGTGGCCACCTGATGAATCTGTTCAATCGGAACACCAGTAAGATCAGCAAGTTCCTGAAGGGTTTTTGCTTCTAAAGATTTTTTAAGAATCGAAAACTGAGGAATCGTCTCGACCCGTTCTTTGTTTTCCAAACCTCGTTCCAAAACCGCTTTCATGATCCCCGCAACCAAAAGCAGTTCTGTTCCCGGATAATAGCGCAGGTGCAGGTTGGCGAATTTATCGAGCTTGGTTGTCCGAGGGTTCCCAACCACGAGCACGGCCCCGTGCAGACGCGCCATCCTCATGATCTTCAAGGCGGCGGGAGGACATTCCGCGCGCACATCAGCGCCGAGAACAAAAATGACTTGAGCTTTTTCCAGAGCATCAAATCCCTGAGGACTTGCAGGCAATCCTAGGGTTGCTCGCAAGCCCCGCTCCAGGTTTCGGTAATTAAAATGAGCCGGGCTGTCAATGTTGTTCGTGCCGATAGCGGCCCGGAAAAACTTCTGAAAAAGATAGTTATCCTCATTGGAAGCCCGAGGAGAGGCTAAGCCGGCAATGCTCTCCGGTCCTGAGGACTTAAGGATTTTCTTTAACTGCTCGGCAGCGCTCCCGAGAGCGTCTTCCCAGGTAACCGGTACCTGATCCTTGCGGCGCTTGATTAAAGGGGAATGAAGCCGGTTGTTGTTATTAATAAAACCAAAGCCAAAATTGCCCCGGCCGCAAAGGTTACCTTGGTTATGTGTGTCTTCGTAAGAAGAGGTGATCCGTAACACCTTGTTTTTGCGCACATTCAGCTCAATCGCGCACCCGCCGCCACAATAGGGGCAGACCGAAGGAGTTTTCTCCAATTCCCAAACCCGGGCTTTGTATTTAAAGGGGCGGTTGAGCAACGCGCCGACAGGGCAGTGGGCAATACATTGGCCACAAAACTCGCAGTTGAGCGGATATCCTCCCCGAGGGAGAATCTCCGCGTCATACCCGTGGTTCACCCATTCAATCGCCATTTCTCCCTGGATCTCATTACAAACACTCACACAACGACCGCACCGGACACACCGGTTATTATTCCTTTCCACCAAGGGTGACAGGTAGTCAATGGTAAGAGGATTTGCCTCTACCTTATAGACTTCCTGATCTAGCCCAAACTCAAAAGCTAAATCCTGAAGTCGGCATTCCCCGCCTTTGTCGCAGATCGGACAATCGAGCGGGTGATTAACCAACATAAACTGAATGGCTTCCTTCCGCAGTGCAAGAAGTTTTTCTGACTGGGTGGTTACCTTCATATTGGCTACTACCGGAGTATTGCAGGAGGTAACCGGCTTCTCGTATCCCTCGATTTCCACGAGACAAAGCCGGCAGGAACCGATGGGCAATAGTTTGGGGTGATAACAAAGAGTAGGGATTTCTATCCCCAGGGCTCTGGCGGCCGCCAAGATTGTGGTCTCCTTGGGGACCGAAATTTCTTTTCCGTCAATGGTTATGGTTACGTTGTCGTTCATTCTGTTTTCGTCGCGTAAAGAGCTACCCGATAGCATCGAAGACACCGCTCTGCCTCCCGAATCGCCGTATCCGGGGGAAATCCTAATTCTACTTCATCAAAACTGTGGATTCGGGTCTGCGGTGAGAGGTGCCCCATCTTTGCTTTTGGAACTCCACCAACAATCCCCAGTTTCTCATTTTTATCATACACGCCAATTTCACTTACCATCTTTTCTTGCCGTCGGTAATCGGGGAGGATCATCTTCTGACCGGTGAGGTACTGATCAATGGCGATGGCAGCATCATAACCAGCGGCCAATGCTCCCACCAACACATCCGGACCGGTCACACAATCACCCCCGGAAAAAATCCCCTCCTGTGAAGTCGCCATGCTGTCCGCATCAACCACAATCGTGCTCCACTTGGTTTTTGTAACACCACTCCCCTCAGGAAGTAATGAGAGATCAACATCCTGACCAATAGCCGGAATCAGCACATCGGTCTCGATAATAAATGCCGAGCCTTTAACTTCTACGGGTCTTCTCCTTCCGCTTTCATCCGGTTCGCCCAACTCCATCCGGATACATTCGACCGCGGTAACCCGGTTGTTCTCCGTAATGATCCGCTTCGGGAGAGTGAGAAAATGGAAGTTCACTCCTTCTATTTCAGCGTCTTCAATTTCCACGGGATCCGCCGGCATCTCAGCACGGGAGCGACGGTAAACGATGTTAGAATCAGTAAACCCTACCCGAAAGGCGGAGCGAACACAGTCAATTGCCACATTCCCTCCTCCTACCACGAGGAGCTTTTTTCCTTTATAAATTTCTTTGCCCAGGTTGATGTCCCGGAGAAAATCAACGCCTTTGACAAAGCCTTGATAGCCGGCGTCTTCGCCGTCAACTCCCATTTTTTTACTCAAGTGGGCGCCGACGCCGATGAAGATAGCGCAAAAACCCTGAGCTTTCATCTCGTCCAGGGTAATGTCTTTGCCCACACGGGTGTTGTACTGTATTTCCACTCCCCGTTTCTTTATCACCTCAATTTCGTACTGGAGAATGTTCCGGGGAAGCCGGTAGTCAGGGATACCCACGGCAGCCATGCCTCCGCCTTCCGGCAAGGCTTCGAAAATTTTCACCGGATACCCTTTTAAGCTTAAATAAAACGCACAGGAAAGACCAGCCGGTCCAGCGCCGACCACCCCAATCTTGTGCTCTTTCTTGGTTTCACTTTTCAGTTGAGGCTCGATCTGGTGCTCAATCTCATAGTCACCGACAAACCGCTTCAAGGTCTTAATTTGAATCGGCTCATCCAGATTCGCCCTCCGGCAATGGAACTCACAGGGCCGGATACACACCCGACCGCACACTCCGGGAAGAGCATTCCGCTCCCGAATAAGGCTCAGGGAGTCTTCAAACCTGAGGTTTTTGATCAGTTCAACGTAGGACGGAACATCAAGATGCACCGGGCACGCATCCATGCAGGGTGCCGTAACCTGGAAGTGATAATTTCCTTTGGGTAATTCTTTCTTCTCGGCAACGTGTTTTTCAAACGCGGCTTTAAAGTGCGTGAGCGCGTGGAGTATGGGGACCGGGCCGGATTTACCAATTTCACATTTCGCACTCGTAAGAATTTCCTCCCCCAGTCTTTCCAGAGTTTCTAAATCTTCTTTTTTCCCTTTTCCCGAACAAATGCGGCTTAAGGTTTCCCGCATTATCCGCGTCCCAACCCGGCAGGGAATACATCGTCCGCACGAAGCGCCCTGAATGGCCTCGAGATACGCTCTCGCCATATCCACAATATTAACAACCATCTCATCCTTCAGCACAATCCCGTCCCACCCCATGAAGCCGACAATTTTTTCATTTCCGGCATAGACATCCGGCAATTTTTTCGGCTCAGCTTCCTGGAATGCCTCCGGAGCCTTTCCCCGGTTATCAACTACTTTGTTCGCCCAGCTGCTGAATAATACTTTTCCCATAATCTTATTTACTTTACTTATCAATTTCGCCGAGAACAATATCCATACTGCCGATAATAGCCACAATATCAGCTAACAATCGGCCCGTTGCTAAAGTCTCAAGCGCCATTAAATTCATAAACGAAGGGGTCTTGATTTTAACCCGATACGGTTTAGAACTCCCGTCGCTGACGATATAAAATCCTAATTCACCCCGCGGGGTCTCAATTGCCTGATATACCTCCCCTTCCGGCACTTTGAATCCTTCACTGATGATCTTGAAATGATGAATTAAGGCACCGATATCAGTCATCACCTTTTCTTTTATTGGGGGAATGACTTTTGCATCATCCGCGTAAATAGGCCCGGGTTTAAGTTTTTTCAATCCCTGTTTGATTAAATCGATACTTTGTTTCATTTCTTCAATGCGAACCCGGTACCGGTCATACACATCCCCGTTTTTTCCCAGGATAAAGTCAAATTGATAATTTTCATACCCACTGTAAGGATTCGTCTTCCTTAAATCCCATTTAAAGCCGCAAGACCGTAACGTCGGGCCGGTTGTTCCCAGGTTGATCGCTTCTTCCGCGGTTATTTTTCCTACTCCCTTGGTCCGGTTGATCCAAATCGGGTTATTGGTGAGCAAATCCTCATACTCTATAATGTGCTTGGGAAATGTTTCTGTAAACTCCGCGATCTTATCCCTGGCCGCGCTCATGACGTCTCCGTTAACTCCGCCGACCCGGATATAGCTCGGATTCATCCGCGCTCCTGCCACCATCTCAAAGATATCCAAGATCTCTTCCCGCTCTCGGAAACAATACATGATCGGACTCATCGCCCCGATGTCAAGGACGTGGGTTCCCATCCAGACCAAGTGGCTCTGGATCCTGGTCAATTCCGCCATGATAACCCGAATAACTTGTGCACGCTCTGGCATCTGGATTCCCAAAAGCCTTTCCACTGCCAGTGCGTACCCGAAATTGTTCACCATGGGACTGAGGTAATCTAATCGGTCGGTTAAGGGAATAACTTGATGGTAGGTTTTATTTTCGGCAAGTTTTTCAATTCCCCGATGAAGGTGTCCCAAATGGGGGATTACCCTCAAAATCACTTCGCCGTCAAGCTCCAGGTCAACCCTCAACACCCCGTGAGTACTTGGGTGCTGGGGACCCATGTGCAGAATCATGGTTTCCGTGTGCAGGTGTGGGTTTAGTCGCGCTTCCGCCACTGCACTCCTCCTTCGTGTCCGGCGATTATCTCCGCCTTGCCCAGTAAAGGATAATCCTTCCGGAGCGGAAACCCATCAAATTCCTCAATCGTCAGAAGCCGCAGCAAATCAGGATGCCCATCGAATTCAATACCAAACATTTCATGGCATTCCCGTTCCGGCCAGTCGGCAGCTTTCCAGATACCAGTCATCGTAGGAACACTTTCATTCTCACCCACTTCGGTTTTCACCCGAAGCCACTGGTGCGTTCGGGTGGAATAAAGCTGATAGATTAACTCAAACCGTTTATCCTTTTTCCCTTGATAATCCACCCCACCTAAGTCGGAAAGAAGATCAAAGCTGAGTTCCTTATCTTCCTTGAGAAGGCAACAAACTCTTTTCACATCTTCCTTATCCACGAGGATCCCGGGATCCCCGAAAGCCGTGATAATTTTTTTAACCACTCCGGGGAAAGCTTGTTCGAGTTTTTTTATCGCAGAGTGTTCCTGGGTCATAGTCATAATTCGATTACTTCCGATCCGAAAACTTTTCGTTTTTAATCTTATTCTGAATCTGGATGATCGCGTGAATCAACCCTTCCGGTTTAGGAGGACAGCCGGGCACATAAACATCTACCGGGATAATCCGGTCAACGCCTTGCACTACAGCATAAGAATTAAATATTCCTCCGGTAGCCGCGCAAGCGCCCATAGCGATCACCCATTTAGGCTCAGCCATCTGTTCGTAAATCCTCCGCACGACCGAAGCCATCTTGTTGGTAACGGTTCCGGCGACAATCATCAAATCCGCTTGCCGGGGGGAGGCCCGAAACACCTCCGCGCCAAACCGGGCTAAGTCATACCGGGGCATACAAGAAGTCATCATCTCAATCGCGCAGCAGGCCAAGCCAAACGTGGCCGGCCATAAGGAAGACCTCCGTCCCCAGTTTACCAGCGACTCTAATGTCGTGGTGATGATATTTTCTCCCAAGTGGCTTTCTAATCCCATTCAAAAGCCCCTTTCTTCCAAACATAGATAAACCCAACCAGCAGAACAAGAATAAAAAACCCCATCTCTACCAGTCCAAATACGCCGAGCCTCCGATAAATCACTGCCCAGGGGTAAAGATATAATGCCTCAATATCAAAGAGAATAAAAATCATGGTGGTAATATAGAACTTAATCGAAAACCGTTGTCTGGCAGTACCAACCGGATCAATACCGCATTCGTACGGCATGAGCTTTGTGTCGCTCTTCTTTTTTTGTCCTAAAAGGGCGGAAAGAAGGAGGGTTACTCCAGCAAAACCAAAAACAATTACCATAAGAATTAATATTTGTAAGTATTCTTTAAGCATGGGGTTTGCTACTGAAGTAAAAAAAGAAGAAGATCGTGCTGTGTCCCTTAAAAAAGTTTTAAAAAATATTACTGAATGAATGGTCATTCATCGGATAAAGTTTCCTTAAAATACTAAATTTAAATTTCCGCTGTCAAGGCAATTCTTCCGTATACTGCATTTTCTTTAAAACAGTATAAAATCATTAATTTTTTCATAAAAAACAACGTTAAAAAATACCTTAATCGGGGTTATGGATTGTCTGTGGTTGGTCAGGGAAAGAGTGAAAGAAACCTTTAATTCTCCACTCTTTTTTATAGACTTTTTTCCCACTTGGGAGTAAATTATGAAAATCCTCAAAATTCCTATCCCTGTAGCAAGCTACAGGGCATTACGGAATTTTTCCCCTTTGGGTACGGATTTTCACCCTAAAGGGCTGGTAATTGTTTTTACCCTGCAGCAAGC
>Ga0182021_10001753_pt1 | contig 25160 bp, 29 predicted proteins | sample 612E3MmetaG_FD_120493 | JGI IMG/M metagenome (GOLD analysis project Ga0182021, IMG submission 120493) | Permafrost microbial communities from Stordalen Mire, Sweden - 612E3M metaG (Illumina Assembly) | ecosystem: Environmental > Terrestrial > Soil > Wetlands > Permafrost | place: Sweden... | reverse complement strand
TTGCATCGCCGCCACGACAGCCGCGGCCATTGCTGGCTCCGCGACGCCGGTCTCGGCTGGGCGCGTGATCGCCGGCTCCGGCGCATGATCTGCAGCGGCGATATCGGCTTGCGGCGCGTCGGAATCCGGCGTCGAACGGGACGGGCGCGCCGGGGAGATCTCTTCGATCAGATGCTCGAGCGCATTGAACACCGCGCTGCACTTGCCGCAGCGCACCTGCCCGGCTCGCACAGAGAGCTGCTCCGCGTGAACGCGAAAATGGGTGTGGCACGAGGGGCAGTGGGTGATCATGGCTGCAGGCCTTCCAGCAGCACCCAGCCCTCGTCGCTGGCGCTGACTCGCATCGCAAACCATGGCGCGTAGGCGTTCATCACCTCCTCCGCCTGCGCCTCGAGTATGCCCGACAGCGCGATGCGCCCTCCTTTGCCCAGGTGCCCCGCGAGCAGCGGAGCAAGCAGGATCAGCGGATTGGCGAGGATGTTCGCAACCACGAGGTCCGCTTGAAAATCGGGTGTCGTCTCCGTGTCGACAAATCGGACGTCGATCTGGTTGCGCGCCGCGTTCGCGCGCGCCACGACTAGCGCCTGGGGGTCGACGTCCACTCCCAGGGCGTCGCGCGCACCCAAGCGCAGCGCGGCAATGGCTAATATACCGGAACCGCAGCCGTAGTCCAGAATGCGCTCGCCGCCGCGGACCGTCCGCTCCAGCCACTGCAGGCACAGCCGCGTCGTGGGATGGCTGCCCGTGCCGAAGGCGAGACCGGGATCGAACACCAGATTGATCGCATCTGGGTCCGGCGCCATTGCCCAAGAGGGCACGATCCACAGCTTTTCCGAAATGCGGATTGGCTCGAATTGCGACTGGCTGAGCCGCACCCAGTCCTCGTCCCCAACGGTCTCGGCGCGGTAGTCCGGTAACGGCGCCAGCCCGACCTGTGCGCAGGCCGCTGCGACTATCTGCCCGGGGTCCGCCCCCTGCGCGCACAGTGCCTTGACCAAGCTCTGCGGCCAGGCGCCCTGCGTCGGCACGCCGGGCTCGCCGTATAGCGGGGTCTCCTCGGCGGTGCCCGCATGGGCATCCTCGACGCTCACCGACTGGGCGCCTTGCGCGAGCAGCGCGTCGCTCAACGCATCGGCAACACGCGCGTCGGTATGCAGTATGAGCGACACCCAGGCCAGCGGATTACCCTTTTTCGAGCTTCTGCTGGGCGAGCTTCTGCTCGAGATAATGGATGCTCGTGCCGCCTTTGATGAAGCGCTCGTCGAGCAACAGTTCCTGGTGCAGCGGAATGTTGGTCTGGATGCCCTGCACCGCCATCTCCGACAGTGCGATGCGCATGCGGCGCAATGCCTGCTCGCGCGTTTCGCCGTAGGCGATAACCTTGCCGATCAGGGAATCGTAGTTGGGGGGCACGAAGTAGCCCTGGTAGATATGCGAGTCGACGCGGATGCCAGGCCCGCCGGGTGGATGGTAGGAAGTGATGCGACCGGGCGAAGGCGTGAACTTGAACGGATCCTCGGCGTTGATACGGCATTCGATGGCATGCCCGCGCAGCACCACGTCGCGCTGGCGGATGCGCAACTTCTCGCCCGCGGCGACGCGGATCTGCTCCTGCACCAGATCCACGCCGGTGATCATCTCGGTGACCGGGTGCTCGACCTGGATGCGGGTGTTCATTTCGATGAAATAGAACTCCCCGCCCTCGTACAGGAACTCGAAGGTGCCCACACCGCGATAGCCGATCTTGCGGCAGGCGTCGGCACAACGTTCGCCGATGCGGATGCGCTGGCGCTCGGTCATGCCCGGTGCCGGCGCTTCCTCGATGATCTTCTGGTGCCGCCGCTGCATGGAGCAGTCGCGCTCGCCAAGATAGACCGCGTTCTTGTACTCGTCTGCGAGCACCTGGATCTCGATGTGGCGCGGGTTTTCGAGGAATTTCTCCAGGTACACCGCGGGGTTGCCGAAGGCGGCCTGCGCCTCCTGATGCGTGAGATTCACCGCCGCCAGGAGCGCCGCCTCGGTGTGGACTACGCGCATGCCGCGCCCGCCGCCACCGCCCGATGCCTTGATGATCACCGGATAGCCGACCCTGCGCGCGATCTTGATGATTTCTTCGTTCTGTTCTGGCAACGCGCCTTCGGCGCCGGGCACGCAAGGCACGCCCGCCTTGTTCATCGCCGCCTTGGCGCTGATTTTGTCGCCCATCAGCCGTATGGTTTCGGGGCGCGGGCCAATGAAAACGAAGCCGCTCTTCTCGACACGCTCGGCGAAGTCGGCATTTTCGGAAAGAAAACCGTAACCCGGATGGATAGCTTCGGAATCGGTCACCTCGGCGGCGCTGATGATGGCCGGAATGTTGAGGTAGCTTGCCGCCGACTGAGCCGGGCCGATGCATACCGACTCATCGGCAAGCTTGACGTACTTGGCCTCGCTGTCGGCCTCGGAATGCACCATTACCGTCTTGATGCCTAGTTCGCGGCAGGCGCGCTGGATGCGCAGGGCTATTTCGCCGCGATTTGCGATGAGGACTTTCTTAAACATCGCGTAGAGCAAATTCCTTGTGCGTATGAGCCGGGGTCGGGGAAATCCGCCTAGGGCGGCCAGCTGGCGCGCGCGAACCCAGGATCCTGACGGTCCTGCTCACCTCTTGTTCCTCACGCCTCAATCTATGACCACCAAAGGCTCGCCGTATTCGACCGGTTGCCCATTCTCGACGAGTATCGCCGTGATGACGCCGTCCTTGTCGCACTCGATTTCGTTTAGCAACTTCATCGCTTCGATGATACAAATGGTATCCCCGGACTTCACCGTGTCGCCCACTTCGACAAAGTGCTTCGCGCCCGGCGAAGGGGAGCGGTAAAAAGTGCCCACCATCGGTGACTTGACCACATGGCCTGTAATCGCAGCAGGAGTAGCGGCCGGCGCCGGCGCCGCTACTGGGGCTGGCGCTGGAGCCGGTGCGGGCGCCGAATAGCTGACGGCCGCGCCGCCGCTTTTGACGATCTTGACCTTTTCCTCGCCCTCGGTGACCTCCAGCTCGGAAATGCCGGATTCCTGCACCAGGTCTATCAATTTCTTCAGTTTGCGTAAATCCATGGCTGTTCCTCCTAACTGCTTGGCGCCAGCCCGGCGCGCCGGAACCCGTCGAATCTAGGTTCTTTTCGCTAAGCCTGCTGCAGTATGAACTGCAGCGCCAGCTCGTAACCGCGGCTGCCCAAGCCGCATATCGTTCCGACCGCCTGATCGGAAAAATAGGACTGGCGGCGAAACGGCTCGCGGGCGTGGATGTTGGATAGATGAACTTCGATGAACGGGATCGCCACCCCCGCAAGCGCGTCGCGCAGGGCGACGCTGGTGTGCGTGAAGCCGGCGGGATTGGCGATAATATAGCCAACGTGCTCGGCTCTGGTTTGCTGCACCCGGTCGATGAGCGCCCCCTCGTGGTTGCTCTGAAAACAGATCACGCTCGCACCAGCAGCTTTGCCTAGAGCAATCAAGCGCCGATCGATATCGGCCAGCGTTTCGCGACCATAGATCTCCGGCTCGCGACTGCCCAACATGTTCAGATTGGGCCCGTGCAGTACCAGTACCTTCTTCGCTCCCTGCGTGGAGCCGACTCGGATTCTTGGCGCTTTCGCGCCGGCTAGTCTTGTCGCCATGCCTGCAAGTTTGCCGCAAATAGGAGGTAATTGTCTAGTTTTTCAAAGAAGTTATAGGAAATTGATCGGGATTTCAATAGCCTGTATCAGAGTAGCGGAGCCAATACTGCCTCTAAGGAGGTCTCGGTGACCGCTCCAGCGTGGGCGTGGACCAGTTTCCCGCTTCGATCCAGCACTACGGTAAAGGGCAGGACGCCAGCGCGATTCCCCAGATCCTTGGCCGTGCCGAGGGTTTCCGTCGCACCGATCAGAAGAACGTAGCCGATACCAAGCTCGTCGGCATATTCTTTAACTTTAGCAGCATTATCTAAGGCGATACCTACAATTTGGACGCCATTTGCAAAATATCTTGCCTGCATTTTCATCAAGGTCGGAATTTCCTCCCTGCAGGGCGCACACCAAGTCGCCCAAAAATTAACCACCAGAACCTTGCCCTTCCATTGCGCAAGGCTTTGCGGCTTGCCACTTAGGTTGGGAAGCGGTCCCTGCAGAAGGCTTTGGACGGCGCCGCCTGTTGTCGCGGAAATCAGGGTCTCCCGGTTGAAATAGTACCCCGCGAGGCCTGACAATGCGGCAACCAGCAGGAATACGCCGGCCTGCAGGCGCTTATTCACCGCTTGCGACCAGGGATCTGACGGCGTCCAGGCCCGCGCGCTCGAGCGGGCGCCCCGAGGGGGAGGTCTTGACGCTGCGCCGCTCGTCGTCGGGCCAGTAGACAGCAACCCGGACCGGGGTGCCTTTCCAGTCCATGGACAAGACGCTTACCGCGCGCTCTTGGTCCCCGCTGTAATGGCGTAGTGCCGCAGTTTGGTAGGGGATATTCCGATTCAGCAGAAAAATCTCCAGGTCCTTGCCGCTGTCCGCAAATACCTGAAGGTCGATGTCGGCATAGCGCCCGGCCGTACCCTTCAATACGGGCCCGGTCAGGTAGGGCTTGAAGTCGGCGAGCTGCTCCATCGCCGCCAGCGCCTGGCTGCGCAGATAACGCACGCGCTCGCGCTGCTCCTCACCCTGGTACAGCGATTGATAGAGGCGCAGTTCCGCCTCGATCTCCTCGTTGTTGGGCAAGAATTGGGTGTCGCTGGCGCCGAGTTGGCGCGCCGCCTTGCGCTTTGCCATGGCGAAATCTTCGATGCCATCTTCGGCCATGATGCGCGCCGCAACGGCCGCAATCCGGATGCGCATGTGTTGTTGCTTGGACTTCTGTTCCTTGGGCATGGCAGCGCTCCACGCGTATGCAGATAGGAATGATAGCGCAGCGGGGCGGCAACCGAAATACGGTAAACTTGCGCGTACTGCGTCGTTCCAAAGCCGCGGGCCGGAAAATCTGCCAGCAAGTTTTGCGGATTCCACGCCACGACGGGACGGCGGATCCTGCAAGCAACCAACGGTCCTCTTCATGCACATCCACATTCTAGGCGCCTGCGGCACGTTCATGGGCGGGATCGCCGCCATCGCCCGGCAGGCCGGCCACGAGGTCACCGGCAGCGACGCCAACGTCTATCCGCCGATGAGCAGCCAGCTCGAGGCGCTAGGCATCAAACTGATCGAAGGTTATGACAGCGAACAAATCCGGATAAGGCCGGATCTGTGGGTGATCGGAAATGTAATCACCCGCGGTACCCCGTTGGTAGAAGAAATCCTCGACCGCAACGAGCCCTATATCTCCGGTCCACAGTGGCTGGCGGAGAACATTTTACGCAGTAAGTGGGTGCTCGCAGTCGCCGGTACTCACGGAAAGACAAGCACGTCCTCGATGCTCGCCTGGATCCTGGAAGCCGCGGGCAAGCATCCTGGCTTCCTTATCGGTGGCGTGCCGCAAGATTTCGGCACCTCCGCCCGTTTGACTGGTTCCCCGCTGTTTGTGATCGAGGCGGACGAGTACGACACGGCCTTTTTCGACAAACGCTCCAAATTCGTACATTACCGCCCGAAAACGGCCGTACTGAATAATCTTGAGCTCGATCATGCAGACATCTTTCCAGATCTTGCTTCTATCGAGCAGCAATTTCACTATTTCGTCCGAACGATTCCAAGATCGGGTTCGCTCGTCGTCAACGGCACTGATGAGGCCTTAAAGCGCGTGTTGGAGCGAGGCTGCTGGACTCCCGTCGAACACTTTGGAGTCGATGGCGGCTGGCAAGCGAAGGTGCTGGATGCCAATGCCTTCCGCGTCAGTTTTGCCGGACAGGAGCAGGGCAGGGTCCGCTGGGGGCTGCTGGGTCAGCACAATTGCGCCAACGCGCTTGCCGCCATCGCCGCCGCACGCCATGCCGGCGTGCCTGCGGGCGCGGCCTGCGAAGCGCTGGGGCATTTCAAGAACGTCAAGCGCCGCATGGAACTGCGCGGCACGGCAGGAGGCGTAACCGTATACGATGATTTCGCCCATCATCCCACGGCGATCGCCACCACCTTGGCCGGCCTGCGCAGCAAGGTCGGCAAGGCACGCATCCTCGCGGTGCTCGAACCGCGCTCCAATACGATGAAACTCGGGATCATGAAGGATGCGCTCCCCGGCAGCCTCGCCGAAGCCGACCTGGTGTACTGCTACAGCGCCGGCTTGGGCTGGAATCCGGCGGACGCGCTCGCGCCGCTTGGCGCCAGGGCGATCTGCCATGACGATCTCGATACCCTGGTCGCCACGATCGCCGCCGCGGCGAAGCCCGGAGACCAGGTGCTCGTCATGTCCAACGGCGGCTTCGGCGGAATTCACCAGAAGCTGCTCGATCGGCTGAGCACGGCTGCCGCATTGGCGAAATCTTCGCCGCCCGGCGGGTGATCGAACCGGCGCGTCGGACGTTATCAACCCAAGATGCTGATCTACCTGCACGGCTTCAACAGTTCGCCCGGCTCGCACAAGGCCCAAGTGCTCAAACGCTATATGGAGGAGCACGGCCTGGGCGAGCATTACTGCTGCCCCGCGCTTCCGCACCTGCCCAAGCGCGCCATCGCGATGGTTGAGGCCGAGATTGCGAAGTACCCGCTGGACGCCGTCACCCTCGTCGGAAGCTCCCTAGGCGGCTTCTACGCCACCTATCTCGCCGAGCGGCACGATCTTCGCGCCGTCTTGATCAACCCGGCCGTGTACCCCCACGAGGATCTGCGCGCCTATCTCGGCGTGCAGCGCAACCTGTACACCCACCAGCAATATGAACTCACCGAAGAGCACCTGCGCCAGTGGGAAAAACTCTATCTGCCCACAGTCCGTCCGCAGCGTTACCTGTTGCTGGTGGAAACGGGTGATGAGGTGCTCGACTATCGCGACGCAGTGGAAAAATATGAGGGTGCGCAGCAAATCGTGATCGAAGGCGGCGACCACAGTCTGCAAAGCTTTCCCGGGCATATACCGCTGATCCTCAAATTCGCCGGCTTGACGCGAGCCTGAACCCGGAGGCTGCTCCAGGGCTGTAGCTGCCCCTGAATCAGGGGAGGTGTCCCGGCATTTTGCGGTGGGCTCTAGGCGTCGAGCAGCGCGAGCTTGCACGCTGCCGGGATTCAGGACGATTCAAGCCGCGCGCGGCAACCGTTGATAGCCTTTGGGCAATCCGGCCTTGGCAATATGGCCATAGAGTTCGGCGCCGGGGAGCGCAGCGAACGCCGACTGGCGCACTTCGATCAATTTGCCGATGTCGATGCCGGTGTTCACGCCCATGGACTCGAACATGAATACCAGGTCCTCGGTTACCACGTTGCCCGATGCGCCGGGCGCCCAGGGACAGCCGCCCAGTCCGCCCAAGGTGCTGTCGAAATTGCGCACCCCCACCTCGTAAGCGGCGAGCGCGTTGGCAAGGCCGAGGCCACGGGTGTTGTGGAAATGCGCCTCGATGTAGAAGTCCTCGCCGATGGCCTTGCGCACTTTCCGGAACAAGCGCTTCACCTGCTCCGGGTTGGCGTAGCCCACGGTGTCGGCGAGGCTGATGGCGTCCGCCCCTGCCTCCCGCAATGCCACTGCGACGCGCACCACGTCTCCTTCCGCCACCACGCCCTGCAGCGAACAGCCGAAAGCGGTTGAACACGCGCCCACCAGCTGCGTGCGTTTGTTCTTTGCTTGCGCTCTCACCAGAGCCGCCATGCGGGCAAAGTCCTCGATCGCCTGCGCCGTGGTCTTGCGCACGTTGCTCATGCTGTGCGCCTCGGACACGGAGACGGGGACGGTGACCCGGCGCGCGCCGGACGCTAGCGCGCGCTCGCAGCCCTTCAAGTTGGGCACCAACACCACCGCTGTCATGCCGGGGATGGTATTGGCATGCGCGAGCACTTCCTCGGCGTCGACGAACTGCGGGATGAGTTTCGCCGGCACGAAGGAGCAGACCTCGATCGCGCGCACGCCGGCGGCGGCCTCGGCGCTGATCCAGGCTTTCTTCGCCGCCGTAGGCATGAAGCTCTTGGTATTTTGCAGCCCGTCGCGCAGGCCAACCTCGGTTATGGTGACATCGACTGCGTTCATGTGCTTCCCTTCCGCTGCGAGTGGGCGAATTGAGCTATTTCACAGCCCAGTTTAACCAAGTTTTGCATAGTGTACTCGCCCTGCCGCGGCCGGAACACGGCCCATCGGGCGCAGAATCGGGGCGGCCATCCACCGGCGCGGGGAAGCGCAGCTAGCGTATAATTTCGGCTTGCTGCGCCAAACCGGACGCAGCACAAGCGCCAGGCCCTTCAAACTGCCCGTCACGTGTGGCGGCGGCGCTCGACCAACCCTATGCCTTCGGCCCTGACTCCATGAACGTGCTGTACGAAGAGACCGGCTCATTCAAGGTCGGCACCGTGCTCGCCGAAAGCGATGCGTCGCTGCAGGTGGAGGCGCCGCACGGCAAGCGCAGCAAGATCAAGGCGGCAAGCGTGCTGTTGCGTTTCGAGGCGCCGCCGCTCGCCGAAATCATGGACAAGGCCGAAGCGCTCGCCGCCGAAATCGATACCGATTTTCTGTGGCAATGCTGCGGCGACGCGGAATTCGGTTTCACCGAACTGGCACGCGAATATTCCGGCCACGCCCCCAATGCGCTTGAGGCTGCGGCTATCCTGATCAAGCTGCAATCGGCGCCGATGTACTTCTATCGCAAGGGCAAAGGCCGCTTTCGCGCCGCGCCCGCCGACACGCTCAAGGCGGCGCTCGCAGGCGTTGAAAGAAAACGCGCTCAGGAAATTCAAATCCGGGCGTGGGCGAACGAACTGCAGCACGGCGCTGTGCCGGAGGCATTGCGCGCCATACTGCCGCAACTGTTGTACCAGCCCGATCGCAATCGCATCGAGACCAAGGCCATGGAGCTCGCCTGCGAAGCGAGCGGGCTGTCGGCGGCGAAGTTGTTCGAGCGCGCCGGCGCTTTGCCCTCCAGCCACGACTACCATTTGGGGGCCTTTCTATTCGAGTATTTCCCTCGCGAAGGCGGGGTGTTCGAGAGCATCGCCGCGGACGAGCCACCCGAACTGCCCTTGGCGGACGTCGCAGCATTCAGTCTGGATGACGCCAGCACCACCGAAATAGACGATGCATTTTCCCTGACGCGGCTCGCCAACGGCCGCTATCGCGTCGGCATACACATCGCGGCGCCGGCACTGGGTTTCGCCCCCGGATCCGCACTGGACAAGATCGCGCGCGGGCGCCTGTCCACGGCCTACATCCCGGGCCAAAAAATCACCATGCTGCCACCGCAGGTGATCGAACGCTACACCCTCGCCGAGGGGCGTGTATGCCCGGCGCTATCGCTCTACCTGGACATCAACCCCTTGTCGCACTTGGTGGAGGGGCAGGAGACGCGGATTGAGCGCGTCAAAATCGCCGCCAACCTGCGCCATCATCAGGTGGAGGCGCTGGACGCCGCGTTCCTCGCCGGGGAGGAACGCGGTGAGCTTCCGTTCGAGGCTGAACTGTTCTTCCTGTGGCAACTCGCGCTCGAGCTGGAGGCAGCGCGCGGCAAGCCCGCGACGCAGCAGGACCGCGTCGACTACAATTTTTACGTCGAGAATGAGCGCGTCAGCATCGTCGAGCGCAGGCGTGGCGCACCGCTGGACAAGCTTGTGGCCGAGCTGATGATCAGCGCGAACAACAACTGGGGCAGACTGCTCGCCGACCGCGGCGTGCCCGCCATTTACCGCGCCCAAGCCAACGGCAAGGTGCGCATGACTACCGTGCCCTCCCCGCACCAGGGACTGGGGGTGTCGCATTACGTATGGGCGAGTTCGCCGCTGCGCCGCTATATCGATCTGGTAAATCAGTGGCAACTGCTCGCCTGCCTTTCGGGCACGGCGCCTCCATTTGGGAAGAACTCCGCCGATCTGCAGGCGGCGATGCGCGAATTTGAACTGACCTACGCGGCCTACGATCAATTTCAGGGAAAAATGGAACACTACTGGTGCCTGCGCTGGCTGCTGCAGGAGCAGGTCAAGCTGTCGAAGGCACAGGTGCTGCGTGATAATTTGGTCAAGTTCGAGGGAATTCCGCTATATGTCCGCGTGCCGTCGCTGCCTGAACTGGAGATGGGCAGCCGTGTGCTGCTGGACATTGAGGGGATAGATCTGATCGACAACTCGGTCAAAGCGCGATACAAGGGACCGGTTGAGCGCTAGGACAAGCAGTCCGCGCGTGACCGCGCCGGCTGGCGCGCCGGACCAGGCCGAAGCGGAGGGCCATGGGATCAGGATACTCGCCCCGGGAACCCGTTTGCGGCAGGCCAAAATGACCCTGAACAAAAGTTAAGATAAATTCTCTCGAAAAGCATAAAATACTTTGATTTTAAGAGTTTTTGAGGTCTGATTGCTGAGCGTTTATCCACTCGGTTCCGTGCGCCTGCGCTGGCCTGAGTTCATGGCTGGCATGGATCCGTCGTCGCGCAGTTTCACGCTCGCCCTGGGCCTGTCGATCGTGCTGCACGCCGTAGCACTGTCCATCCATTTCAAGTTGCCCGAATTCATTCTCGACAAGTACGCATCCCAGTCGCTGGAGGTGGTGCTGGTCAACAGCAAGACGCGCGCGAAGCCCACCAAGGCCGACGTGCTGGCCCAAGCCAATCTCGACGGCGGCGGCAATACCGACGAGAACCGCCGCGCCAAGACGCCGCTGCCGGTGCTGAAGGAGGCCGAGTCCGGCGCCGATGCCAAACGCGCGGCGCGCCGGGTGCAGGAATTGGAAGCGCAACAGTTGAAGATGATGACCCGGCTGCAAGCGGCGAAAAGCGTGAGCGCCACCGAGCAGCCCAAAGCTGCGTCCGCGCCGGAGTTGCCGCAGCCCCAGATATCGGGCCAGGATCTCGCTACCAGTGCGCTCGCCATCGCCCGAATGGAGGCGCAAATCTCGCGCCAACTCGAGGAATACAACAAGCGCCCGCGTAAAGCATTCGTAGGCTCGCGCGCCCAGGAATACCGCTTCGCGCAATACGTCGAGGACTGGCGCCTCAAGGTCGAACGCATAGGCAACCTGAACTATCCGGACAACGCGCGCGGCCGCGTCTATGGCAGCCTGGTGCTAACCGTTTCGATCAAGTCCGATGGCAGCCTGGACTCGGTCGAAGTCCAGCGTTCCTCCGGACACCAGATTCTCGACCGCGCCGCCGAGCGCATCGTGAAAATGGCCTCGCCTTACGCCGGCTTCCCCGCCAATATCAAACGCGACACCGACATACTCGTCATCACCCGCACCTGGACATTTGCGCCGGGTGACAAGCTGTTTGGCGAGTGATACTCCATTATGCCGGACCGATACGCCGTCATCGGCAACCCCGTCGCGCACAGCAAGTCGCCGCAGATACACGCTGAGTTTGCGCGCCAGACCGGCCAGGACCTGGTGTACGAGCGGCTGCTCGCGCCGACCGATGCGTTCATTACAGCAGCCAACGCGTTCCGCACTCGCGGCGGGCGCGGTCTGAACGTCACACTGCCGTTCAAGGGTGAGGCGTTCCGCTACGCCGACCGGCTGTCGGAGAGAGCGCGCGCGGCGGAGGCGGTGAACACGATCAAGTTCGAGGCCGATGCGATCACAGGCGAAAACACCGACGGCGCCGGGCTGGTGAACGACCTCGTGCGCAACCTGGGTTGCGCCGTCGCCGGCCGGCGCGTGCTCCTCCTCGGTGCGGGCGGGGCGGCGCGCGGCGTGATCAGGCCGCTGCTCGACGAGCAGCCGGCGCGGTTGGTAATCGCCAACCGCACGCCCGGCAAGGCACAGCTGCTGGCGCAAAGTTTTCGCGGCGGCCTCGAGGCCGGCACCTATGCTGCGCTCGCCGGCAGGCAGTTCGATCTCGTCGTCAACGCAACCTCGGCGAGCCTGGCTGGCGAGTTGCCGCCGCTGCCGCGGGGCGTGTTCGCGCGCGGCGCGCTGGCCTACGACATGATGTACGGCAGAGGGGAGACGCCTTTTCTCGCGTTTGCGCGCGGCGAGGGCGCCGCCGCGCTCGCGGACGGCCTGGGCATGTTGGTGGAGCAGGCGGCGGAATCGTTCTTCATCTGGCGCGGGTTGCGTCCGGAAACCGCGCCGGTGCTTAGGCTCCTGCGCGCAAGCCAGGAATAGCGAATCTGTATGGCAGCTGCACCCCCGAATGACAACCGCCGCCGTCGCGCGAGATTTAAGACCGGGCACTCGCTGCGAGCTGGGCGCCCTTGCCTTTAATTGACCATGTTTAAGCCGATCGGGCGGACTTTGGCGTGGCTGTGGAGAGCGTTTTGCTACACGCTGGGCGCGCTGTTCATCGCGCTGCTGCTGTATCAGAGCTGGTTTGCCGCGCACATCTGGTACTGGGCGGGGCACAATCCCCAAAGCACCAGCTTCATGCAAGCGCGCCTGGAACGCATGCGCGAAAAGGATCCCGCGGCGAAGCTGAAACAGCAGTGGGCAAGTTACGCGCGCATCTCCGACGAGCTGAAGCGCGCGGTGATCGTGGCCGAGGACGCCAAGTTCTCGGAGCACGATGGGTTCGACTGGGAGGGCATCCAGAAAGCGCTGGAGAAGAACCAAAGGAGGGGAAAAGTGGTCGCCGGCGGCTCCACCATCAGCCAGCAGCTGGCCAAGAACCTGTTCCTCTCCGGCGAGAAGAGCCTGTGGCGCAAGGGGCAGGAGGCCGTAATCACCTGGATGCTGGAGATGCTCCTGGACAAGGAGCGGATCCTGGAAATCTATTTGAATGTCGCCGAGTGGGGCAATGGCGTCTTCGGCGCCGAAGCCGCATCGCGGCATTATTACAACGTCAGCGCGGCCAGCCTGAACGCCGACCAAGCCGCACGGCTGGCGGCGATGCTGCCGCGGCCGCTTTACTACGAGCGCAACCGCGACTCCGAATTCCTGCAGCGCTACAGCGAAACCATACGCGCGCGCATGCCTTCCGCGCAGCTTCCTTAAGGCCCGGTAGTTACGCGGCCTTCAGCGCAGCGCGCCGGCCGCGGCGCGCGTCGATACCGCGGAGTATCAGCAGTCCGGCCACAAAGAAAGCGCCGGTGATGAGCATGGCAAGGCGGTGGTTGCCCCGCGACATCCAACTCACCGCGCCATAGGTAATGGGGCCGAGGATGGAAGACAGGTTCGTTGCAAGCCCCCACAGGCCGAAGAACTCGGCGCGGCGCGCCCGGGGGCTCAAGTAGCCGACTAGCGCGCGGCCCGCCGACTGCGAGGCGCCCAGGCACAAGCCGGCGAGGTTGGCCGCGATCCAGAACACCAGGCGCGTGTCGGCCGCCCAAACAATCAGCACGGTGGCGATCCAGCCGGCCAGCGTGAGCGCTATGGTCGGGACGTGGCCGAGGCGATCCTGCACGTTGCCGAGAAAGAACGCGCCCAGCGCGGCGGTGACGTTGACCACCAGAACCAGCATTAGGGTGTCCTGGATGTTGAAACCCATCGCCTGTTCGGCGTAGATCGCCGCAAGGGTAATCACAGTCTGCACGCCGGCCTGGTAGAACACGATGCACACCAGAAAACGGCGCAGATCCTGGTAGCGCGCCGCGTGGCGCAGGGTGTCCGCCAGGCGTGCGAATGCCGAAGCGACCAGTGACGCGCCGGCAGGCGGCTGCGGGGTCGCGCGTTCGCGCAATATGGCAAACGTGGGCAGGCTGGCCAACGCGAACAGCGCCGCGGTAATCAGCATGGTCACCGGCACGAATTGAGCCGCTGCTTGGCCGGCGGCTTGAGCCCAGGATACATAAACGAGGCAGGCCCCCAGCGTAACCAGGCCGCCGAGGTAGCCCAGGCTCCAGCCCCAGCCCGATACCTTGCCCAGGTCCCTGCCGCGCGCGAGCTCGGGCAGGAACGCCGCGACCAGATCGCAGCCGGTGCAAAAGAAGAAGTTCGATATGACCACGCAGAGGACTGCGATGACAAGATTGCCGGGACCGGCCAGGGCGAGGGCCGCGGTGCCGAGGACGCAGCCTGCGGTGGTAACAAACAGCAACTGCTTCTTGTTGGCGCGCAGGTCGGCGTAGGCGCCGATTACCGGGGCGGTGACGATGACCAGAGCGTAGGACAGAGACAACGTTGCGGTCCAGGCAAAGGTTGCCCACGGCGCGTTGGCCGCGACTACCGCAACGAAATAGGCGTTGAAAATCGCGGTGAGCACCACCGTGGTGTAGCCGGAATTGGCGAAATCGTACATCGCCCAAGCCCAGATTTCCAATGGCCCGGCCTGCGGTTCCCGTACGCCGCCACTGCGCGCTACGGCCATATGCCTAGCCTATGGAAAACGATGCTGCAATCATAACCCGGCTGCTAGAATTCGCTATCCTCTGGCGCAGAACCCGGGAATCATAATCTGCCATTACTGGAAAGGAGACTGACACCATGCTCGAGGAATTCAAAGAATTTGCAATGAAGGGGAATGTGATCGACTTGGCCGTGGGCGTGATCATCGGCGCCGCCTTCGGCAAGATCGTCGATTCCGTGGTGAACGACCTGATCATGCCGGTAGTGGGGCGGGTGCTGGGCGGGCTGGATTTCTCCAACTATTTCCTGGCGCTCAAAGACATCCCTCCGGGCACGGCGGTGACGCTGGATGCCGTGAAAAAGGCGGGGGTTCCGGTATTCGCGTATGGCAACTTCTTCACCATTGCCATCAATTTCGTCATCCTCGCGTTCATTATCTTCTTGCTGGTGCGCTGGATCAACAAACTGAAGCGTGCGGAAGCCGCGACGCCGGCGCCGGCCGAACCGCCGGAAGACGTGAAACTGCTGCGCGAAATCCGCGACAGCCTCAAGCCCCGTTGAATGCAGACCGCGCCTTGCGGCGCGGGCGTCGCCCGCCGTTCGATTCGCGCGTTCTATTTGCCCAGGCTTGCGAATACCGCTTCGGCAGCGCTGATGGTCGCGGCGATGTCCCGCTCGTCGTGCGCCGCGGACACGAAGCCTGCTTCATAGGCCGACGGCGCGAAATGCACGCCGCGCTCGAGCATGGCGTGGAAGAAACGGTTGAACGCCTCTTTGTCGCACTCCATCACCTCGGCGAAGCTGTGCGGAACGTTCGCCCGGAAATAGATGCCGAACATGCCGCCGATCGCCTGCGCTGAAAATACCACGCCGTGTTTTTTTGCCGCGGCAACCAGGCCCTCGGTCAATGCGCGCGTACTGGCGCTGAGCTTTTCATAGAAGCCAGGAGCCTGCACCAGCTTCAGCGTGGCCAGGCCCGCGGCGACCGCCACCGGATTGCCCGAGAGCGTGCCCGCTTGATAGACCGGCCCGAGCGGCGCGATTTTCTGCATGATGTCGCGCCGCCCGCCGAAAGCGCCCACCGGCATGCCGCCGCCGATGACTTTGCCCAACGTAGTGAGATCGGGCTGGATGCCGTAGCGGCCTTGCGCGCCGCTCAAGCCGACACGGAAGCCGGTCATCACCTCGTCCAGGATCAGCACCGCGCCGTGCTTGGTGCAGAGCTCGCGCATGGCGCGCAGGAATTCGGGCTTCGGCGCGACCAGGTTCATGTTGCCCACCACCGGCTCGACGATCACTGCGGCAATGTCCTTGCCGCTCTCAGCGAAGCTGCGCTCCAGTTGCCCGGCATCGTTGTAGTCGAGCACCAGGGTATGGGCCGCGACTTCGGGCGGAACGCCGGAGGAACTCGGCTGGCCGAAGGTGAGTGCGCCCGAGCCGGCTTTCACCAACAGGCTGTCGGCGTGGCCGTGATAACAGCCCTCGAACTTGATGACGCGGCTGCGGCCGGTGTAACCGCGCGCCAGGCGCAAGGCTGTCATCGTGGCCTCGGTGCCCGAACTGACCAGGCGCACCAGTTCCATGCCGGGCAGCAGCTTGCACAACAGCTCGGCCATTTCGATTTCGGCTTCGGTCGGCGCGCCAAACGACAGGCCCTTCTTCGCAGCCGCACACACCGCGGCCACCACTTCGGGATGGGCATGGCCCACGACCATCGCACCCCAGGAGCCGATGTAATCGATATAACGCCGGCCTTCGGTGTCCCACATGCAGGCGCCCTCGCCGCGCGCGATGAAGCGTGGCGCGCCGCCGACGGCGCGAAACGCCCGTACCGGGGAATTGACGCCGGCGGGAATAAACTGCTGCGCTTTGGCAAACAGAGATTCGTTGCTCATTGCTGCATCCCCTGTTGTTGATAAAGTCGGGTAAAGCCGGCCGCGCGCTCGGCGATGTCGCCGGCGTCGAACACCGCGCTGATCACGGCTACCGCATCTGCCCCGGCGGCGAACACCTGGGGCGCATTTTGCAGCGTAATGCCGCCGATCGCCACCAGCGGCAGGGCAAAGCTGCGGCGCGCCTCGGCGAAAATCGCCAGCGGCGCGCGCACCGCTGCGGGTTTGGTGCCGGAGCTGAAAACGCTGCCGAAAGCCAGGTAATCCACGCCCGCCTGGGCCGCGGCCTGGGCCAGGTCGATACGGTTGTAGCAGGACGCACCGAGCAGCTTACCCTGCCCCAGACGCCGCCGCGCCTCGGCCAGGTCGCCGTCCTCTGCGCCCAGGTGCAGCCCATCAGCGCCGAGTTCCAGCGCAAGCTCAAGATCGTCGTTGACGATGAAGGCTGCGCCGGCTGTGCGACATAACGCGGCAAGCGCGCGCCCCTGCTCGAGCCGCAGCTCCGGGCCGGCAATCTTGTTGCGGTATTGCACCCACGACGCTCCGCCGCGCAGCGCCTGACCGACTTTGCGCACGAGTACATCCGTGCCGGGCTCATCCGGCGTGATGGCGTAGAGCCCCGCAGGTTTGCGCTTCAAGCTTCAGTCCTCATGCTTCTTTTCGTCGTCCTCCGCTTCGCGCGCCCAGAAGAAGCGGTCGGGGATGTGCTGCCCCATGCCCGGGCGAAAGCCGGCGTTCAGCGTCTGCCAGGTGTATTCCTGCGCCTCGCGCACCGCTTCGGGAACATCCAGTCCGTTGGCGAGCGTGGCGGCGATAGCCGAAGCCAGCGTGCAGCCCGATCCGTGATAGCTGCCAGGCAAACGCTGCCAGGAGTCACTGCGGATCACGCCCTGCTGGCCGTAGAGCGTATTGACCACCTGCGGCGTATTCTCGTGGGTGCCGGTGATCAGCACGTACTCGCAGCCCATCTCGAGGATGCGCATGGCACAGTCCTCCAGGGACCGTTCCACGTCGCTGCCGTCATCGGCCAGGCGCCGCGCCTCCAGGCTGTTTGGCGTGATGATGGTGGTCTGAGGGATCAGCAGTTCGCGCATGGCCTCGATCATGTCCTCGGTCGCGATCTCGTCGCCGCGGCCGGAGGCGAGCACGGGGTCGAGGATCAGCGGCACGTCCGGATAATCCGATACCACCTCGGCAATGGCGGCGCAGTTTTCCACGCTGCCCACCATACCGATCTTGAACGCCGCGACCGGCATGTCTTCCAGTAGCACGCGCGCCTGGTCGCTCACCCAGTCGGCTTCGATCGGCAGCACATCCTCGACCCCCGCGGTGTCCTGTACCGTGATCGCCGTGACGACGCTGAGGGCGTGGCAGCCCATGCTCGAAAGCGTGAGCAAATCGGCCTGGATGCCGGCGCCGCCGGTGGGATCGGTACCGGCAAAACTGAGGACGATCGGAGGAATTGAGGAGGGCATGGTAGGCGCCACGCTGGAACAAGACATGGCAACAGGGTAAGATGCGGCGCTATTTTAACCCAAACCAAGACCCAGAACATGACAGCAGCATCGACCAGCACCGAATTCAAGACTTGGATGTGCCTTATCTGCGGCTACATCTACGACGAAGCCGCGGGCGTGCCCGACGAAGGCATTGCGCCGGGCACACGCTGGGAGGAGGTGCCGATCAACTGGACCTGCCCCGAATGCGGCGCGCGCAAGGAAGATTTCGAGATGGTGGAAATCTAAGCGGCCATTTCAGAATTACCGAAATGGCCCCTGGCTTAGGGGAGCACGAGGGGATTTATCCCCTCGTTTTCTAATAGGCTCTAGGGCAGGCGTGCGGGGAGGCATCCCTTCGTTTCGAAACGGGTTTCAGCGCCGCGCCGCGCTTTTCCTCGCTCTTGCGTAACGCTCCAGCGTCTTCCCCCGCGCCACGGCGTGATTCACGATGGGCGCAGGGTAGTCTCGTCCAATGACGCAGTGCGCCGCTTCCTGCGCGCCCGGCCCCATTTTCCACGGCGCGTGGATGTAGCGGTCGGGAACGCGCGCAAGTTGCGGCAGATGGCTGCGGATGAAGCTCCCCCGGGCATCGAACCTCTCCGACTGGGTCACCGGGTTGAAGATACGGAAATAGGGCTGCGCGTCGCAGCCGGTAGACGCCGCCCATTGCCAGCCGCCGTTGTTCGCTGCGAGGTCGTAGTCGTTCAGGTTTTCGGCGAAATATTTTTCACCCCAACGCCAGTCCACACCCAGATCTTACACCAGGAACGAAGCCGTCACCATGCGCAGGCGGTTGTGCATATAACCGGTTCGGTTGATTTGGCGCATCGCCGCGTCCACCAGGGGATAACCGGTGCTGCCGGTGCACCATGCGGCGTAGTGGTCCGCGCGATTTTCGAACTCGAGCGCGTCGTATTCCACGCGAAACGCCGATTTTTCCACGTACGGGAAGTGCTGCAGGATGGCGAAATAGAAATCGCGCCAGATCAGTTCGGACAGCCAGACCGCCGCGCCCCGGCTGGCCCGCGCATGCGCCAAGGCAGCCAGGCTGCGTATGGAGACGGTACCGAAACGCAGATGCACCGAAAGCTGGGACGTCCCGGGCAGCGCGGGAAAGTCGCGCGTTGCGGCGTAGGCGTCGATGCGCTTTTCAAAATCGCGCAGCAATCTGTTCGCGCCGGTCACGCCGGTGGGGATCTTCAGTTCCCGCAGGTTGGTCGTCTCGAATCCAAGCGCCGAAAGCGCAGGCATGGCCGGCGCGTCCGGCTTGGCCAGCTTGTCGAAGTGTTGTTCGACCGCGTAGGGCTGAAGATTCGAACCTTCAAGCTGTTTCAGCCAGGCGTTCTTGTAAGGGGTGTACACCAGGAACGGCGTGCCCCCCTGGGTCAGCACCTCTCCGCCCTCGAAGACGACCTGGTCCTTGAAACTGCGAAAGGCGATGTCCTGCCCGGCGAGCGCGTCGGCCACCGCGGCGTCGCGGGCGCACGCCTGCGGCTCATAGTCGCGATTGGCGTAGACGGCCTGAACCCCCAGCGTCGCTGCGAGCCGCGGAATTTCGTCGCGCGCGCGACCGTGCAGCACCAGCAGATCGCCGCCATTGCGGCGCAGGACCGAGGCCAACTCCCGCACCGCGTGCCAGATGAACTCGACGCGCCGGTCGGCGCGCCGCGGCAATGTATCGAGAATTTCAGTATCGAAGACGAAGGCGCAGTAGACGGCGCGGCCGGCTGTCAGCGCGTGGTAAAATGCGGCGTGGTCGTGCGTGCGCAGGTCGCGTCTGAACCAGACCAGGGCTTTCGCGCAAATCGGTTTGTTCTGGGCCAAAATTGTGTATGTTCGGTAACAGGTTTAAAATAGTCCAGTGGCGATCGACCTTACCCACCATTTTCTCATCGCAATGCCGAACATGGTGGATCCTTATTTTGCAAAATCGCTTACCTACATCTGCGAACACAACGATCAGGGCGCGCTGGGCGTGGTAATCAACCGCCCTATCGACCTCAGCCTGCAAGCGCTATTTGAGCGCATCAATCTCCAGCTTCAGCCGCGCGAACTGCACGACATTCCGGTCTATTTCGGCGGCCCAGTACAGACCGACCGCGGCTTCGTGCTGCACCAGCCGGTTGGAGAATGGCATTCCACGCTGAAGGTGCGCGACAGCCTCGGCCTCACTACCTCCAAAGACATACTCGAAGCGGTCGGGCGCGGCAACGGTCCGGCGAAAATGCTGGTCACCCTGGGCTATTCGGGCTGGGCGGCGGGACAACTCGAGCACGAACTGGGACAGAATGCCTGGCTCACGGTGGAGGCGGGCGAGCAAATCATTTTCGATCTGCCCGCCGAGGAAAAGCTGCCCGCGGCGATGGAACTATTGGGTGTGGATTTCGCCAGCCTGTCCGAGGATACGGGACATGCTTGAACGCGGTGCGGGGGAACGCTTGGTCAGCACGGAGAAAAATCGATCCGCCGCAATGCCGGCCCCGGCTGGCACGTCCCAGCGCGTCGATGCTCAACCCCTGGCCGGTACAGTCCTCGCCTTCGATTTCGGCGAAAAATTCACCGGTGTCGCGGTCGGCGAGTCCAGCATCGGCATGGCGCATCCGCTTGCGCTGATCACCGCGGAGAGCAATGCCGCGCGCATCGACGCAATTGCCGCGCTCGTCACGGAATGGAAACCCGGCTTCCTGGTGGTCGGGCTGCCGTTTTCGATGGACGGTGCAGAGCATGAGTTGACGCGGCGCTGCCGCCGCTTCGCGCGCCAGCTGGAGGCCCGCTTCAGACTACCGGTCCGGCTGGTGGACGAGCGCTTGAGTTCGGCCGCAGCCGAGGAGGCGCTGCGCGCAGTCGGAAAAGGGGGGCGCAAGCACAAGCTGCACGCCCATCAAGTGTCGGCACAAATCATTTTACAAAGCCATTTCAATGACCCTGGTTCTTCCTGATCCTGAAACCCTGTGCGCCGAGCTGATACGACAGCTCAAACCGCACGTCACCGCCGATACCGCGCTGGTCGGGGTCCATACCGGCGGCGTCTGGCTGGCGGAAAGGCTGCATTCAGCGCTCGGCATCGCGCTGCCGCTGGGCCTGCTCGATATCTCCTTCTACCGCGACGACTTCGAAAAAACCGGGCTGCATCCCCAGATAAAGCCGACGCAAATCCCGTTCGAAGTCGACGGCCGCCACATTGTCCTCGTCGATGACGTGCTCTACACCGGCCGCACGGTGCGCGGGGCGATGAACGAATTGTTCGATTACGGCCGCCCGGCTTCGATCAGCCTCGCGGTGCTGATCGACCGCGGCGGGCGCGAACTGCCGGTCGCCGCACAGTACGTGGGCGCCAAGCTGGAGATTCCGCCAGGGCACATGCTGGTGCTGGACCGCGATGACCATGGAAAACTCAGGCTGAAATTCGATGCGTAACCCACAACTGAACGACAAGGGCGAGTTGCAGCACCTGCTTACTATCGAGGGGCTGCCGCGGGAGACGCTTACCCATATTCTCGATACCGCCACTTCTTTCGTCGGCGTCACGGCGCGCGAAGTCAAGAAAGTCCCCCTACTGCGCGGGAAATCGGTATTCAATCTGTTCTTCGAGAACTCGACGCGCACGCGCACCACGTTCGAGATCGCCGCCAAGCGCCTTTCGGCCGACGTCATCAACCTCAACATCGCCGTGTCCTCCCATACCAAGGGGGAGACCCTGCTCGACACAGTGGACAACCTTTCGGCCATGCACGCGGACATGTTCGTGGTACGGCATGCCCAGAGCGGCGCGCCGCACCTGATCGCCAGACACGTTGCCAGCCACCTGCACGTGGTCAACGCCGGCGACGGACGCCACGCCCACCCGACCCAGGGCCTGCTCGACCTCTATACCATTCGCCACTTCAAACGGGATTTCACCCGGCTGTCGGTGGCCATCGTCGGCGACGTGCTGCATTCGCGCGTGGCGCGCTCGCTGATCCACGCGCTCACCATCATGGGCACACCGGATATTCGCGTGATCGGGCCCATGACCCTGATCCCCTCGGGCGTGGAAAAGCTGGGAGTCACGGTGTTTCACGATCTGGAACAGGGCCTGCGCGACGTGGACGTGGTGGTAATGCTGCGACTGCAGAGCGAACGCATGCGTGGCGCGTTGCTGCCTTCCGCTCAGGAATTCTTCAAATACTACGGCCTGACCCCGGAAAAGCTAGCGCTGGCCAAGCCCGATGCGATTGTCATGCACCCTGGACCGTTGAACCGCGGTGTGGAAATCGATTCCGCGGTGGCTGACGGCTCGCACGCGGTGATCCTGTCGCAGGTGACCTTCGGCATCGCTGTCAGGATGGCCGTGATGAGCATACTGGCAGGGAATTGAAATAATGAAGATTCATATCAAGAACGGCCGCCTGATCGACCCGGCAAACAACATCGACACCCGGTCGGACCTGTTTATCACTGCCGGCAAGGTCGCCGCCGTGGGCAAGGGGCCGGGCGGCTTCAGCGCCAACCGTGTGATCGATGCCGCGGGCCTGATCGTTTGCCCGGGGCTGATCGATCTGTCGGCGCGGCTGCGCGAACCCGGCTTCGAATACAAGGCGACGCTGGAATCGGAAATGCTGGCTGCGGTCGCGGGCGGCGTAACCAGCCTCGCCTGTCCGCCGGACACCGAGCCGCCGCTGGACGAACCCGGCCTAGTGGAGATGCTCAAGCACCGCGCCAAGACGCTCAATCTGGCGCACGTCTATCCGATCGGCGCGCTCACCGTCGGGCTCGCCGGCGAGCAGCTTACCGAAATGGCGGAACTGCGCGATGCCGGCTGCGTCGGCTTCTCTCATGCCGACGTGCCGCTGCAGGACAACCAAGTGCTGTGGCGTGCAATGCAGTACGCCGCAACCTTCGGCTTCTGCGTCTGGCTGCGCCCGCAGGACGGATATCTGGCAAAGGATGGGGTGGCGCACGACGGCGAGGTGGCCACGCGACTCGGGCTGCCCGGAATTCCGGCCTTTGCCGAGACCATTGCCGTTGCCACCATCATCGAGCTGATGCGCGCCACCGGTGCACGCGTGCACCTGTGCCGCCTGTCGACCCGCGAGGGGGTGGCCATGGTGCGCGCGGCCAAGCGCGACGGCCTCCCGCTAAGCTGCGACGTCGGCATCCACCACGCCCACTTGTCGGAAATGGATCTGGGCTATTTCGACTCGCATTGTCACCTGCGGCCGCCGCTCAGGAGCGGGCGCGACCGCGACGCGCTGCGCGAGGGATTGAAGGACGGCACCATCGACGCGCTTTGCTCTGACCACGCGCCGGTAGACGAAGATTCGAAGCTGCTGCCTTTCGGCGAATCGGAAGCCGGGGCCACCGGCCTGGAATTGCTGCTGCCGCTTACATTGAAATGGGCACTCGAAATGAAGGTGCCGCTGGCGCAGGCGCTCCTGCGCATCACGCAGGAGCCGGCGCGCATTCTAGGCCTGAACGCGGGCCACCTGTCTGAGGGCCATACGGCCGATGTTTGCATATTCGACGCGGAGCACTACGGCAAGGTGACTGCCGCAGCGCTCAAGAGCCAGGGCAAGAATACGCCGTTCCTCGGCATCGAACTTCCGGGCAAGGTGCGCTATACCCTGGTGCAGGGCCAGGTCGTCTACGAAGCGGGAACTGGCTGAAAGTCGGCAGTCGCAAGGGCAAACCCGGCACAGCGATCCCGGGCTAACGCTTTTCGCCCTCTCGCTCCAGCAAAGCCGCGGGCTCAAGCCCTGCCTCCGCCACAAACACGGTCTTGCGGCGCGAGCTCGCGCCCCGGACTATGCTTACCTGGGCCCTCTTCACCCCCAAGCGCAGGGCGAGAAACGCGATCAGGCATTCATTGGCTTTCCCGTCGACCGGGGGCGAAGCCAGGCGCAGCTTGAGACTATCGCCGTGCAGACCGGCAACTTCGGTGCGCTTGGCCCCAGGCTGGGCATGAATATGTATGGTGACGCCATCGCCACCGGACTGGTACCAGCTCAAAGTAGCGCGGCCACCGAGCGCGCAAGGTATTCGAGCGGGATCAGCAGCAGTTGCGCCGCGACCAGCGCGAACAGCGGTGACAGGTCGACGTTGCCGATAGGCGGAATCAAGCGCCGGAACGGGCGCAGGAAAGGGGCAGTAAGCGCGTTGAACAGCGGCGCCAGCGGCGCGTACGGGTTGACCCAACTGATCACAGCCTGAACCAGGATGACGCCGATCAGCAAATACAGGCTGAAGCGCGCCAATTCGAGCAGGGCCAGGCTGAGAAAAACCCCTACCAGCATCCCCGACGCGGAGCCCGGGCTGCCCCCCTTCAGCAGGTAGAGCAGGAACAGAAGCAGCGCCTGCGTCAGCCAGGCGAGCAGGAAACTGGCCAGATCCAGGCCGAACATTCCCGGAATGAGCCGCCGCGCCGGAAGCACCAGCCAATTGGTCAACGCGGTAACGAATTGGCCCAGTGGGTTGCGGAACGGCGCGCGCATGAGCTGCAGATAAAACCGCGCCAACAGCACGAACACGAAAAAGCCGAAGATCGTGTCGAGCAGGAACTGCAGAATTTGGCTAAGCATTCATCTCGCCTAGAAAAAGGTGGCGCGTGGAATCATCGATGACGGCTGCCCGTAAAACAGGCGCCGCGCCTGCCATGCCGTCATTCGTCGGCTCCCAATTGCTCGCCCAGCTCGTGCGCGCGCTGGTTGGCCGCGTGCAGCGCCCGCACGATCAGAGCCTTGACCTGGTCGGCATCCATGCTGGCAAGCGCACGCTCGGTCGTCCCGCCCTTGGAGGTCACGCGCTCGCGCAGCACCGCCGCGCTCTCCACGCTCTGCGCCGCGAGTTTGGCTGTCCCGACGAAGGTCTCGACCGCCAGCTTGCGGGCGTCTGAGGCGGAAAAACCCATCTCTTGCGCCGCCTGCTGTAGTGCCTCGATGAAGTACAGGACGTAGGCCGGCCCGCTCCCGGAAATCGCCGTGACCGGATCGAGCAGGCTTTCCTCGGCCACCCATAGCGTCGCGCCCACTGCGCCGAGTATGGACTCGGCCAAGCCGCGCTGTTCGGCGCTGACCGCGGCTTCCGCGTACAAGCCGGTGATGCCGGCGCCGACGAGCGCCGGTGTATTGGGCATGCAACGCACCAAGGTGACGTAGCCGCCGAGCCAGCGCGACAGATCGACCAGGCGGACACCCGCGGCGATGGTGATCACGAGCTCGCGCGCAAGCCGCGGTTGCAGCGCCTGAGCTGCAGCGCGCATCTGCTGCGGCTTGACCGCAAGCACTACCGCCTCGCCCAGCGGCGGCGCCGCCGCGACGCTGTCCACGCAGGCGACGCCGAACTGCGCGGCGAGCCGGGCGCGCGCCTCGGCCTGAGGCTCGACCACGCGCATGCCTTCTGGCGCATGGCCCCTGCCGATGAGCCCTCCGATCAGGGCCGCGGCCATATTGCCGCCGCCGATAAATGTCATCTTCACGCCTTGGTCCTCTCACCGAATATCGCGGTGCCTATCCGCACGATG
>Ga0182021_10001752_pt1 | contig 25166 bp, 23 predicted proteins | sample 612E3MmetaG_FD_120493 | JGI IMG/M metagenome (GOLD analysis project Ga0182021, IMG submission 120493) | Permafrost microbial communities from Stordalen Mire, Sweden - 612E3M metaG (Illumina Assembly) | ecosystem: Environmental > Terrestrial > Soil > Wetlands > Permafrost | place: Sweden... | reverse complement strand
GCTGCCTCGAGAACTTTAGTTACTGAAGCTTCGTTGATTTCTTTACCTGCCTTGTGAAGGAGCATTGCTGCGTAAATATTTTCCATACCTTTTCACCTCTTCCAACCTCTACATCGGGGTATTTTAACCTTTTTGGTTGGTCTGACCTTCCTCCAACCTTGGAAGCTAGTCGTTACCTGAAATGGCAATTGACTTTGCCGTTTTCTTGCCGTTTAGAAGATTGTCCAATGCCTTAAGAACCTTTCGCACCTGCAATAATCAAGTCATAATCCATATTTTCCTTCTCAGATTTGAGTGAAATTATCTGCCTTTGTCAACAACACTTATCTTTCAGAATAAACCAACAATGCAGATAGCATACAGGTCATGACCTATGGGAAATATTACAGTAGCCATCCTCGGCAGCTTAGAATACGGCAGCGCCTTAGCCAAAAAAGGCACCTCCACCGACATAACACTCTACAACCTCAAAAAAGGCGAAGACACCGTAACCTTCATCGAACCCACACGTTACCCCGAACGCTTAGCTCCTCTTTTCTATGCCTGTGCGCTCTCAAAAAAAGCCATAGTCGTCGTCAACGAAATAAACGCGACATTCGGCGAGCAACTTGTTATGCTGCAATGCAGCGACATCAAAAGCGGCTACATAATCCTCAAGAACTATGTTCCCAAAGAAAAAATTGAAGCCCTCATAAAAGGAACAACCCTCGAAAAATTCGAAATCATACCCGACGACCCAAACGCTCTGAGAGAAAAACTGCTCGTAGAAGCTGCCCAGCAGAAACCCGTTGAAGTTCCAGCGGGTCAACAAGCGATTGGTGCAGTTCCAGTGGATCATGCTTTTAACGTTAAAGGCGTTGGAGTAGTTGTTCTCGGCATTGTTGTTTATGGCGCAGTACAGAAACACGCCACACTAAACGTTCTTCCCGCAGGCAAAACCGCGCAGGTCCGCTCAATCCAAAAACACGATGAGGACTTCGATGTTGCGGGCGAAGGTGACCGCGTTGGATTGGCATTAAAAAACATAGAAGTGGAAGACTTAGACCGTGGCGCTGTCTTAACAAATGACTCTACCATCAAAACGTCAACCGAAATTAAAACTCAGGCTTCACTCGTTAAGTATTGGCAAACACCCATCAAGCCTGGAATGGTTATGCATGTTGGCCACTGGACCCAATTCATAACCGCAAAAATCGAAGATGTAACAGATTCAAGTGACCACAAAAAACCCTCATTAACAATAACGCTCGATAAACCCCTCGTGCATCGACCCAACGATTATGCAGTATTGATGTACTTGGAAGGTGCCAAACTGCGGGTCGCAGGAACAATTAAGTTACCTTAAAGAAGCCTCAAGCAAGAACTGTCCCGATTTTTTTTAACACACCTGAGAACCTTTTTATTTCAGCAACACCAACACTTTAATTGGTTTGTTTTTTGAACCTTGCAAGTCACATCTTTTTAGCCGGCGTAGTCGCTGCGGTCTTCACAGGGAACCCCTACTTCGCCTTATTGGCGGCCATCGGTAGCTTCATTCCCGACCTTGACCGCGAATACATATTCGTAAGCCCCAAAACATTTCGAGAAGAGCAATTCCATCGGTCACTCTTCCATAACCTTCTCTTCTTGTCGGCGTTGTTTTTTGTGAATGTGTGGCTTGCGCTGGGTGCATTTTTACATAGTTTTTTGGATTCTTTTACAACTGAAAAGGACAAAGGGGTTGAGTGGCTTTTTCCGTTTTCTCGATTGGTCAAGCGTGGACGTTTCACTTTGGCTGCAAAGTCGAAGGGTGGTGCCTGTCAATTGGACTTGGAAGATCTAAAGCCGACTGACCGTGTATGTTTCATCAATGAAGATTCACCCGAGATGACAAATCTATCTGACCCAGATTTGAAAGAGACGCGAGCCGTTCCTTGGCGCAGAACTTACGGACCAGCAGCAAACGGGCAAATGTTAGATAAGTGGCTTGCATTGGTTTCTTTTTCACTATTTGCTCTCTACGCATTAGTGAACCCTGACTTCGTATTGGCAAGCAAAAACCTTCTCCTCTCAACCCAAATCATCCCACCCATGACCCTATTAACAGGTATTGTGCTATTTTTTCTTGGTGGCTGGCTTAAAAAGAACAAGCGACCCCGGAAAATGTATCTTTCATTCTTTGCGGTCGGTAGCTTCTTTCTGGTTTTGTCACTTGCGTTATCAATTGGCGGAATCGTTGGTTACGTTTTCCCCATAAATCCCATCTTTGCAGCTGCGGCAGCCGCTGTTTTGTTTGTGGAAGCCATTTTTGTTTGGCGGCTCAGTATTCGGGGTGGAAGAAAAGCCCTAGTTTAAGTGAAGCTTGAAATTTCAGTGCTTATTGAGAGATTATTGTCTGCATTTTTTGCGGGTTCGGTTGCAATAATCCATATATCCCAACATTGTCCATCAACCCATGATGAAGTATGTATCGGACTGGAGTAGCAAACCTGCCCTTGCACGGCGGCAAAGCTCCCTCGTGGCTCACGGGACGCATGAGGAAAATGGCAAAGGAAATCGCCAGCATCATAATTGAAGAGCAGGGCACCGCCAACTTCATCGCGCGCCTCTCGGACCCTTACTGGTTTCAAGCTTTCGGCTGTGTGCTAGCTTATGACTGGCATAGCAGCGGCGTAACCACTGTCGTCACGGGCATCTTAAAAGGAGCCCTCTCGCCCGAGGAACATGGCATGGCAGTATGTGGCGGAAAAGGCAAAACCTCGCGTAAAACCCCAAGCGAAATCGTAGCAGTAGGCGAAAAATTCGGTTTCTCCCAAGAAACAATCGACAACCTCACCTACACAAGCCGCATGACCGCTAAAGTTGACAACACCGCCATCCAAGCGGGCTACCAACTCTACCACCACGCGTTTCTGGTAACCAAAGATGAGAAATGGGCGGTTATCCAGCAGGGCATGAGCGATGAGGACCGCTCGGCAAGGCGCTACCACTGGCTAAGCGAAAACACAAAGTGTTTTGTGGAGGAACCCCACACCGCCATCGCATGCAATGTCAAACGGGAACGTGCCCTAAACATGGTTGCCAAACAAAGCGACGCAGCCCGCAAAGCATCGGTCGATCTATCAAAGGAACCCACACGCAAACTCATGAACCTCATCCAATCCTCCTCCAAGCCCCTCAATCAATCTTCTTTGCAGCAATGGCTTCCCAAAACCAGTGACCCTTGGATGCAAACCCAAACTACACTCAACATGCCACGCAACATCAATTGGGACACTCTTGCACGTGTCTACGAATTCCAGCCCCAAAATTATGAGGAACTGCTCAGTGTGAAAGGTGTTGGACCCGCAACCGTGCGTGGATTGGCGCTTGTCGCTGAATTGGTTTATGGTGAGGCGCCCAGTTGGGATGACCCCGTTAAATTCAGCTTTGCATATGGGGGCAAAGACGGCGTACCTTATCCAGTGAATCGGGATGCCATGGATGAATCCATCGAAATTCTGCGGCAGTCGGTGCAGGAAGCAAAAATCGGCGACAAAGAAAAACTAGAATCGCTGCAGAGGCTTCGGCGTTTTGTTCCCACCAAAGCAAATTCTTAAAGCAAGTTGCGACCAATAAGTTGACTATGTCTGAGCCGAGAAATCTTGTTTACCAAAGGATAGGCGCATCTTCAGGAATAGTGGCGCCCATAATTGCCTTCGTCTGTATCTTAACAGCCATTGCATCTTACCCCACGTTTAGCTGGACAAGCAATGCCTTAAGCGATTTAGGCGTCGTACCGGGCATCACTGCTTCACTTTTCAACTTTGGCCTATTCGCCAGCGGGATTTTAGCCTTCAACTTTGCAATATTCGGCTTATACACCTATTTTGGAAAAAGTTGGGTGGGCAAAATTGGCTCAGTCGTCTTTGCCGCTGCAATTCTGGCGCTAATAGCGATTAGCGTGTTTAACGAGCATTTTTCGCCAACCCACTACATTGTTTCGGTGGCGTTCTTCACGTTGGCGCCCATTGCTCTTTTCATCTTAACGGTTGGGTTTTGGTTATGTCATATGCGTGGATTGGCTGGTTTCACGGTTGCGGTTGGAATTGCGGCAGCGCTGCCGTGGCTTTTGTTCTTTGGTTTTAACTATGTTCCTAACGTTGCCATCCCCGAGTTCCTTTCAGGACTTCTCGTTTCAGCTTGGGTAATAGTCCTGGGCATAAGGATGCTAAGGTCTAAGGTTTGATGGCGTCCAAGTACATTTGGGCACAGCAATAAGACGAAAAACCAGTTCTATAACTCATGCTTTTTGCGTATTCAACAGCTGCCTCACTTGGAAAAGCGATGGCGTCAACCCCGGCTTTTAGAGCTAAAACGTCGGTTTCTCCTCGGCTTTTGCCTTTGGGACGCATGCAACCCAGAACCAGCGGGGTTTGTGGGAACATTTGCCGTGCCAGCGCTGCAACTTTAGCGATGTCTGCGGGTCGGGGAGGCGGCGTTTCTGCCATGGCTGTTCCATGAATGGGCATAAAAGCAATTATTACAAGCGCTGAAGGCTTGATTTTCTGAATCACTTCGAGCGCCTGCAGCTCGCCGTCGAGTTTACCCTCGTTTAACCCAACAATAACATGGGGGACAACGGTTAATTCTGCTTCTTGTAGAGCTTTGAGGGAATCGGCGTAGTCTTGGACAGTGCCTTTGAGGTTATAGATTTTCTCCACAGTTTCTGCAGAGCCGATAACATCAATTAATGCCGCATCAATCCCAGCTTCCTTGAGCGCAACAGTAGTTTCCCGTTTTACTATGCCTGTGTGAACAAAAACCGTTAAGCCCAACTCAGACTTAAACCGCCCAAGCACAGAAACAAAATCGTCCAGAGGTAACGAACCGTCGGGCAAACATCCGCCGCTAACCAAAACGCCTTTAGCGCCGTTCCTCTTCAATTTCGCAGCTACATCAAACAGCTCTTGGGGCGTTAGGGCTGGATGCATGGTTTCAAGCACTTTGCCGCCGCAATGTTTGCAGTTCAAAGCGCATGCGTTGCCTGTGACGGAGATGGTTGGGAAGTCGGTTGTGGAGGAGCAGTTGTGTTTGGTTTTGTAGTAGGTAAAGCTTGGAGCATAAAAACGGATTGTGTTACTAATGGGCTTATAGATTTCTGTGTTTAAGTGATTTAGGAGTTCGGTTTCAGTTAGATTCCAAACTTGTTGAGGTGTAAGTTGCGGCATATCTTCAAGCTTAAGAATAATTGTCACTCTTAATAGTTTAGCGCATTTATTTCTTATCGTAAAAGTAATCGTCCCATTATGGCAACGTTTTAATTGTTTGTGCCATCTAACCAGATAAGCAGGTCTTCAAAATTGAGTAGCGACGCTAAATGTTTCAAACCAGCATGCGACAAATTCGTAGCAATTAACGAGTTAGCTAAACGCAGAGGCTTCTTCTGGTCTTCCTTTGAGATTTACGGGGGAAGCGGCGGCTTTGTAACTTACGGTCCACTCGGCACACGGCTGAAACAGAATGTTGAGGCGAAGCTAAGGGAAGTTTTCGTCAAAAAAATCGGGATTTACGAAATGGAATCCTCAGTGATTGCACCGGGCAAGGTGTTTGAGGCTTCGGGCCACGTTGACCACTTCAAAGAGCCCATGGTAGAGTGCCAAAACTGCCACCAACGGTTCCGCGCAGACCACCTGCTCGAAGAAAAAGGAATAAGCTCCGCCGAAGCAGAGAAGATGACGCTTGAAGAAGTCGCCCAAGAGATTGAGCGCCACGGGATTGTTTGTCCTGACTGCGGCGGCAAATTCGGCTCACCCACGCGCTACTTAACCATGTTCCAAACCACTATCGGGCCCTACCAGGGCTCAGTTGGCTACGGCCGACCCGAAGCAGCACAAAACATATTCGTTGAGTTCAACAGGCTCTACAATGCTGCGCGGGAGCGGTTGCCTTTCGGCTGCATCAACATTGGTCATGCATTGCGCAACGAGATTTCTCCTCGTCAAGGCTTAATCCGTCTCCGCGAGTTCACGATTGCGGATTTGGAGTTTTTCTTTGACCCCGAAGAGCCGGCCTGCGATAAAATAACGGAGGTGGAGAACGAGGTTTTGCCAATCCTGCTCTGTGAGACTAGGCTCAAAGAATGCGAAGATGTCACAGAATTCACCGTCCGCGAAGCTCTCGACAAAAAAATCATCCGCAGCGAATGGCAAGCATTCTTCATGGCAATGGCAAAACGCCTCCTCACCGAACTCGGCGTACCAGCAAACAAACAACGCTTCATCGAAAAACTCACATGGGAAAAAGCCCACTACAGCAGCCAAAGCTTCGACCAAGAAGTCCTAGTTGACCGTTGGGGGTGGGTTGAAGTTTCAGGGCACGCCTATCGAACCGACTTCGATTTATCCTGCCACATGAAAGCCAGCGGCGTCGACATGACTGTATACAAGGAATACGCAACCCCCGTTGAAACAGAGGAGCTCACCGTGAAGCCAATAATGGCAAAGCTCGGGCCAGTCTACAAAGGAGACGCCGGCAAAGTTGCAGCGGCGTTAGCGAAGGTTCCTGCCCAGGAAGTGGCGGATGCCATGAAAAAAGACGGCAGTTACATGGCGGGGAACTATCAGGTTTTTCCTGAACAGGTAGATATTGGCAAACAAAAAACCATCGTCCGCGGCAAACGTTTCGTTCCACACGTCGTCGAACCCAGCTTTGGCTCAGACAGACTCTTCTACGTGACATTAGAGTACGCTTACAACCTCAAGGATGATCGTGTTGTCCTTAGTTTCCCACGAAGCATCGCGCCAATCCAAGTTGGCATCTACCCATTGATGGGCAAAGACGGTTTAGATCTCAAAGCCAAGGAAGTGCAGAAGCTGTTGACGTGTGAAGGCTTTATGACGGAATATGATGAAACAGGATCCATCGGCAGAAGGTACGCCAGAGCCGACGAAGCTGGAATACAGCTTGGCATAACAATCGACTACGACACCCTAACCGATGGAACAGTTACTATTCGTGACCGTGACAGTTGGCGGCAAATTCGAACGCCAATCAAGGATTTGACTATGCAATTGCATAAATACTTTGAAGGAAAATTAAACTTTGAACAATTAGGCAGCATTATCAAAGGTTAAGTAGTTATCTTTTTTAATGCACACATACAAATAATAAAATGGTAATTTAGGGATTGTTATAGGCGGGGAAAAAAGTTTGGTACTTCCAGCAGAAACAGAAGAGCGCGTGAAGCGTCGAGCGTTGAATGCTTGTCAAGATAACTTACGTAAGGTTGTTGATGTTTCAAGAAAAATCCCACAGCTGGTCGAGTACTTTGCTATCGGAGACAAAGAAAACGCCCGCAAACTCTTCAGCGAAATTCGCTCAGGCGAAGAAGAAGTCATCAAAGCAAGACGTATGGTTTCGCAGGAACTAGCGGAAATCGGCGCCATCTTAATCGCCCGCGAAGACTTCCTTAGATTCACTAACTTATCCAGCGAAATAGCTGACTTCTCAGAGGGCATCGCCAATTATTTGGTTGAAATCATGGAGCACAACTGGATTATTTCTCCTGAAGTCAAAAAAGACCTCCTAAAACTCTCCCTAGCTGTTCTTGATTCAGTGCTTAAACTCCGCGAAACAATGATGGTCCTAAACTATGGCCCACAAAAAACTCTTGAACGCGCCAAAGACGTAGAAATAGCCGAACGCATTGTGGACGACATATACCGCGCTTTAACCATAAAAGTCTTAACCAGTAAACTAGAGGTCCCAGTGCTTTTGCTTCTAAGAGATGTCTTGCAGCTTTTGGAAAACAGTGCAGACAAAGCCGAGGACGCAGCGGACGCCGCACGCACAATCTCGTTTATTATGTAGCAGAGCGAGAGCGATGCCAAAAATTAAGGTTGAACTCATCGAAAACTTCCTCGTCGTATGGAACCCCGCAGAAGGCTCCGAACTCTACAAAACCGCCTACTACGGCAAACCAGTTGGCATCCCCAAACCGAAAGTTCCAGAGTTTGATGTGCCGCTCATTTTGGATTTGATGGAAGGGCTATACCTAGCAGAAGTAGAAAAAATCGAAATTTATGAAAACCCAAACGAAACCTCGGTTAGCTTGCGGAAGCTGCGGCAGAAAGCCAAGCAACTCTACGATGGGTTTGAAGAAAAATACGTTGTTTACCATGACCTCCGAGACAGCGGCTTAATTGTTACACCAGGCATAAAGTTCGGGTGCGATTTCGCCGTCTACAAGTATGGTCCAGGCGTTGAACATGCCCCCTACATGGTGACCGTTAAGAAGGCAGGGTCAGACATCTCGGCTACAGAAATCGTGAAAAACGGTAGGTTAGCGACGACGGTGCGCAAACGCTTCATCATCGCCGTACCCGATTTATCCACTAAAGCGATTAAGTACCTGATTTTTAAGTGGTTTAAGGCTTAATTCGCGATTATAGTTTGGTTTTGGAATTCTCCACTGATATGTTGGTGAGGGTAAACCTTGGATCCAGTAAGCGTACAACCCTCTTCTAAGGTCACATCGTCTGCTACTACGCTGACTGCCCCGATTTTTGTGGGTTTATTGCAACTTGAATTAACAACCACGTGCCTGCCGATGATGCTATCATAAATTTCAGCGTTATCACCGATTATAGCTCTATCCATGACTGCTGAATTCGCAACCACAGCGTTCTTGCCAATCCGTGTGAAGTTATCGATACATGAGTTGACAATTCTTGCGCCATCATCAATTTCGCAGTGCCGCCCGATCAACACGGCACCCTCAAGCGTGATTTTTTTCTGCTTGATTTTTTGAATAATTTCTTGGCGCCGCTTCTCGGAATCAGTACTGTCTCCCTGCACCCAAACCATGCTTTCCTCGTTTAGTCTGCCGCCGAAGTCGCTGAGAGTTGAGAAGCCACCGTTGAGCAGTTTCTTCATGGCTTCTAAGTAACTTTTGGGCGTTCCTACGTCGAACCAGCTGCCTTTCAACGTGTAACCATACACGGGGCGACCTGACTGGATGATGTAGGGAATAAAGTCGTAGCCGAAGTCTAAGCGGTTCTTTTCTTTGATTATTTGTTGAATGCCTTTTTCCTTGAAAATCTTTCGTACTTCAGGTGACAAAACATAGAGTCCTGTATTAGCAAGGTTGCTAGGCGCATCTTTTGGGGATGGTTTTTCAACGAAGCGTTGTATGCGACCGTTTTTGTCGATGTCAGCTATGCCTAAGCCTTCAACATTGTCGACTTCACGGAGAACGATGGTTAGGCAGGAGCATTTTTCTTTGTGGAAATCGATTAGGTTTTTAACTTTTATGTCAAAGATGTTGTCTCCCTGCACGGCGAAGACAGGGTTGTTTAATTCGTAGTAATCCATATTTATGCGGGCGGAGTCAGCGCTGCCTAAATCTGGCACGTTAGGCTGATATTTTATGTGAATTCGTGGTTTAATCTTGTATTTTGCAGAAAATCCGTAGCCTGACTCAAAATAATCTGTTAGGTCTCGGTAGTTGGTGTAGCCTTTAACGCCAAATATGAAATTGCGGATTCCCTGACTTGCCAATGAGAGGAGCGAAAACTCTACCAGCGGCCTGTTGAGGAGGCGTAAGCAGGCTTTGCTGGTTTCCGCCGTCAACGGCAACAGGCGTGTAGCTTTGCCGCCGACGGGAATGCTTACTCGGAACTGTTCTCTAGCATAGTTGTCTCCGACGAGGGGCGCGTACTTGTCACTCAAGAGCTTCACCAAGACTTCTGTATGGTTGAATGGTTGCTGTCCTTTTAAACTATTTCCAAAAAACACCACAGATGCAGAAAAAGGCACATTTTCCCTCCTCGTTGATATACAATTTTATAGGTAACGGAAGTAACTTAATAGTCAAAACAGGTTATGAGCATGAATAAGCTTGGCGGCTTCATACGGTTAATGCGACCAGTCAACTGCATGATGATGGGTTTCGCCGTACTTGTCGGTGCAGTTCTTGCTGCTTCATTAGGCACTCTGAACTGGCTGAACATATTGTTCGGTTTTTTGACTGGATTTACTTTTTGTGCAGCAGCCATGGTTATCAACGATTATTACGATCGAAAAATCGACACTATCAATGAACCTCGGCGACCGATTCCAAGCGGTACAGTGAAGCCCAAAGAAGCATTGGCTTTCATGGTGGGGCTTGTCGTTGTGGGTTTTGTGTTTTCGCTTCTCGTGGTGCCTTACGGTTTGTCGTGTTTCGTTGTGGCAGCAGTTTCTCTGGCAATAACAGCAACCTACATCACCGTTGGTAAACGCAGCGGGTTGCCTGGAAACTTTTTAGTCAGCATCTGCGTTGCCATTCCGTTCATCTACGGCAGCATAACCACGATAGGAACTGTCGGCTTGAATGTATTGTTGTTTGCATCCATGGCTTTTCTCTCTAACACGGGCAGAGAAATCACCAAAGGTATAGTTGATGTTAAGGGCGACAGCGCTGAAGGAGTAAAAACGTTGGCGGTCCGTTTTGGAAAAAAAACTGCAGCGATTACGGCAGTGGTGTTTTTCATTTTTGCCGTAGCTTTAACCCCAGTTACCTGGGTTTTGGGGCTTGTAGGAATCTGGTTTATCCCCCTTGTTTTAGTTACCGATGTAGGTTTAGTGGTTTGTTCTGTTTTTCTGCTGTTGGATCATTCACGGGAAAACGCCCGAAGAATCAAAAAAATAGTGTTATACCTGTTCCTATTTGGATTGCTCGCCTATATCTTCGGAGTTATCAAATAAACAGCGGCTATTAAGCCCGCAGGGGCGAACCGCATCTTTTGCAAAATGATGCTTGCATTTTATTTTTTGTTCCGCATAAGCTGCAGGTTAACTCGTTAGGGTTGACGGTTTCTTCTTTTATTTTCATGCCGCACTTATCGCAGAATAGGGCGTCAGCGTCATTTTTTGAACCGCAACGTTGGCAGACGAAGGTGGTGGGTTCTCCTTGCTGAGGCTTCAACGTTAAATTGCCGATAATTGAGGTTTTGCCTTTTAGCGCTTCGATAGTTGGCAATAAATCAGCCAGTTGATTAAACTGTTCTAAGTTTGGCGCGAACTTTGAAATGCACTCTTCGCTTAAAATGGCAAATTTCTGTTTTTTTCCTGATATTAACTTGACCTCTTCTATTTCTTGGTAAGTGTAAAAGCAGCTTTTTTTGCTAAGTTTTAGTTTTTCGTTAATGGGTAACTGGTTGATTTCTGCTTCTATTGTTTGCCGGTTTTTTCTTTCCTCATATGCATTTGTCGGTGCTTCTGGGGCTACTCCAAAGAGGAAAGAACGGCTCTCTGAAACTCCATCGAAACGATTGCTAGGTCCCATACAAACGATAGCGATGCGTTTGTCAGTAAAATAGATATCATATCGCGTTTGTGGATCGACCGGTAGGAGAATATCTGTGATTACGCCGATTTGACGTTCAGAATCTGGCATAGCTGTGCCTCAATACAGATGGTGTCTGCTTAATTCTTAAGCTTTATGAGGTTGGGAAGGGTTGAGGAGATGTTTTTAGCTCATAAGTGTCAGAAAGACCATCGCTAACTCGTTTACGTATATATCTGCATGTTAGCAAGCATTAAGTACCCATTGCACCGTATCGATGTTCAAGAGGATATTTACATGTCTGAACGTTTCGCAAAGAAATGGGAAAAACCACGAGAAGGAGATTCATTCGGCAAACAAATACGTAACACAGTCCAACCGCCTCCACCACTAAAAACAGCATTAGACCTCGCCTGCAGAAAACTCGACCTACAAATCAGCAAACTAGATCAAGCAAACGAGCGCTTCACGCAAAAAGACAAAGCACTATTCGCAAAAATCGTTGATGCCTACACTAAACATGATTCTGCACACGCCAACATCTACTCTACTGAACTAGCTGAAATCCGCAAAATGTCAAAGCTCATCATGAACGCAAGACTAGCGCTTGACCAAGTAGCGCTTAGAATACGCACGGTATCTGAACTAGGCGACGTCGTTTCAGCATTAGGACCATGCGTTGGTGTACTACGCAGCGTTAGCTCAGGATTAGGCGGTGTTTTGCCAGAAGCAGAAGGCGAACTCGGTGACATCGGCAACATGCTAAGCGGCTTAATGTTTGAAGCAGGAACATCCGGCGGTATGTCATTAAATTTCGACACAGTAAACGAAGACGCATCAAAAATTCTGTCTGAAGCAGCAACCGTTGCAGAACAAAGAGTCAGCGCAAACTTCCCAGATCTACCACCTGGAATGCCTGGCGCATCAAACAAATCAAAAGCATAACTAAACCCCTTCTTTTCCTACCCTCCTTTTTCTTTTTTAAAAATTTTCATTAACCAGCTTTGCTGAAATTTGCTTGGAAAAGTTTGTTCTAATAACTGGGCTTATATTCCCCAAGCACCGTTCTATGTTCTGAGGGTTTAACTGGTTGAATGCTAACAGCGAAACAGAGCTTGAGTATGCTCTTCGCGGCAAAGCATGGAAAGTATACTGGTTCCTCCTAAAAACAGGAAGCCCTGTTGGCGTACGCGAAGTCCAGCGATCCCTTCGCTTCAGCAGCCCCAGCATTGCATTTCACCATTTAGAGCAACTGCGGGAATTGGGGTTGGTTGAAAAACAAGAAGTCGGCGGACACTACGTTTTGGTTGGACAAATAAAAATCGGTGTCCTACGCCACTATGTAAAGTTAGGAAAGTTGCTGTTTCCACGCTTCTTCTTCTATGCCCTATTCTCAACCGTGTTCTATGCAGCTTACCTGTTGATTATGGTTCAAGGATTTACTCGCGATAACTTGTTCATTATTTCGTTTGGAGCAATTGTGTGCTCGATATTTTGGTATGAAGCGTATCGTGTGTGGGGAATGAGGCCATTCTAATTGTTAGAACAGTATGTTCGCATGCTTAGCATCAAATAAAAACGTTACATAGTCTATTGTAGGAGAAAAGAATGTATGGTTCAGAAAGAAGTTAAGAAAAAAACAAGCATTTACGGAACAGTGGCAATACTTTCTGCAATAATATTGATTTCTGCAATTTACGTATTCGGCTCATCCCCAACGATTCTGCCGTTTAACCAGCCGGTTTCTGTTTCAGCATTGAAGACTTTTTCATCGATGAATGAACTTAGAAATTACCTTAATGAAACCTCAGTGAATTATTTGCCCCAAATGTATTGGGCGAACTCAGCTGGAATTGCAGCGGTGCCTTCCCCAACAACTGCAGGGACATCTGGCGCTACAACTGATTATTCTACTACTAACATACAGGTTGCTGGAGTAGATGAAGCGGACACCGTAAAAACAGACGGTCAATACATCTATACATTGTCCAGCACCCAAAACAGTTACTACTATTTTGGTGTATCCTCGCAAGCCAGCAACACAGTTTACATTGTAAGTGCTGACCCTCAAAACGCCAAGGTAATTTCCAAAATCGTCCTCGACAATAACTCTAATCCTGTAGGTTTGTTCTTAAGTCCTGACAGTTCAAGACTTGTGGTTCTATCAAACAAATACCCATCCTATGACCAATCTTCTATTACTCCCACTAGTGGCATAGCGATTTTACCCTATTACAGCGATGTTTCAACATCCGTAAACGTCTTTGACATTTCAAACAAGGCAACTCCAATTTTAACCCGCAACTTCACCGTTAGCGGCAGCTACTTCGACTCACGCATGATAGGCAACTACCTCTACACCGTAACCAGCCAAAACGCCTTCATATACAACGGCGACGTCTCCGTGCCCGCAGTCTACAATGGCGGAATAGCTTATGCGGCTTCACCCACCAGCATCTACTACGCTGACATGAACCAATCCAACTCCTATTCCTTCACCAGCTTCTACGGACTCGACGTGTCAAACGATCAGACGCAACCCACAAACATGACTGTCCTCATGAGCGGCGCCAGCACAATGTACGTTTCAACCGACAACATCTATGTTACTTATCCAAATTGGGTTAACGGAACAGACGTAACCTCTATTTACCGCGTGAAAATTGATGGTTTACAACTAACTCTTGCAGCTCAAGGCGGCGTTCCAGGCTACACCATCAACCAGTACGCATTAGACGAATATGGCGGAAACCTCCGCGTTGCAACCAACCTGCCCAGCGACCTTATCGCCATACCCTTTACAGGCGCAGGATCCACTCAGAACACCAATACGCAATCAAACAACGTCTACATACTCAACGAAAACCTCACAGTTATAGGCAGCCTGGAAGGCTTGGCAAACGGCGAAAACTTGGACTCTGTCCGCTTCATAGGTGACAGATGTTACCTCGTAACTTTCATGCGAACCGACCCCTTATTCGTCATAGACCTCAGCCAACCCACAAACCCCCAGGTGCTTGGCGAACTCAAAATCCCCGGCTACAGCGACTACCTCCACCCCTACGACGAAACACATCTAATCGGCGTTGGCAAAGAAACCGTTGACTCAAACCAAGGCGACTTCGCATGGTACCAAGGCTTAAAACTGTCCCTCTTCGACGTCAGCAACGTAAACAACCCCGTTCAACTGTCAAACTTTACCATTGGCGACAGAGGCACCGATTCCCCAGTGCTCACAGATCCTAAAGCATTCCTCTTTGACCAGAGCAAGAATCTGCTAGTGATTCCAGTCAGCTTGGCACTGGTAGATAACTCAACTCTGCAACAGATACAGCAGAATGGTCAATCAGCAGCTTCAGCTTACGGCACAACCATTTGGCAAGGCGCCTACGTCTTCAACCTCACCTTAAACGGCGGCTTCACACTCAAAGGCACCATAACCCACCTTGATCCCTCACTACTAAACAACCAAGGACAACTAACCAACCCCAACGACTACTACAACACCCAAAACCAATGGATAACCCGCAGCCTATACATCGGCAACACACTCTACACCATATCCAACAGCCAAATAAAACTCAATAGCCTAACCGACCTCTCACAAATCGCGCAAGTCAACCTTCAATAATTTTCCTTTTTGTTTGTTTCTGGTTGGCTCCGCGTTTTTTGGTAACCTGCCCTCCCCTTTTTTGAAGAAAATTTTTTTAGGGCGGAATGTGCACTTTTTTTGATCGCAAATTTTTTACCTTAGAACAGGTATAGTAATTTAAAGGTGACACTTGATGACTTTAATCGAATGTCCCTTCTGCAACACAATTCTTGAAGTTGAACCGCCCGATAAAATTCATGCCGCATTCTCCATTGTTACTCCCCTACCGCATAGCTATTATGGTGACATCGTGAAAACGAAACATAAATGTAGTAACCCTAACTGCGAAAAGTCAATTATTATTAAATGGTTTGCTCCCCTTGAATACTTTAGCCGACTATGATAATCTCAAAGATACAATTAATTATGAAATTGGTTCCTTTGCCTTCTTCTCTTTCCAAGTTTCCAGGTCTTCCTGGGCTTCCACACGTTTGACTATAGCTAAACCTAACCCTCGTATAAACAAAATGTATAAACAAATCATATAAACAAAGCACCCGACGCTAACTAACCCTTTCAATCAAACCTTTCTTCTTGATAAAACGTAAACGGAAAAAACTCCTCGTTACCAGAAGCTACCTCAAAGATTTTTGTTACTGCCCTTTCCTGATCCATCCAGCATGCGCTTTTTTCATAAGTGAATCCCCTATTCCCGAGCCCATTACAGCCGAATTAGGCTTCTTTTAGGAAGGCGTTTCCTTATACTTTCAGTAGGGCAGAGACGGAATGTTTGGCTTTACTGATTTTAGGTAAGAATTACCGCTTCAGAACGCTTATGAATTATTTAAATTCAATTGGTGTATTCGGTAGAGTAAACGTAACCTTCGACTTATTCTACTGTATAGTTTCAGAGTTGTGGTCCACTTTAACAATTGAAGACCAATTAGAAACAACATAATAAAATGAGGTGCAGAAAACGCTAAAAAAAATAACAGCCCTAGTATTGACCATTCTTATTTTCTCGTTAGCGTTTTCTGTAGATAATCAAAATGTTTCTAGTGCAACAATAGATAACCAGACAAAACTGAGTATTTTCACTATCTCCCCCAGTGTGCTGGCGGATAATAGCACTTACAACTGTATTTACGTTCAATTACAAGATAATAGCGGGAAACCGGTTAGAGCATTGCAAGATATAACCATCGGTCTTTCTTCCTCTCTTATGTATATTGGCACTGTGGATTCTTCGATCACCCTGCTTAAAGGAGATACTTTCGCAGTTGCAGACTTCACTTCCACCTTCAACCCGGGAAACACAACAATATCGGCTTCAGCAACTGGTTACTCAACGGTAATTACATCTATAACTACTGTTGGACCAATACCCTCCACTGTAGCAGTATATGGCTTCCCATCAACTCTCCCAGCCGACGGCAACTCTTATTCCGCAATAATGGTTCAACTTCAAGATTCAAGCAATAGTCCAGCCAGAGCCCCTCAAGGAGGCGTTAAGGTGTCATTGTCATGCTCTGACACAACTGTAGGGACAGTGACGCCTGTTGTAACAATTCTTGAAGGTCAAACTTATGCAATAGCAAATTTTACCACAACTACTAAAGCACAAGACGAAGCAAAAATAGACGCAGCAAGCATCACAGCTGTATCCCAAGGATACACTCCCAATCAATTAACAATTACAACAACTCCATTAGCCTCGACAGCTACTAAACTAAAAATTTTTACAGGACCACCAAAGATCCCGGCTGACAATAACTCCTATAGCCAAATTGCGGTTCAATTACAAAACGCCTTGGGATACGCGGCGGAAAAGCAATCAACAGACACAATGGTTAATTTGGCATCTAACGATTCAAGCATATGTAGCGTAGACCAAATCATTATCCCACAAGGCCAGACATTCGCAGTAGCTACGGTGAATACAACTTTCAAGGCAGGCTTAGCAAATATAACTGCAGTGGCCAACGATTTCCCGTTAACTAACCAATCCCTAAGCACTTTTGGCTTTATTCCTTCTAAATTAGCAGTTTATTGTATCCCTCCTGGTTTACCCTCTGACGGTAAAATCTACCAAACTATCCAAGTTCAATTGCAAGATGTGCAGGGGCGTCCAGCAAAAGCTACCACATCTGACGTCAGCGTTAAACTTTACTCTTCACAACCTAATGTGGGGGTAGTCAGTTCTTTGCTTACAATTCCCTTTGGGAAGACACAAGCCACAGGTAACTTGACTTCGACTTACGTACCCGGTAACACTTCAATTACTGCCCAAACATCCGGTTACACCACTGGACAAGCAGCACTAAACACCTATCTTATCGATAATTATACAATTTCTTCAAGTGCCGGAGTCAATGGTTCAATAACTCCAAATGGAAATTCATCTGTTATCTTAGGTGGGAGTCAACGCTTCAACATAACCATCAACACTGGCTACCACATTTCAGATGTAACTGTCGACAACATTTCTCAAGGAGCTATCGCATCCTATACCTTCAGCAACGTCTCCAACGCTCATACTATAGTTGCAAGTTTTGCGATTAACACGTATAATCTGACTGTAACTCAGACAGCCAATGGAGTGATCGCTCCCGGAACAAGTATCGTTACCTATGGCGACACACCAGTATTCACAATTACACCAAATACCGGTTATCACATCGCCAATATTTCTATAAATAATGCCGTAATTGCAGTTACTTCTGCTTCAGGTCAATCCTACCCGTTTAACCCAGTAACCGCTAACGGTTCATTAACTGCCTTATTCGCAATTAATACCTATACAATTAAGGTTACCCAAACTGATAACGGCACAATTAGTCCCGGAACTATTAATGTTGGTTTTAATGGTAGCCAAACCTTTACGATATCACCGCAAACAGGGTGTCACATAGTTGATGTTCTCGTTAATGGAAGCTCTGTTGGTGCCGTCAGTTATTATACTGCGGAATTTATTCAAGGGACAACTACTATTTCAGCGGTGTTCGCAAATGACTCCTCTTCAACGCCTCAACCAACTCCAAGTCCAACACCTACACCAACGCCGGCGCCAATTTCAATAACAACGGTTACAGTGGAAGCCGACAATGGAGCCACAGTTAACTTATCGATAAATGGAAATATAACCAGTCAACAGATAACAAACGCAAAAATCGTCAGAAACGAGTCCGCATCTACAACTACAATCCTTTTCAACATCACCGGTGAAAGCGGAACTGTAGGTTCAGGAAACTTAACAATACCAAAAAGCGAGATACCCTTTGGATCAACACCAACACTCTACATTGACGACGTCCCTGCCTCGGATCAAGGCTCTTCTCAAGACACCAACAACTACTACGTATGGTTCACTACTCATTTCAGCAACCATGAAGTATCAATCGTGTTTGCAGGCGCATCGTCTGAGGCTCCAACTGCTCATTCAATTCTGTCTCAAAAAGCAATCTATGCAATAGCTGCTGTCATAGTTGCCATTGCAATAACTTCAAGTGTGTTTATTATAAAACGATACAAGAAAATAGAGTCTTCGGGTAAAAACTTCTAACTTGTAGTCATTACTTTTTTGTAAGGAAAGTTGTCACCTAATTCTTAACAGGTTATTCTGGCAAAGCAAGCGCAAACTTTGACATTCAGCATTAAGGCATCCGAGAACGTTTTCCACGCTGGAGCTCTTAAAGGAAACCAAATAATCATGTATAATTGCACACGATGCTAGACCTTTCAATGATTTTTAAAACATGGCTTTCTCAACAAATAGGTATACCTGAGTGTAACATAATGGAAGGTCATATAGACAAATCAAAATAGTAACTTGCAAAATTCTTGGATAATAGTTTGCAAGATTACGAAGAAAGGAAATTGGGGAAAAACCCGCCAGATTTTTGTCACTTTTCAACTAATTTTGTGTGCAAGAAAGGCACCGGGCTGCTCGAGGCTATCTGGAGAAGTGTTTTGCTTTGATGTGTTCAATTCGTTGCGATTAGAGCGATGCCTTGGATATGGCTTTTATTGTCTGTTGCCAGATTTTTGCAAATGAAGCTGAGTGAGCTTTCGCTGTAGTTCAAAACATGTTTTCCTTCGCCAGTGAGGCTGTACATTTTTCGGGGCCTTTCAAAGTCCATGTTCCAGGAGCTCTTTACGTAGCCTTTTTTCTCTAGTTGTCCTAGTAGGGGGTAGATGGTGCTGGGTCCGAAGTATACGCCGAAGGCTTTGCGGATGTTTGTGATGACTTGGTAGCCATGCATCGAATTTTGGTCTAAGTATTGAAGTATAATCATGTCTAAGAGTCCTTTTGTGAGTTTTGTTTGGACATCTTTTTGGTAATTATTGGTCATTTATTATTTTTCTCCTGTTTGTGTGTTGTACAGATATACGATATGTCTTCATAAGACACATTTCTTTAGTCTTACTAAGGCTAACCTGCCAGATAAATCCTCGCACATAACGCAAGCATATCAAAACCCACATTCGAACTCATATGTCGAACACATGAACATGTCGATATGTAGAATATTTATTAAAATTCATTATTTCAACTAACCGTTTAGTTCAAAGGGACCTGTACAACAGAGCTACAGAAAATAATGAAAAAGGACCTTATGATATAGAAGAGTGATGGGTCGTCGCTTAGACAACATGCCGCAGTTCTGTTTTCGACGCACATTTTGGGCCTCTTTATTATAACCCACCAAAGTATGATGCATAAATTCACAAGCTACAAGTAACAGTTTAACACTAATCCATTGAAGACGGAGCAGAACTATGCAAAATGTGTTGGTAACCGGTGGAGCCGGTTTTATTGGTAGCCATTTAGTAGAACAATTATTTGAAAAGGGTTATCACGTTAAGGTTCTTGATAATTTATCTACAGGAAAGTTGTCTAACTTTAATTCTAATACCCTAAGCCCGGGGGCAGTTGATTTTGTTAAAGGCGATATACGGGATTCTGGGCTTGTTGAGAAATGTTGTGTTGAAACTGATGCGGTAATTCATCTTGCAGCTCAAACAAGTGTGCCTTTTTCGCTGCAAAATCCTGAGTTCAATAATGACGTGAATGTTAAAGGAACATTGAATTTGCTAAATTCAAGCGTTGAAGCAAAAGTTAGCAGGTTTCTCTTTATTTCTTCGTGTGCGGTTTACGGTGAACCTTCTTATTTGCCTATTGATGAGAAACATCCGACTAATCCTATTTCTCCTTATGCAGAATCTAAGCTTATTGCTGAAAAAGAATGTCTGCGTTTAAACAATGAGGGGGAATTAAGGTCGGTTGTTTTCAGATTTTTCAACGTTTATGGACCTAGGCAAGGTTTGAGTGAGTACAGTGGTGTAATCACAAAGTTCATCGATAGAATCAAGCAAAAACTTTCTTTAATCATCTATGGTGATGGTTCGCAGACAAGAGACTTTGTTTATGTGAATGATATTGTAAATTCGATTATGTTAGCTCTTGAAAATAAAAAAGCGCCTGGTAACATTTTTAATGTTGGCACGGGTAGGGCGGTGCCACTCCAAGAGCTTGCAGAAACTATGTTATCCTTGACTAGCGCTGACCTAATGATAGTAAATGCTGATCATAGATTAGGTGACATTAAACATAGCTATGCAGACATAACTAAAGCAAGCCAGCTCTTAGGTTATGCGCCTGAGTTTTCTTTGAAAGAGGGTCTTGAAGCTTTGCTGCGTGAAAACAACATTCTTGCGGAGCCTTAATGGTTAACCAACCCCTGACAAACAAAATTTAGCGTGGAGAAGCCTCTTACCAAAACATGGCAAATTTAGGTTGCTGCCGATTGTTTCCAAATTCTTCAAGTAGCAACTTTAAAATGTCAGTTGTTTTGTTTTGAATTCCTTTTCGTTTTTGTCTTCTTTCCAATGGTTGACCCAGGTTGGGTCTACTTCTTCTGGTTGAAGTGTGTCTGGATCTTTTTCTTCAGTGTTCATGATTTTCCTACCTTTAAGAAGCAAACTTGTCTAGCATTCAGTATTAGCTCTTATGAATCTCAAATACTATTTCTTGTCAACATTTGCTTCTCAAGTCTTTGCAGATACAACAACTTGGAACAAACGCTCAGAGAAACCAATCAAAAAATAAGAGAAAAAGAAGGTCAAGGCTATCTTTTTTGAAGCTTAATTAGCTCTGATTTTGTAATTCTAGCTCTTAAAACCGCGGTATTATGGTGTTTATCTATATGCAAAGCTACATGTTGCGTTGCGTCTTCTTTTCCAAACGGAGTCTTTAATGTCCATCCACATTCTGGACATGTGAAAGATGCAGTTTCAGGTTTACTCATTTGGCCACCTCCCAAATAATTTGCTTGCTCGGTCGGTTTATTGTAACTTTATGTTTTAAAAAAGTATCTTTAAGGCGCCTAAAATAATCGGAAAAAATTGTGCCCCATCATTCACAAACACACGAGATGACGAGCACCTACAGCTGATTACCCATAGACAATCTTAATTCTAATCAGCGATTGTTATCCAAATCTCTTTTGACCGAAGTACAAAAATCCCAAGTTTTTCAGGCATCAACCAATAACTCATAAGCCGGCATCACAAAGTCAATAAATTCAACTTTTCTTTTTCTTTGGTTGGGCCATTTCTTTGAGATCTTGGGCTTGAATATTTGGAAGGTGGCACATGGCATATCAAATGGTAATCGGTGATTTTAGTTTTTAAAATTTTGTGCCTGTGCCAATACAATCACAATCCTTTCTCCATGTGAAGAGGTACGAACCTCAATTGCTCCAATAAGTCTAGCGAAAGTTAGTTCTTTTTTTGTTCCTCTTCTATTGCATCAAGGCGTTTAGTAATTTCTTGAAATCTTTTGTCTATTGTTTCCTCTAAGGTTTCAAATCGAAAATCTACGTTATCTTGGTGGAGTTCAGGTTTTATTATTTTTTTGGTTCTTCCAACGTATAGCCCAACGCCGCCGGCGATGAATAGAAAAGTTGCAAGTGCCATCCAAGGGGTGATCGCAGTTATGAATTGTGAAAGGAAAGAGTCTATCGATGGGTCTGACGAACCCGAAAACATGGCAGCTGGGTTAATTGTTTGCATTAACCCGGCAAAGAATCCGTAGAAAAAGCTGATTGTCCCCAGGCACGTAAAGATGTATCCGACTACTTTCCAAGCTTTCATAAACAAGATTAACATCCCTATTTGTTTTTAAAATTTGCTTCGGTTATCCACCGAGTGTTAGTTAACTTTAGGGAGTGCACGATGCTCAAATAGACACTTTGGAAGAGAATTTGTTGTTGCTGCTGCTGCTGCAACTGCATTCTGCAGACCGGTTGCAACAATCAACTTAACGCTAAATTGAAACGCCAACGCCTCAGGAATAAATACAAAACCATACCCAACAGACCCAGAGAAGTTGCTGCTGCAAAACATTTTTTGCACACAACAATTGTATCTTTCAAATATTATCTCCTATCAAAATTATCTCGATGTTGAAAATATTTAGCTCTAATCCAAACAAATAAGGAATATGCAAATAAGCATACGTAGAATAGGCTTGGAACTATGAGAAGGGCGGGAAGAGCACTTTCTTGTCCTCGACCCAGCGAGAGTAAGGGTCCGAGAATTGCTCCCAAGGGGATTATGAGTGCCCAATTTTTGCTGTTGGGTTTTAGGAGAGTTTGCAGATCGCCAAGTTTGTACATTAGCGGCAGGGTTAAGAGGAAAAGCGATAGCTCCGTTGCAGCGATAGTCAAGCTGTTAACCTGAAAGTTTAATGCTCCAAACCAGTTATGCGATAGGGGCCAGAAAAGCTCGATTCCTCCAGTGAAGAAATCGCCTATAAGAATGTGGGAGAGCAAGGCTGCATAATATGGGATAGCTTGTTTGCGGTAAACAACAAAGAAAGGTATCATCAACACTGTTATGGTTAAAATTGAATGTGTGGGTCCTCGATGCATGAGAAAACGCAGAAGTAAATCTACGTCTGGAAGAACCGACGCAGCCAATAACAGCGGCAGGTTCACTTTAACGCGGGCAAGCTTGGAGGAGCCTTTCCCAAACAGGTATCCTAACGCAAAGTGACCAACCGCAAACATGTCTAAAAACCTCTTAGCAACACCGCAAATACCAAAAAGGAACTATTAAAGTCACTGCCAAACACCACAAATTTCTATGTCCATCAACTTAAAAAATTTAGTATGTTTCAATGGCTAGTAATTGTTTTCCAATTTTAATATGAAAAATTGCATAAATCCACAACAAGAATATACCCTATATAACCAAAACAATACGTTTACCCTTCAGTATAATACCTGGAGGAAAAAAACATGAATAGAAACCAAGAATTAGGCGCAATAATCTCTGGGCTTGCTTGATAATCGCAATAGCTTTTATAGTACCGTTCTTCTTCTACGATCCATACATCGCTCCGATAATAGATTTGGGCTCCTGGGCAAACCTGCTTTTATGGCTTATCGCTACTCCCGTCGAGTTAGTATTTACAGTTATGATGGCTATATGCGCATGGATTGGATACACTATGCTTACAACCCCCAACAAACCCACCGAAGAAATCATTTCCATTGAAACCTCAAACATATCCAATCAATAAACAAAAACAACTCAAATTTCAAATTCTCCAACAGAAATATCCGTAACAAAAACTATTCTAAACCTATCTTTTGAAGCACAGTTACATAGTTAGCTAAACATAAAATTAAAACCGTTTAGTCAAGTTGCACTTAAACTAAAGCCCCAAATCATCACACATTATGGTAGCCAACAGCGGCTACCTTTCTTAGCATGCTGTCTCTATTTAGAAACAGATCTGCCAGACGCGTCCAAAACCGGACTACAATTTTTCTTGGATTAGAAGTTAATTTCTGCTTTTATAAATTTATTCCAACCTCTAACCTGAAGTCAGGCTGAACGTATCGGTCAGGGTTTTTAATTTGGTGTTTTTCTAATATCTGTTTTAGATTTAAGATCTTGAAATCAATAGTTGCGTTAATGATGGTTCCTTTTTCTAGGACTAAAATCTCGCAATCATTAGATGAAAATTTCTCGGCTCTCCTCTATCCTCAAAGCGATGCGCTCAAAAAAGCTTTCACTGCCCCTTGAGGTCCTCAATCAATTTTTTCTTCGTTTCATTCTTTCTCTCATATATATTTTTGGCTGAGGTATCAGTTGAGTGATTAGCGGCTGCCTCGTATATCTTTCCATATTCCGATAAATTTATTCTTGGAATGACCCATATGGCCTTTTATGCGTTTAAAAATATATCGATTTTAGTATTATGAGTTAGATTAATTTTACTGAAAAAAATTAGCATCATATTTCAAAATTGTTAAGTTTTAAAAAAATTCATTTAGTACAGAGTAGGGTTTTGTCTAATCAGTGCGGTTTCTCTTTCTTTTGCGCCAGGATTCTGGTACTTCACCGTAGGGCCCGCTTGCCATATACTTTCGTATACTTTTTGAAATTCTTTGTTTGACAGTCGCTTTTGCTTCTCAATTTTGACAGCAGCCTGAGATATTTCGACATCGGGTTTTTCTTGGCTTCGGTTCTTCAAAATGTCAACTAATCTACTTTTTAACATAGATTTTTCCACCTGTGTCCCAAAACCTGATATGTTTTCCTCCTAGGCTTTTTGGCATCGGAACTGGCATACCATAGTTTTTCTCAAGAGCAATCTTGCATCTCTCTGCCAGAGTTTTTTCTTCTTCAACTTTTCCTGAAGTTTTTGTTTCAATCATTTCGAGTATTCCTTCTCGAGAAAAAAGTGATGGAATACCAATAAAAGAGAGATTTCAGTTAAAGACATATGTAATAGAAAAAATATCAGATTAATAACAATATGTCGAGATTAATGTTATTATTTTCGTGCAGGATTAATTCTTAGATTATTTTGATCTAACACTTATCTTCGAACTTTATTTATCTAAATACCTTTGGTGGTATGAAAATTGATGAGTAACAAAAGGGAATTGCATTTAAGCTTTGAAATTACCTAATTACTTTAAACTCCACAGAAAACCGTTGATGTTATAAAATGTTAGCTTCAAACCAGCTCCTGACATTAGGTAACGTTCTTTCCTTTAAATGTAAACGTTAACCGACTGGCACGCTTAAGTAGTGTGGAGCCAGCCTCGTTTCTTCGATTGCTGGTTCTTTTTAGGCGGACATTTTTCAGCATTGTAAGCTGCAGCTCGACTGCCCTTCTTAGTTTTACTAGTTATTTCTGTTTTTATGAATTTATTCCAGCCACCAACATTGACGTCTGGCTGAATGTAGAGGTGAGGTTTTTCAATT
>Ga0182021_10001751_pt1 | contig 25168 bp, 16 predicted proteins | sample 612E3MmetaG_FD_120493 | JGI IMG/M metagenome (GOLD analysis project Ga0182021, IMG submission 120493) | Permafrost microbial communities from Stordalen Mire, Sweden - 612E3M metaG (Illumina Assembly) | ecosystem: Environmental > Terrestrial > Soil > Wetlands > Permafrost | place: Sweden... | reverse complement strand
GTGGATGAGCTTGAGGGCCTCCGCCAGGGCCAGGATGGCCTTGATCTCCTCCTCGGCGTGCTCCCAGGTGAGCAGGAAATCCTTCTGGTAGAGATCGGTCTTCAGTGCCTGAAAGGCTTTGACGTTGTCGGCAAGGGCGGGCATGAGGGCTCCTGAAGGAAGTTCAAAGTGGGTCCCATCCCCAGCGCTCAGGCTGACCCCTGAAGGGGCAGGCCTCGGGGATGGGCCGGATCGAGGAGGCGATCCTGCTCGACGACGGGAACACCCCGGAGGAAGACTGCGCGAAAGGAAAGCGGTGATGTGAAGCCTGGATAGGGTTCCGGGGCATCGGTGAGGGAGGACTGGATCGGGCGTTCAGGTCCGTTGGGGTCCAGCAGGACCACATCCGCGTCGAGCCCCGGGCGCAGCGCCCCCTTGCGGTGCCCCTGCCCCAGGCGTTGGGCGGGATTCTCGGACAGGCGCAGGGCCAGTTCCAGGGCAGCCTGATCGGGATCATCCGCCCAGAGCTTCCAGGCCAGATGGGGTAATCCCCCCAGCCCTGCCAGGCCGTTGGCGACCTCGCGGACGTCCCGACCGTCCCAGTCATCCTTGTCGGCCCGGCAGAAGGCGCAGTGGTCGGTGGCGATCATGTCGAAGGCACCACCCCGCGCCAGCGCCCGGAAAGACTCCCGCTCGCCGCGAAGCGGTGGGGAACAGATCCAGCGGTGCCCATCCGGCCGGTCCAGCCAGGACTCATCCAGCCAGAGGTACTGGGGGCAGGTCTCGCTGGAGACATCCTGCGACCCGCGGGCCGCCTGGATACGCCGGGCGGCCCCCACCGTGGACACATGAACCACATGCAGGGGCACATGTCTTTGGGCCGCCAGTGATACCAGGGCTTCCACGGATCGGATCTCCGCGGCCCCGGGGCGCAGCCGGGCATGGGCCGAGGCCTTCGAGAGGTCCAGCGAGCCCGCATCCACTTCGGCCAGCAGGTCGTCGTCTTCGCAGTGGACCAGGAAGTGGGCGCCCAGGGGCCCCATCCTCCGGAAGCTTTCATCCAGGCGTTCCTGATCCACGAAGAGACCCGCGCCCTTGTAGGTGGTATAGAACTTCAGGGTGCGGTAGCCCGCCTCGGCGAGACGGCCCAGATCCTCCCAGTCCCCTTCCTCGAAGGCTGTGGGTGTGAGGTGCCAGGCCACGTCCGAATGGCATTGGCCCTGGGCCCGTCGGCGAGCGCGCTGCAGAGCCTTCCGGAGGGTTTCATCGGGTCCCTGGGTGACGAAGGTGCACAGGGTGGTGATCCCGTTCAGGGCCGCGATGCGAGTGCCACTCTCATAATCGTCCGCCAACTCGAAGCGCCCGATGCGGTCGCCCACGTGGGTGTGGAAATCGATGAAACCAGGCAGGACGTAGCATCCCCGGGCATCCACCACCCGGTCCGGGGCAGCCCCGAGCCCATTTCCGATCCCGACGATGCGATTCCCCTCGAGCAGAAGATCCGCGTTCTCCAGCCGGCCGCCGAGGGCGATCCTGCCGTTCTGGATGAGAATCTTCATGGGCGCAGGGCCTCCAGCCTCGGCTCCACCGCTTCCGGGATCCGGAGGCGTCCGAGCGGACCATCAATATCCTTCAAACCATGGCCGGTGGCCAGAACCACTACCTTCGCATCCTGGGGCAAGGCGTCGGGACCCGCCTGGAGTTTCACGAGCCCCGCCAAGGCGGCGGCCCCAGCGGGTTCGGTGAAGATGCCCGTGCGGCTGGTCAAGCGGCTCTGGGCTGTGAAAATTTCTTCGTCCGAGACGGTGATCGTCCGTCCTTCGCTCTCCAGGATGGCGCGCCGGGCCCCATGAGCATTGCTGGGGCAGGTGACTGAAATGGAATCCGCCCGGGTGGTGGGATGGACCGCATCCGAGTAGACACCCGTCTGGACGTAGCGGTGGATGGCGTCGGAGGTCTCCGCCTGGACGCCGATGAGTTGCGGGAGACGGTCGATGAGGCCGGCCCGTTTCAGATCCACAAAGGCCTTGTACACGCCCCCAAGGATCACCCCATCGCCCACGGACACGCAGATGGCATCGGGCACCTGGTACCCGAGCTGCGCCCAGATCTCCAGACCGGCGGTCTTCTTGCCCTCGAGGGTGAGGGGATGGTAGGCGGTGTTGCGGTTCAGCCCGCCGCGCTTGTCGGTGTATTCCAGGGAAAGGCGGAAGGCGTCGTCGTAGGTCCCCTTCACGGGGATCACCGTGGCCCCGCAAAGGAGCATCTGCACGAGTTTGGCCTTCGGGGCATTCTGCGGTACGAAGATGAGGGCCTGTAGTCCGGCGGAGGCGCAGACCGCGGCCAGGGCCGAGGCGGCATTGCCGGTGGAGGCGGCCACGATGAGGTCGATGCCCAGGCGACGCGCTTCGGCGACCACCAGGAATGAGGCGCGATCCTTGAGGCTGCCACTGGGATTGAGGCCGTCGTTCTTGACCCAGAGGCGGTCCAGCCCCAGCTCCGCGCCCAGGCGGTCCACCGGGGCCAGGGGCGTGCGGCCCACGGCCAGGGGCGGGTGGAACTCGGGTTCCACGGCGCAGAAGAGGTTCCAGTCCGGGCGACTCGGGTCGAAGGCACCTCGAATCGCGGCGTAATCGAAAACGACCTCCAACACACCCGTGAGGGGGATGCCGGGGTGATATGCCTTCCCACATTCCGGACACAGATAGCGAACCTGCTCGCGGGAGTATTGCCGCCCACAATCTGTGCATCGGTAGGTGAAGGAGATCATGCAGCGAAACTCAGACAAAATCCGCGCGGGAGAGGGCTCCCGCGCGGGTGTTCAGGAATGGCTAGAAGTGGAATTCGGCCGAGAGCATCAGGGCGGTGGTCCGCTCGTTGTTCAGACCCTGCCAGGCTCCGAAGGGGTTGGCACCCGGATAAGAAGTGAAGTTCTTGCCGCCGAACTTGTTGTTCCAGTACTCGAAGCCGGGGCCGATCAGGAAGGCGCCGTGCTTGCGGCCGAAGATGCTGCTGGCATCGAACATCAGGTACATGTCGCCGACAGTCTCGGGCTTTGTATCGACCCCGAAGCCGTCCTTGCCCTTGGCGCCGATATAGTCCAGCCAGCCCTTGAAGGTGACGGGCACGCCCATGTCGAAGGTCTTGTGCCAGGCGGTCCAAACCATATAGGTGGTCTTGAAATCCACTTCCTGCTGTACGACGCCGTTGAAGTTGGCCTCACGACAGCCACCGACGCCCAGGTTCCAGAACCCGTGCTCGACGTTGAACCCGACCTGGGGGCCGGCCATCATCAGCTTCTTGTTGGAGGCAAAGTGGTTGTCCTGGGAGTCGAAATCGAAACCCACCGTGAAGTCCACTTCCCGCACCGGGCCGAAACTCAGGTTGGTCTTGAAGATCTTCCCCAGGTCGAAGTTGGAGCGGTAGACCACGTAGACTTCAGTGTTGCCGGGAGCCCCGGCAGCAGGCTGCCCAGCGCTATAGCCGTTGTTGGGATAGTCAGAAGTGTTGGCAGGGGAACTCTTCGTGGCGGAGAGCATATTCACGTCGAAGAAGTTGGTGCCGTAGTCCCAGCCGTAGACACCGCTGAGTTCGATGCGGTTCTTGACCTGAGTACCCGTGAGGCCCGGATCGCGGAACTGGTTGCTGTACTGATAGCCGAGGTAGGTGTCGCTCCAGTTGGCGGCGCTGACGGGGAGCGCGGCCAGGGCGACAAGCCCTAGGACGGTAGAAGTGAACTTCTTCATGCTGGATCTCCTGGGAGGTGGCCCGCTGGGAGGTTGGGCCTTGGGTTGGGAGTGGGGGTGAGTTGGATGGATCGGATGTCGCTTGAGGGAAGTTGAAACCTTCCCCCCACGTACAGAAGCCGGAGGTCCTGCCTCTCGAACGGTCGACGGCATGGATGAATTACCGTTAAAATTTAATGGAGCAAACCCGATGTGGCAATAGTTTATACCGCTGCGATAAATTTTTCACCTTAGGGCCGGAATGCCTTGGTGCTCAAACTGGAAGCGCCTTTTCGGCGGGGAGCAGCGCCAGCATCACCCCCAATGAATGGAGGTCAAGGACATAGCCCTCGTCAAGGGTAACCCTGGGCTCGTACCGCTGTAGGGAATAGGAGGTAGGATCCAGTTCGGCTCGGAGGCTGGGGGAGAGGTACTCGATGCCCTTCGGCGACTGGGTCAGCCGATGGCGCAGCCCACCCAGCTTGGCCTCAAGCACCAGGGATTCCCCCTGTCTCTCGAAGTGGAAGCAGTCCCCTTCGGATTCCTCGAAGGCCTGTTCGTCCGCCCAGAACCGGGGCTTATCCTTGTAGGGCGCGCCACTGGTGGGGCAGAACGGCGTGCAGTTCCCACAGTCGTTGCAGGCATCGCCAAGGTTGACGATCTGCACCGGCTGGGTGACCCGGAAGGGTCGAAACCCTTCCTCGCGAAGGCGTCCCGCCCGCTGGACCAGGATGGGCAGCTGCAGGTCCAGGGGCGCCATGGCATAGGCGAGGTTGGCCCGGTTGGGACAGACCGTGACGCAGAGGCTGCAGAGGTCGTCGCAGTCCAGGCAACGGCTGGCCTCCTTCACCGCGGCCTCGGCATCGAAGGGCTTGAGCACCTCGTCGAAGCCATGGCGGTCTGTCAGGGGCAGCACAGGCACCTTCTGCGCCCCCATGACCCGGCCTTTCTTTTCCATGAGAGCCGCGTCCGCCTGGCCCTTCTCCAGAAGGGGCTCCGGCTTCAACTCCAGGCCGTGGCGAGTGGCGATGCCCTCGGCCACCGCCCGGCCATCGGCGATGGCCAGGATCACCGAGGAGGCGCCATGCACCGCATCGCCGCCCGAGAAGAGTCCGGACACCGAGGTCTCCCGGGTCATGGGGTCCACTACCAGGTAGCCGTTGCTGTTCCGCTGGATCTCCAGGCCCTCCAGGAAGTCCAGCACAGCCTCCTGGCTGATGGCCGAGATGATGGTGTCGGCGGGCAGGACCACCTCGCCACCTTCCACGGGCACCGGGCGGGGCCGACCCGAGGCGTCCCGCTCACCCAGCCGCATGCGGGTGCAGGAGAGTCCGGTCACCCGGCCGCCTTCTGCGAGGACCGAGGCCGGAGCCAGCAGGTCCCGGATCTGGATGCCCTCCTCGATGCAATCGTGGACTTCGGCGGGATCCGCCGGCATCTGGGCGCGGGTGCGGCGGTAGACGATGGTCACCTCGCCTCCGGGCACCAGCCGGATGGCGGAGCGGACGGCATCCATGGCGGAGTTGCCGGCGCCGATGACCAGGATGCGCCGGCCCAGGTCCATGGGCGTTCCAGCCCGCACCTTGTCGAGGAAGTCCAGGGCGTCCATGACGCCGGGCGTGTCCTCGCCGGGGATGCCCAGGCGCTTGCCCTTCTGGGCCCCCACCGCCAGGAAGACATAAGCGTAGTCCCGGCGGAGAGCCTCTAGGGTGAAGTCGCGGCCCAGCAACTGGCCCAGGTGGATCGGAACGCCCAGTTCCCGCAGGCGGACCAGGTCACCCTCAAGGGTTTGGTTCGGCAGCCGGTAGGCCGGGATTAGGCCGCCCACCATGCCGCCCAGTTCCTGCTTGGCCTCGAAGACTTCCGGCTCGAAGCCCATCTTGGCCAGGAAGTAGGCCGCGGAAAGGCCCGCGGGACCGGCGCCCACGATGGCCACCTTCACACCCAGCGCCTTGCCCCGCACCTCGGCCGGGCGTTTCCCGGCACTCTCGAAAGCGAAGCGCTTGATCTCGCGGATGGCCAGGGGCGCGTCATAGAAGTTGCGGACGCAGCGGTCTGTGCAGGGGTGGTCGCAGACGCTGCCGGTGATACCCGGCTGCGGATTGGTGCGGAGGATCACCTCCATGGCCTCCTCGGGCTTGCCATGGGCCACCAGCCACAGGTAGTCGGGGATGTTCTGGTTGGTGGGACAGGCGTCCACGCAGGGCGCGTTGATGCAGTCGAAATAGCCCAGGGGCCGGTCGCCCTTGAAGTCCAGGGGGCGGATGCGGCGCACATAGCTGTCGTCGCCCAGCACCTTCACTGCGTGGCGGGCCAGGTTGAAACGAGCGCCGTGCCCGCCAGAGCTGGCCTGTATGAAGGCGTCGAGGCTGTCCGCTCCAGCCTCGTCCATGGCCTCCTCAAGGTTCACCAGGTACTGCTGGAGGCGCGCATAGCCACCGGGCTTGAGCAGGTCCGTGCAGACCGTCACGGGGCCCAGGTTGTCGGCGATGAGGTCCGGGAAATTCCGTGCGTCGGCCCCGCCGCAGAAGCTGAGCGGAACCTTCCCTTCCGTTGCCTCCATCACCAGATGGGCCAGCGTGAGGGTGAGAGGATGGAGGGCCCGGCCCGAGAGATACATCATCTTTTCGTTGGCGGGGAAGACGGGCCGGTGGTTGATCACTTCGAGCGTGTTGGTGAGCTTGAGGCCGAAGCCATTCTCGCGCCCCTCCGCCACCTGGGCCAGCCGCTTCACCATGGCCAGGGCATCTTCCCACTTGGGGTCGTGGCCGAAGGCTTCGTCAGGCACGGTGATGTCGAAGCCGAGCGTGTCGTTCAGCAGCCCCCGCAGCCGTTCCGGCCCCAAGAGGGTGGGATTGAGCTTCACCCAGGTATGTACACCCAGTTCGGTGAGCAGGAAGGTGGCGATCCGTTCGATCTCCGCCGGGGGACAGCCGTGCATGGTGGACAGCGTGATCTGGTTGGAAAGCTGCCGGGGGATCTCGATGTCCCGCACGCCTGGGTAGACCTTGGCCACGGTCTCGATGGCCCCGTCCAGGCGCGGTCCGGCATTCCGCATGTCCGCGATGAATTTCTGCACCCGGGGATGCTGGATGCCCTCCAGGTTGTAGCCCACGCTCATGCTGAAGTGGGTGCCGGGATCCTGGAACCCTATCTTGTGGGCCAGGGCATGGATGAGCACCCAGCCGTGGAGGTACTCCGTGAAGGACTCCTCCAGCTTCAGTTCCTGGGACCACTCGCAGTTGTAGGTCTCGTCCATGGCATCGATGCAGGGCCGGCTCACCTCGATCTCGTCAAGGATCTGGACTGTCTTCAGCTCGATGAACCGGGCGCCGCAGAGCCAGCTGGACACGATATTCTGCGCCAGCTGGGTGTGCGGCCCGGCAGCCACGCCCAGGGGCGCGGCCACGGTGTGGCCGAACATTTTCCGGGCGAGCTTGGGATGCGGGACCTGGAAGTTCTGCTTCGGGATGCCGAGGACCGTGTCCTGGTGTTCCAGGCCCTCGAAGACCCAGCGGGCCAGCCGGTCGAGGGGGAGAGGGCGGAAGGGTTTTTCCAGGGCGATCATGGGCTAGGCCTTGGGCTTTCTGCCCAGCAGCCGCAGGTCTTTTAGTGGGAGGGTGGTGCGCCGGATGCCGTCGAACTGGCAGAGGGCGTTGGCCACGGCGCCGGCCGTGGGGACCAGGCCAATCTCGCCCACGCCCTTGGCCCCATAGGGCCCGACCGCGTCCGGCACCTCGATGCCGATGATCTCCATGGGCGGCATGTCCTTGGCCTTGATGAGGCCCAGGTCGGCCATCTTGAGGGAGACCGGACGGCCGTCCTTGTAGGGGAAGTCCTCCGACACGGCGTAGCCCAGGCCCATGTGCAGGGAGCCCTCGATCTGGCCCTCGTACAGGGTGGGATTCATGATGCGGCCCGCGTCGTGGGCGGCGGTGATCCGGGTGATCTTTCCGGTCTCATCCAGTTCCACCAGCTGCGCGGCGAAGCCGAAGGAGTAGTGGGTGATCACGTCGTAGCCGGGCTTGGGCGGCTTGCCGGGCGGCACCGTCCAGTCGCAGACCCAGCTGCCCCGGTATTCCTTCCCCACCAGGTCCTTGAGGGTCAGGCCTGAGGCCAGGTCCTTTTTCAGTTCCTTGCAGGCGGCGATCACGGAGTTGGCGAGCAGCGAGGTCCCACGGGAGCCGGTGGTCATGCCGGCCTCCGCCTCCTCATTGGTCTCCACGAGCACCTCGATGAGCTCCGGGGCGATACCGGTCTCCTCCACCAGGGTCTGCACGCCCATGGTGTAGTTGCCCTGGCCCATCTCGCACCAGCCGTGGTGGAGCTCCACCCGATCCTCGGCCTTGATGAGAATTTTGGCGTGGCTGAAGTCAGCCAGGCCACAGCCGATGCCAGTGTTCTTCATGCCCGCGGCGATTCCCGCGCACTTGGCCGCGTAGAAGCGGTCCTTGAGGGCCTCCAGGCACTTGCGGACCCCCACGCCGGCGGTGAGGGTCTGCCCCGTGGCTATGGTCCGCCCCTCGGTCAGGGCGTTGTCCCAGCGGAACTGCCAGCGGTCGAAGCCGCCCAACTTGCAGAGCTCGTCCAGGCAGGACTCGAAGGCGAAGTTGGACTGGTTGACGCCGAAGCCCCGGAAGGCGCCGCAGGGGGCGTTGTTGGTGACCACCGCCGTGCCATCCACCTGGACGTTTGGCACGTAATAGGCCGCGGCCGAGTGGGATACCGTCCGCTCGATCACCGCCAGCCCCACGCTGGAGTGGGCGCCGCTGTCCGAGTGCATGGTGGCCACCAGGCCCGTGAGCCTGCCATCCTTATCGCAGCCCACGGCGTAGTCCATGACGATGGGGTGGCGCTTGGTGTGCATGCGCATGGATTCCTGGCGGGACAGGCTCACCATGGCGGGCTTGCCGGTCAGCCAGGCCAGCAGGGTCGCGTGGCTCTGGGTGGTGATGTCCTCCTTGCCGCCGAAGCCGCCGCCGTTCTGGACCTGGACCACGTTCACCAGGGCCTGGGGCAGGCCGAGGAGCAGGGCCAGCTGATGGCGGTCCTCATAGACGCCCTGGCTGCAGCTGTAGACCTTCACGCCGGGCTGGCCGTCCTTCTCCCAGGGGAGGGCCAGGGTGGCTTCGGGCTCCAGGAAGGCATGCTCGACCCGCTGGGTGGTGTAGCGGTTGCGGGTCACATAGGCCGAGCCCGCCAGGGCCGCCTCCGCATCGCCCACTTTCACCGAGGCCCGATGCAGCACGTTGCCCGGGAACATGGGATGGACCTGGTCAGACCCGGGCTGTAGGGCCTCGAACAAATCGGTGACCGGGCTGAGCACCTCGTACTCCACCTTCACCTTCGCGGCGGCCTCCCGGGCGACGGCTTCTGTCTCGGCCGCCACCGTCGCCAGCACGTCACCGACGCAGCAGGTGGTCTCGCCCTCGGCCACCAGCACGGGCCAGTCCATGGTGATGGAACCCATCTGCCGCTTGCCGGGAACATCCTTAGCGGTGAGTACCCTGATCACCCCGGGCACTAACTGGGCCTCGGAAATATCGATCCGGAGCACCTTGGCCCTCGGGTGGTCCGAGAAGCGCAGCGCCCCGAAGATCATGCCGGGTTCTTTCATATCGCTCACGAAGACCCGGTCGCCCAGAACGGCCTCCCGGCCCGTGTATTTCCCGTGCCGCGTGCCCACACGGCCCGTGCCCTGGGGCGTATCCACGGCCTTGCCTTCCCGCAGGGCGCCGGCCGCGCACTCGATGGAATCAATGACTTTCTTGTAGCCCGTGCACCGGCAGATGTTCCCCGAGAGCCAGCCGGCGATGTCATCCCGCGTGGGACTCGGGTTCTTGTCCAGCATGGCCTTGGCCTTCATGACGATGCCCGGGGTGCAGAAGCCGCACTGCACGCCGCCCTTGACCACGAAGGCATCCGCGAACACGTCCCGCTCCCGCGCCGACAGGCCCTCGGCGGTGGTCAGCGACTTGCCCTCCAGGTCTTTCATCTTCATCCGGCAGCTTAGCCGGGCCGTGCCATCCACCAGGATCGTGCAGCAGCCGCACACACCCTCGCCGGAGCAGCCATCCTTGGGACTGATGAGTCCGGCCACCTCACGTAAATAGGTGAGCACATTGAGGTCCGGGCTTGCCGTGAAAGCCCGGCTCTGACCATTGAGGATGAATTCCATAGGGTACCTCTGCTCAAGCCTTCGGGTGTCGGGAGACCCTGAGGTTCTGTAAGTGTGATCCCGCCGGATCAAACAGGAGGATTTTGTGATCAGTTCTCATCGTCAAATAGTACGCTTGCCCATTCTATGGTTGGCCTGGACAAGGGGCGATAAAAATTTCTACTCGTAGGAAAATTATTGACTATCGCCCGTCCAGAACGTTAGATTTTGCCCTGTCTGGAAGCCTCCTTCCAGCCATGGAGGACTCATGTCGAACCTGGATGCCCGTGTTGCTTCATTGGCGGCGAAATACCGTCCCCTGGCCGCTGAGATGCTGGCGGAAGTGATCCGGATTCCCGCTGATTTCGTGGATAAGCCCGTGGACCAGGGGGGCGATCCCCTATGCGGACTCTCCAACCACGAGTTTCCCCGCCTCGAGTACCTCCGCAAGAAGATCATCGAGATCGGCGCCGTCCGGCGCCCCGAGGACGTCGGCTTCGACGACTTCGGCAACCTGGTCTGGGTGGTGGAGGACCCCTCCGACGGCATTCCCCGGGATCAGAAGAAGGTCATCTACCTGGACGGCCATTCCGACACCGTCAAGGCTCTGCGCCCCCAGTGGCTGAGCAAGATCGGCGGCGGCGTGGACTCCTACCTGGGACAGGTGAACCCGGCCAAGGTGGACAAGACCTTCCTGAAAAAGGAACTGGGCTGGCTGCCCCCGGATGCCGAGTGGGACAACCTGCTTTTCGGCCGGGGCTCGGCCGATCAGCTGGGGGGCGTGATTGCCGAGGCGGTGGCGGCCAAGATCCTGCTCGAACTGGCCCCCGAAGGGGCCTTGAAGGGCGCCATTGTCCGGGCCTATGCCACCGTCTGCGAAGAGGATAACGATGGGGCCGGGCCCATGTTCGTGGTCAATAAGGTGCTGCCGGGCGCCGCCCCGGAACTGATCCCGGACGTGATCATCCTGACGGAGGGGACCGGCTGTTCCAAGAAGGGTGCCATGGGCATCTACCGGGGCCAGCGGGGTCGCATGCAGATCGAGGTGACGGTGACCGGCCGCTCCTGCCACGGGTCCATGCCCTGGGAGGGCTTGAACCCCCTGGAATACGGTGGGGCCATCATCCGCGAGGCGGCGGACAACTACGAGAAGCGGGTGGGATTCCTGGACAATGAGTTCCTGGGCCACGGCACCCGCACCGCCTCCTGGGCTACCCTGGAATCGCCCAGTGATTGCGCCGTGCCGGACCGCTTCATCTTCCGCTTCGACCGCCGCCTCACCGTGGGCGAAACCCCCGAGGGGGCCGTGGCGGATGTGGAGTCCCTAGGCGCCGTGGCCACGGCCCGGAAGGCCGGGCTGAAGGTGGACATTTCTGTGCCCACCTATACCGAACCCTCCTGGAAAGGCTATGTGCTCAACAACCCCCAGGTCTATCTGGGTTGGGTGACGCCCGAGGACCATCCCGCCATCCAATCCGCCGTGAGGACCTATACGAAGGTCATCAGCCCGCATGTGAGCGGCAAGCGTGGCGAGGGCGGCACCATTCCCACCGAGCCCCGGGTGGAGCGCTGGATCTTCTCGACCGATGGCGTGGGCTTCCCCGTGCCCAAGGAAGATAAGAAGATCCCCGTGGGACAGGCCAAGAAGTGGGTTGTCTCCGGCGCCTACAAGCACCCGGCCATGTTCGGCCTGGGCCCCGGCATCGAGCAGAACACCCATAAGATCGGCGAATGCGTGGACCTGCGCGAACTCCAGCACGCCATCGCCTTCCTGGCCCGCTTCCCCAGCGTGTTTGCCCAAGTGTGATGGCGGGTCAGTCCCCCTGCACTTCAATGGCCTGGGTCACCCGTTGGGATGACCCAGGCCATTCGGTTATCGGGTCGCGGGTCAGTTCGCGGCGTCGTTGCTGACGCCCATGCGATCGAAACCCCAGAAGAGCAGGCTGAGCAGGATGGCCACCATGGTGCCCAGGGCCATGCCCTTGAGCTGCACGGTGCCCAGGTTCACGGCCGCGCCACTGATGCCGCTGATGAGGACCACCGAGGTGAGGATCAAGTTGCGGGATTTGGTGTAGTCCACCTTTTTCTCGACGAGCATCCGGATGCCTGCGGCGGCGATGATGCCGAAGAGCAGGATGCACACGCCGCCCATGACGGGGGTGGGAATGCTGCGGATGAGGGCCGCCAGCTTGCCGGAGAAGGACACCAGGATGGCGATGATGGCCGTGCCGCCGATGACCCACACGCTGTAGACCTTGGTGATGGCCATGACGCCGATGTTCTCGCCATAGGTGGTGTTGGGCGTGGCGCCCACCAGGCCCGACAGCACGTTGGAAATGCCGTCGCCCAGCAGGGAGCGGTGCAAACCGGGGTCCTTCATGAGGTCACGCCCTACGATGTTCCCCGTGACCACCAGGTGCCCCACGTGCTCGGCGAGCACCACCAGCGAGGCGGGCAGGATGATGAGGATCGCCTGGAGATTGAAGCTGGGCGCGTAGAGGGTGGGCACCTGGAACCAGGGCGCCGAGTGGACGGCCTGGAGATCGACCACGCCGAGCCCGAGGGAGAGCAGGTAGCCGGCGATGACGCCCAGCAGCACCGGGATTACGGCCAGGAAGCCGCGAAGCAGGACGGAGGCCAGGATGGTCACGGCGAGGGTGCCAAGGGACACGATCAACGCCGTGGGCAGGGGCATGCCCAGCACCGCAGGGCCCGGAGTGAGGCCCGCCATGTTCGTGGCCACCGGTGCCAGCTCCAGGCCGATGATCGCCACGATGGCGCCCATGGCCGCCGGGGGAAAGATGACGTCGATCCAGCTTGTGCCAGCAACCCGCACCACCTGGGAGATCAGGATGAAGATAAGCCCGAAGACGATGAAGCCCCCCTGGGCCGCGGAATAGCTCAGCCCCGCCGCCATCACGGCAAAGACTGGCGAGAGGAAGGCGAAGCTCGATCCGAGGTAGGCAGGAATGCGGCCCTTGGCCACGAAGAGGTAGATCAGGGTGCCCACACCGTTCATCAGCAGGCAGGTCGCGGGATTCACCTTGAAGAGGAAGGGCACCAGCACCGTGGCGCCGAACATGGCGAACAGGTGCTGGAGACTGAGGGGCAGAGTCTGGAGCAACGGAAGCCGTTCATCCACTCCGATCGTGCGTTGCAGCATGGGATCCTCGCGCAGGGCGTTTGGGGGTTGCGACCCGACAGAACCTCATTGTGGAGGCCGTGGGTCTCGATAGGTTCAAAGGGCGGATTCAGTATCCTTGGAGTCCGCGCAAATCCCCAGTCCAAGTTAGGCCTGATGTTAATTTCCACCGGACGGCTGACGAGTCCCTCAGGTCGGGGCTAGGCCCCTGAGCATATCCACCAGGAGATTGCCGGCCACTTTGCGGCGAAACGCGGCGGAGGAGCGGAGGTCATCGATGGGCGAAATGTCGGCCTGGAGTGCCGCCAGGGCCGCATCGAGCGGAAGGTTCCGGATGGCCTGACCCTGCAGGATCCTTTCGGTGCCCTTGGCCCGGATGGGCATGGGCGCCACGCTGCCCAGGGCGAGGCGCAGGTCCTGGATCCGCCCATCGGCCACCCGGGCCCAGGCGGCCAGGCTCACCTTGGCGATGGCCTGGGCCTGGCGAGTTCCCACCTTGCGGAAGTAGTGGAAACCGCCTTCCCCCATTCTGGAAAGACGGATGCGGGTGATGAGTTCGTCGGGCGCCAGGAGGCTGCGTTTGTAGCCCGTATGGAAGTCGGCGTAGGGCACCCAGCGCGAGCCCCGCAAAGAGGTCAGCTCCAGTTCGGCGCCATAGGCCAACAGGCTGGGTGGCGTATCCGCGGCGGGACTGCCGTTGGCGATGTTGCCGCCCAGGCTGCCCCGGCTTTGGATGGCCAGGGCACCCGTGACCATGGCACTGCGGACGAGGTTGGGGAATTCCCGCTGCAACAAAGGATGGGCGGCGATCTCCCGGAACAGGGTGAGGGCGCCCAAGGTCACCTCGCCGTCGGTGACGACGATTCCCCGCAGCTCCTCCAGGTCCCACAGGTTGAGGAAGAGTCGGTCTGGCAGACGACCGGCGGCAAAGGGCACCATCAGATCCGTGCCGCCCGCCAGGGGCCGGGCCTCGGGGTGGGCCGCCAGCAGGGCCAGGGCCTCCGCCAGATTCAAGGGCGTGAGCACCTCGCAAAGGGAGGGTTGGCCTCTCATGGGCGCCCCTCCCTGGCCGCCAGCAGCGCGTCCACGATCTTCACATAGCCGGTGCAGCGGCAGAGGTTCCCGGACAGGCCCTCCCGAGCCCGGTCCTCGTCTTGCACCGCATCCGTCTCCAGCAAGTAGGTCCCTGCCACCAGCATCCCGGGCGTACAGAAGCCGCACTGGGCACCACCGTGGTGGAGGAAGGCTTGCTGCAGTGGGCTCAGGTCCACACCCGCCAGACCTTCCACGGTACGCATGGTCGAGCCCTGGGCCTGGATGGCAGGGACCAGGCAGGCGTTCACAAGGCTGCCATCCAGGATCACGGAGCAGGCGCCACATTCGCCTTCGCCACAACCCTCCTTGGTGCCCGTGAGGCAGAAGTCCTCGCGGATCACATCCAGCAGCCGGGACATGGGGTGGACGAGGGCCTGACGGGCTTCCCCATTCACTGTGAGCTTCAGAAGGATTTTCTGCGTCGTCATCTCAGGCTCCTTCCACCAAGTCCATCAGGACCTCGGGCGTCATGGGTACCTGCCTTGGTGTGATCTGGAGTGCGTGCTGAACAGCATTGAGCAGGGCCGGCGCCGGGCCGTCCATGGGCAGTTCCCCGATGCCCTTCGCCCCGCCGGGACCATAGGCGTAGGGGCGCTCCTCGAAGAAGACCCGAATGCGCGGCAGGTCCACCGCCGTGGCGATGAGGTAGTTGCTCATCTGGTGGTTGGCCATGCTGCCCTGGCGCCAGATCACCTCCTCGTTCAGGCCCCAGCCGATGCCCTGGGCCACGCCGCCTTCGATCTGGCCGGCCGCCAGGGTGGGATTGAGCACTCGGCCCACCTCCTGCACGGTCACGAAATCAGCCACCTGGGTCTCATAAGTCACCAGGTCGATGCGCAGGTCGGCCGCATAGCAGGCCCAGGCGTAGGTGGCGTAGGCGTCGCCACGGTAGGTGGTGTCATCCCACTGCACGAAGTCCGGCTTCTGGTACTGGCTCTCGGTGCGCAGGGTGCCGTGCTGGGCCACATAGGCCCGGATGGCTGCCGCCACGTCCCCATCCTGAAGATACCCGGCATCCAGGAGGGTCTTCCGCATGGCCAGAGCCGCGTCCTGGATCAACTTGCCCACCACCTGGGTCGTCCGGGAGGCCACTGTGGGGCCACTGTTGGGCACCACGCCCGTGTCCGGGGTGGCCACCACGATGAGGTCCAAGGGCGCCTGCAGGGCCTCCGCGGCCACCTGAGTGAAGACAGTGTTGGCGCCCTGCCCCATTTCCGTGGAGGCCGCCAGCACCCGCACCTGACCATCGGCGGTGCCTTCCAGGGCCGCCACGGAATGCAGCATGGTCTCGCCGCTGCCAGTGAAGCCGCCCCCGTGCATGAACACGGAGAACCCCACGCCGCGCTTGACCGGTTCGTCACCGGCGTTGAGGACGGGGTAGCTGGCCCGCTTTTCCGCGTAGCGGATCTCAGCGAGGGCGCGGTCCATGAGGGCGATCAGGTCCACTTCGTCGCGCATGATCTGACCGGTGGCCATGGCATCCCCGGTCCGCAGCAGGTTCTTCCGCCGGAGCTCGGCTGGATCCAGGCCCAGGCGGTGCGCCGCCTCGTCCATGTGCCGCTCGATGGCGAAGAGGCTCTGCGGGGCGCCAAATCCCCGGAAGGCGCCGTGGGGCGGGGTGTTGGTGGCCAGGGCCCGGGCGTGGATCCGCAGGTCGGGACAGCGGTAGGGCCCCGAGGCATGGAGGGCGCCGCGGCTGAGGACCACCGGCGAGAGGGTCATGTAGGCCCCCCCGTCCAACAGAAATTCGACGTCCAGGGAAAGCAGAGTCCCGTCGGCCGCGAAGGCACTGCGGATGCGGGTCCGGGAGGGGTGGCGCTTGGTGGTGCAGGCCATATCCTCCTCGCGATCGTAGACGATCTTCACGGGACGCCCGCCGGCCTTCCAGGAGAGCAGGGCCGCATGGCAGGCGAGCATGGAGGGATAGTCCTCCTTGCCGCCAAAGGCGCCACCCGTCTCCACTTGGGCCGCGCGCACCTTGTCGAGCGGCAGCTGGAACAGCTCGTGGAGGGCGTGATGCACGTAGTAGGGGCACTGCATGGAACCCCGCACCAGCACGCCATCGGGCGTAGCTTCTCCAATGATGGCGTTGGGCTCGATGTAGACGTGTTCCTGGGCACCCGTGTAGTAGGTGGCCTCCAGCTGGAGATGGCCCTTCGCCCTGGCGCGCTCTGGATCTCCCTTAGTGATCAGGATGGTCTTGAAGATGTTGTCCTCGCCCCAGATGACCGGGTCGCAGCGCAGGCTGTCCTCGATGCTGAGGACCGGAGGCAGGGGTTCCACATCCACCCGCACCCGTTCCCGGGCATCCTGCACCCGCTCCGGATCGGGATGGGCCAGCAGCAGGATGGGCTCCTCCGCATGGTTGATCACGCCATCGGCCAGGCAGGGCTGCTCCTGGATCAGGTGGGCCACCACGTTCTTTCCGGGGATGTCCTGGGCGGTGACGATGATGAACTCCTCCCAGGGGAAGCCCTCTTCGAAATGGATGCCCATGATCCGTCCCCTCGGAACTCGGCTGCGGACCGTGGTGCCATGGAGCAGCCCCTCGATCTTCAGGTCATCCGTGAAGAGGGCCGCCCCGGTGAGCTTGGCGCGTCCTTCCCGGCGAAGCACGGAGCGACCGATGTGGGCGTAGTCGTTCATAGGGTGTCCTCAATCAGGTTCTAGTTTGGCAGCTTGGACCAAGCCTCTCAGTTCAGGCTCGGTGGAAACAGCGCCTTCCCCGCACATAGGCCGACTGGACCAGGCGGGGGTCGGAACGGTAGATGAGCCGGGAGAGCACGTGGGCTGGGTCTGCGGAGACCTGGCCGAAGGGATCGGAAAGCCGGACATCCACCACCAGAAAATCCGCGTCGAAGCCCGCCTCCAGCGCACCCAGACGGTCCCCGAAACCCAGGGCCCTGGCGCCTCCCCGGGTGGCCAGGTGAAAAGCGCCCGTAGCGTCAAGTGCGGGAAGTGGGTCCAAGTCCAGGGCTTCTGAAAGGCGCGCCTTCTGGTCTTCCGTGAGGCCACCCACCTCACGCAGGCGGGCGGATTGCAGGTGCTGAGCCGCCCGCTTCAGCTTGCTCGCGGTGCAGGCTCCACCCATCTCCCTGAACATGGAGAGGCTGGGGCCAGCCCCCACATCGGTGCCCAGACCTATGGTGAGCCCCTCCTCCAGCCATCGCCGAAGGGGCATAATGCCGCTCTGGAGGAAGGCGTTGGAGCTGGGGCAGTGGACCAGGCTGCAGCCGTGTTCCCGGATGAGCTTCCGCTCCGAGGGCAGGAGGTGAATGCCATGACCCAGGAGCGTGCGGGAGCCCAGCAGGCCGAAGCGGCGGTAGACGTCGGTGTAGCAGTCGGCCTCTGGGAAGAGTCCGCGCACCCATTCCAGTTCCTGCAGGTTCTCGGCCAGATGGGTCTGGACGAAGGCATCGTATTTCCGCGCAAGCCTCCCTGCCCCGATCATGAGTTCCCGGGAACAACTGGGGGCGAACCGGGGCGTGAAGGCGTAGTGCAGGCGCCCGCCATCCTTTCCATGCCAGGCGCGACAGAGGGCCTCGCTCTCCTTCAGGCTGGTTTCGGTGTCTTCGAGCAGGGCCTCAGGAGCATGGCGATCCATCATGGTCTTGCCGATGATCGCGCGGATACCGCAGGCCTCCGCCTCCCGGAAGATGGCGTCCGTGGCCTCGGCATGGATGGTGGCATACAGAACCGTCGTGGTGGTACCCAGGGCCAGCGCGTCGTTGAGATACTTCCGCGCCGTCGCACTCGCATGCGCTCCATCGGAAAAGCGCTCCTCGGCGGGATAGATGTGGCGTTCCAGCCAGGGCAGGAGCTCCAACCCGTCGGCGGCCACCGCCTCGTACTGGGGTAGATGGGCATGCAGATCCACCAGCCCCGGCAGAATCCAGAAGGGTCGCAGATCTTCCACCGCCAGGCCGGGATGGCGGGCCGACACCGCATCGAAGGCTCCGGCATCGGCGATGGTCCCCATTCCGTCCACCACTAGCCCCCCATCGGCCTCGAAATGAAGCTCTTGGAGGGTGGGTGCAGAAAGGAGGGATGCGCGGATCAGCACGGAGCGGCCAAAAAAGAGCCCGGGCCGGAGAGAAGAAGGGGAGCTCCTTCTGCCCGGCCCAGGCTGTCGATCAGTTCTTGGGCAGGGTCGAGGCCACACCCTTCACGTAGTAGTTCATGCCGCCAAGCTCAGCGTCAGTCATGCTCTTGCCCTTGGGAACGAGCTCCTTGCCATCCTGGGCAATCACGGGTCCATCGAAGGGATGCAGCTTGCCGGCGATGATTTCCTTCTCGAGCTTGACCACGAGGGTCTTGACCGGGGCAGGCACGGCGGCGTTCAGGGGCGCCAACTTGATCATGCCGTCCTTCATGCCGCCCCACACATTGGTGCCCTTCCATGTGCCCGCCATCACTTCCTTGACGACACGAGTGTAGAAGTCACCCCAGAGGTGGGTGGTGCCCGTGAGGCAGGATTTGGGGCCGTATTTGCTCATGTCTGAGTGGTAGCTGAAAGAGTAAAGATTGGCGTTCTCCTTGTGCTTCTCCTCCACAGCCTGGACCACGGCGGTGGAATCGGTGTGGTGCGTGATCATGTCCGCACCCTGGGAAATGAGGGTCAGGGCGGCTTCCCGCTCCTTGCCAGGATCGAACCAGCTGTTCACCCAGATCACCCGTACCTCGGCCTTGGGATCCACGCTCCGCATGCCCTCGGTGAAGGCGTTGATGCCCTGCAACACCTCGGGGATGGGGAAGGCAGCCACGTAGCCCGCGATGTGGGACTTGGTCATCTTCCCGGCGATGACGCCACAGAGGTAGCGGCCTTCATAGAAACGGGCGTTGTAGATGCCCATGTTTTTGCCGGTCTTATAGCCGGTGGCGTGAAAGAAGAAATTGTTCGGGAAGGCCACAGCCACCTTCTCGGTCGCGTTCATGTAGCCGAAGGAGGTCGTGAAGACGATCTTGGCCCCGCCAGTGATCATCTGGCGTACGACCCGCTCGGCATCGGCGCCCTCGGGCACGTTCTCCACGAACTTGGTGGTGACCTTGCCGGCCAAGGCCTTTTCCATCTCCTTGCGGCCCTGGTCGTGCTGGTAGGTCCAGCCCGCGTCGCCCACGGGACTCACATAGACGAAGCCGACCTGGGTCGGGGCGGGGTCAGCCGCTGCCAGGGGCGAAGCGGCCAGCAGGCCCAGCCCGAGGAGGGTGATCGAGGATTTCAGTCTCTGCATGAGAGTTTCCTTTCTGAAAGAGTGGTGGGAATCCGCAATAAGCGGCGTGTTGGAGCAGTATCAGGCGTCAGGCATGAATGGCTGGCCCAGCGAGGCGGGCGAGTTGAGGCGGATCGTACTGCGGTTGCGGGAGATTAGCACCAGCACCACCACAGTGGCCAGGTAGGGGAGCGCCGAAAGGAACTGGGCCGGAATGTCCAGGCGAAGGCCAGAACCCTGGACAAACATCTGGGTGATCATGGCCCCACCAAAAAGGTAGGCGCCCAACATCACCCGCAGGGGCCGCCAGGTGGCGAAGACCACCAGGGCCAGGGAGATCCAGCCTCGCCCTGCCACCATGCCCTCCACCCACAAAGGCGTGTAGAAGACCGACAGGAAGGCGCCCCCGATGCCGGCCATGGCCCCTCCGAACATGGCGGCCAGGTAGCGGATGCGCAGCACGTTGTAGCCGATGGCATGGGCCGCGACCGGAGTCTCGCCCACGGCGCGGAGCACCAGACCCCAGCGAGTGCGATAGAGGAACCAGGCCACCGCGAGCAGCATGATCCAGGAGACATACACCAGCGCCTGCTGCTCGAACAGGGCATGGCCGAGCACGGGGATCTTCGACAGGAGTGGGATCTTCAAAGGCGGCACACTTTCCAGGGTCTGCGATTCGTAGGGCTTCCCAACGAAGGCCGAGAGGCCCACACCGAAGATCGACAGGGCCAACCCCGAGGCCACCTGGTTGGCCTGCAGCGTGAGAGCCACGAACCCGAAGAGAACCGACATGGCCATGCCCGCCACCATGCCTGCCAAGACCCCCAGCAGGGGACTGCCGGTGTGAATGGTGACGGCAAACGCGGCCACCGCCCCGACGGACATGATGCCTTCGGCCCCCAGGTTGAGGACCCCCGATTTCTCAGTGACCAGCTCTCCCAGCGCGGTGAGGATGAGGGGCGTCCCTGCCACCACGGTGGCGAAGAGGACGGCGGAAACGAGGCCCGGTGCCATGGCGAACCCTTACTTTCTTCCACGGTCCAGCCGCAGCCGGAAGTGGATGAAGACGTCGGATCCCAGCAGGAAGAACAGCAGCAGTCCCTGGAACACCTTGGAGATGGAATAGGGCAGCCCTAGATACTGCTGGGCCTGCTCCCCACCCATGTACAGCAGGGCCATGAGCAGGCTGGCGAAAAAGATGCCCACGGGCTCCAGACGGCCCACGAAGGCCACGATCATGGCGGCGAAGCCATAGCCCGGCGAAATGTGTTCGGTGATCTGCCCGATGGGCCCGGCCACTTCCGAAACGCCCGCCAGACCCGCGCAGCAGCCCCCGATCAGCATGCCCAGCCAGACTGTGCGGCGGGCGGAAAAGCCTGCATAGCGCCCCGCGCGCTCCGCCTGACCCGATACCTTCATCTGATAGCCGAGGAAGCTGCGGTTCATGAAAATCCAGCCTACGACCAAGGCGCCAAGGGCCACCACCAGCGCCGCGTTGACCCGGGTACCCTCCACCAGGACCGGGAGGATGGCCTTGGACTGGAACATGCGGGTCTGGGGAAAATTGAATCCGTCGGGATCCTTCCAGGGACCATGGACCAGCCAGGAGACCATCAGCTCCGCGACGTAGACGAGCATCAGGCTGGTGAGGATCTCGTTGGCGTTGAACCTTGTGCGCAGCCATGCGGGAATGGCGGCCCAGAGCATCCCGCCCAGGGCTCCGGCCATGAACATGGCGGGCAGCAGGAAGGGACTCTGGCTATTGGGGAAGTGCAAGGCCAGACCGCCGCCCGCCAAGGCGCCCACCAGCAACTGTCCCTCAGCGCCGATGTTCCAGACGTTGCCCCGGAAGCCCACGGACAACCCCACGGCACAGAGCATGAGGGGCGTGGCCTTCAGGAAGAGTTCTGCAACGCTATAGCGATCCGCCATGGGCTGGAGGAAGAAGACCTTGAAGCCCTCCACAGGGCTCTTGCCCAGGACCTTGAACAGCACCATGCCGCAGATCAGCATCAGGGCCACCGCGAGCAGTGGTGAAAGGTAGCGCATGAGCCGGGAGGGCTCCGGGCGGGGCTCGATCCTAAGCCACATCGGGGGCCCCACCGGCTTCACCGATTCCATCCCCTGGCCACATGCCGCTCATCCACACCCCGATCTCCTCCACGCCCGTCTCGGAGGTGACCTTGGTCGGGGAGAGACTGCCCTTGGAGATGACCACCAGGCGGTCACAGATCTCGAAGAGTTCGTCCAGTTCCTCAGACACCACAAGAATGGCCGTTCCGGACTCCCGCAGGTCCAGCAACTGCCGCCGGATGAAGGAAGCGGCGCCCACGTCCACGCCCCAGGTGGGCTGTGCAAGAACCAGCAGCTTGGGGTTCTGCATGATCTCCCGCCCCACGATGAATTTCTGCAGGTTGCCACCCGAAAGGGATTTCGCCTCGGAGTCGGGACCACCGCACTTCACGTCGAAGCGCTTGATGCAATCTTCGGCGAAGCGGCGGGCCGAACCGAAACGGATCAGTCCCAGGACTAGCATTCCCTTGCGGTAGGCGGTGAGCAGGATGTTCTCCGTGAGCGAGAGACGCGGCACCGCGCCCCTGCCCAGCCGTTCCTCGGGTACGAAACAAAGGCCGAGAGACCGCCTCCGACTGGAATCCATGCGCCCGGCCGGAATCCCACAGACCTGCACGGAACCTCCATCGTGGATCGGTTCCTCACCGGAGATGGCCCAGAGAAGTTCCTGCTGGCCATTGCCCGAGACCCCTGCGATGCCCACGATCTCGCCGCTGTGCACTTCGAGGTTCACGTTCCTCAGCACCACACCGAAGGGATCGTCCGGGATCAGGGAGAGGTTCTCCAGGCGCAGCCGCACTTCCCCGCCGCCGGTCGGTTCTCCGTGCTGAAAGACCGGCAGATCTTCGCCGATCATCATGCGGGCGATGGTCCTGGGGGTCTCCTTCGAGGGTATGCAGGTGCCCGTCACCCGCCCTCCCCGCAGCACCGTGGCCTTGTGGCAGAGTGCCTGGATCTCATCGAGCTTATGGCTGATGTAGAGGATGCTGCAGCCCTCCGCCGCCAGTTGCCGCAGGGTTTCGAAGAGTTTCCGCACCGCCTGGGGCGTGAGCACCGAAGTGGGCTCGTCCAGGATCAGCAGCTTGGGTGATTGCAGGAGGCAGCGGATGATCTCCACCCGCTGGCGTTCCCCCACGGAGAGGTCATGCACGAGGCGATGGGGATCCACCGGCAGCCCGTAGCGCTCGGAGACCTCCTCGATGCGCTTGGCGAGGCCTACCAGATCGAAGGGGCCCGGCATGGCCAGGGCCACATTCTGGGTCACCGAGAGGGTCTCGAAGAGCGAGAAATGCTGGAACACCATGCCGATGCCCAGTTCCCGTGCCTGAGCGGGATTGTGGATGCGCACCGGCTGGCCTTCCCAGAGAATCTCCCCCGCATCAGGCCGGATGACTCCATAGATGATCTTCATGAGGGTGGATTTCCCGGCACCGTTCTCCCCCACCACGGCGTGGATCTCTCCAGGCAGGACCTCCAGATCGATGCCGTCGTTGGCCACTACGGAGGGATAGGCCTTCCGGATTCCCTTCAGCACAATCCTTGGCGCAGACTGGATGGGGTGGGACATGGAACGTCCTGCCGTGGGATGGGTTCAAGGGAACATGGCGCGGGTGGAGTTCGGATTCTCCCGAAATCATCCCGTGACAGCCGCCAATTGGAGAGAGTCTGGTGAGGTCAGGCGGTGTCCTTGAAAAGATGATCGGCGAGTAGACAGTTGGAAGGTACACGAATAGCATGGCCTGGCGAACAAAAAATTATTGTGACTATAAAAAATCTACCACACCAAGAAAGCCTCTCTTCCATTAACTACGATCTCGCCCTGTTCACCTCCGTCACTAGGTCCGCCATGACTGATGCCTCTGCCCTCATCTGCCGGGCCCGCTTCATGCTCCCCCTGGCCGGTCCCGACCGGGCGCAACGCATCCAGGACGGCTACGTCCTGGCCTCTAACGAGCGTCTGCTGGAGGTGGGACCCTACACCCCTGAAACCGGATCCCGGCTGCTTCGCACCTGGGGGGATCACCTGCAGGTGCTGCACACCCGCCGGGAAGTCCCCTCCTCGGACCCCATCCCCATGCAGGACATGGTGCTGCTGCCCGCGCTGGTCAAGGCCCACGGTCATGACCATGAGCAGCCCCTCATCGGCCTGGCCCGGGACGAGGCGCTGACGGACTGGCTGGATCATGCCGTGAATCCCTTCACCGGGTTCATGAACGCGCACCGGGCGGAACTCTCCGACCTGCTCGGCTGCAGCCCCCAGCTGGCGGTCTACCGGATGGCGCGGGTCTGCGACATCCATTACGGCATCACTGCTTCCATGGTGCATCACTGCAACTGGAACAAGCATCATCTGGCGGAGATCGCCGAAGCCAACGAGGCCGCGGGAACCCGCATGATCGTGGCCGTGGGCAGCCAGGACCGCCATTACGCAGCAGATCTCCTGGACCGGCCCGGCGAAGCCCTGGCCCGCCTGGACCGTGCCTTGGAGATCCAGGCGGGGTGCACCCGGACCCGTTTTGTCCCTGGCCCCGACCAGTGCTTCTCCAACAGCCGTGCGTCGCTCATCCCCCAGAAGGAATGGGCGCGTCGCCACGGCACCCTCCTGCACATCCACAGCGCGGAGGAGCCCCGGACCACCCGCTGGTTCACCCAGGAGGTGGAACCGGGCCTCACGCCCGTGGAGTATTTCCACGAGATCGGGATCCTGGACAGTTCCACGGTCCTGGCCCACCAGGTGAACTGCGGGCCGAGCGACATTGAGCTCCTCGCGGCCGCCGGAACGACCGTGGTCCACAACCCCCTGGCCAACACCATCCTGGGTTCGGGCATGCCGCCCCTGATGGACCTGCTCCGGGCCGGCGTGCCGGTGGCCATCTCCACGGACGGGTCAGGCTCCGCCGACAACCAGAACCTGTTCGCGGCGGCCCGTCTGGCGGCCCAGTACCAGAAGGCCTTCCACCAGGACGCCACGCTCCTGCCCTCGCAGCAGCTGCTGGAAATGATCACCGTGATCCCCAACCGCATCCTGGGCTTCGACCAGGGGGAATTGGCTCCGGGCCGCCAGGCGGACTGGATCCTGCTCGATCTGGCCCGGCCGAACTTGGTGCCCACCCGGCTGGACAACCTCACCGAGAACCTGCTGTGGGCGGCGGACGGATCCGAGGTGGACACGGTGGTGGCCTCGGGGCGCCTGCTCAAACTGGATGGCCAGATCCTCCCGTTCCAGGATGGCAGCCGGGCCGAGGACATCATGGCTCGAGTGCAGGCCCTGTCTGAAGCCTTCGCGGCCCACCGGACCACGACCCCCGAACTCAAAGGTACCGGGGCGCACCGATAGCCATGGCCCATTGCCTGGACCTAAATTCGTCGATCAGACTTCAAGGGCAGTGGCACCGTAACTGCAATCCCCGTGCCGCCACCAACCAGAAGTCCCACTGCTGTTACAGCACCGTCACCCTCGCGAATCCGCCAGAGGATGAAATGGAATCGGGTTTATCCCGGCCCTAGATGTCTGTCACAAAAGGCTTTCACCTCATCATTGATGGAGAACCTCATCACATGGTAAAAGATCTCCAACTTTCTTTAATATTCTCAACATATAGGTCCACTATTACTGATAGTGCATTCGATCACAATGCCTGTCATTTAAGGTCCATTTTTCATGGACGCACTTCGGTCCCTCGGTTAGCTTGAGCCAGTCCCCATCCCTTTCATGACGCCATTGGCCCGTTTGGCCTTGCTATCATCCTGGTGGTAGGTTTTGAACCCATTGCCTAAACCTTTGACC
>Ga0182021_10001750_pt1 | contig 25175 bp, 19 predicted proteins | sample 612E3MmetaG_FD_120493 | JGI IMG/M metagenome (GOLD analysis project Ga0182021, IMG submission 120493) | Permafrost microbial communities from Stordalen Mire, Sweden - 612E3M metaG (Illumina Assembly) | ecosystem: Environmental > Terrestrial > Soil > Wetlands > Permafrost | place: Sweden... | reverse complement strand
TAATCTGCTGTTGAGTTGTGTCGATCATTGTGTTTGTTGACGGAGTTTTCTTGCCTCAAGTGCATGTCTAACAGAAAGCCACGATACACATGTGAATCCCATAAAATAGAGCATCTGGAACGGTACGGCGGCTATTTCTAAATAATATAATGATGAAATCACACCGAAGAAGCAATAGACAGCAAGAATAATTTCGACTGCTATTACCCAATCGAATTTCTTTTTGCTGACGTATATATTCTTTTTCCACGTGTCTTTTTTTCCTTCGATAGCATATTTCGGCGTTCTCACAAACTCGCTTTTACGTTTAAATAAACCTTCAAACACCGCGCGTGAATTATTCACCGCAAATCCCATACTCCCCGCCATAAAAAGTGGAAAAAGCATGATGCGCCGGCGCCAATCCGGATAAACAGCTTTTTGTGATATGAGATAAAACAGGAACGATCCGATGAATGCGATCACAAATACCGACATCATAGCAAAGTACATTTCATGTCCGCCTTGTTGTTTGATGAAAATGAGCGGACCGTTCAATATGCCGGCCAAAACAATAAAAGGATAAACAATGTTGCTTGTTAAATGGAATGTTGAGTGTATTTTAATGCGCAGTGGTATGTTCGATTTCCATACTTCTGGAATCATTTTGCGAGCGGTTTCAATAGCTCCCTTCGTCCAGCGAAATTGCTGAGACTTCAAAGCATTCACTTCCGCGGGTAATTCTGCCGGTGAGGTAACGTCGGTGAGATATTTGAACTTCCAGCCCCGAAGTTGTGCACGGTAACTGAGGTCTAAATCTTCTGTCAATGTATCCGATTGCCAGTTTCCTGCATCTAGGATCGTTGCCTTGCGCCAAACACCTCCCGTGCCGTTAAACTGAATGAAGAACCCCGCCTTGTTGCGTACATCCTGCTCTACCACAAAGTGTCCATCGAGAGCAAACGCCTGTGCACGGGTGAGCATCGAATATTCACGGTTGATATGTTCCCATCGCGTTTGTACGACGCCGATTTTTGGATCGGTGAAAAAATGAGGAATGGTTTTTATCAGAAAATCTGTATTGGGGACAAAATCTGCATCGAAAATTGCTACGAATTCACCGCGCGCGGTTTCAAGTCCATGTTTCAGAGCACCAGCTTTATAACCGGCGCGATTTATTCTCTGTATATGTTTAATGTCGTATCCGAGAGCGCGATAGTGAGTTACGGCCTTCGCCACCAACTCAATCGTCTCGTCTGTTGAGTCGTCCAGCACCTGCACTTCTAATTTGTCCTTTGGATATTCAAGTGCGCATACCGCGTCAATCAGCCGATTGGTAACGTACAGCTCGTTGAAGAGCGGGAGCTGTATTGTCACTACAGGTGTTTCTTTCAGAGGCGGCTGAATGTTCGCGGTGCCACGTTGTTTCATGTAATGATACACCATGACAAATCCGTGCGCACCGAATGCGAATAAAATGAGCAATGAAATAAAATATAAATACATAACGAAATCCGAGAATGCCGGATTTTCTATAATTTCTTGCCTAAAGAAAAATACTGCGAGTGTCATATTACCATCCTGCGACTGTTTCGTTAAGAATATCTTCCGTTAATTTTTTAACCGCTTCTGCTGTTCCTTCGCTGCGTTGTGTCAAGCCGCCGCCTGAAGGATAATCTCCCCAACTGCTAAAACTCTTTTCCCACACTTTCTTGCGAAGTTTTAAATCCTGAAATGTCATTCGTACCGTAACCGTGATACGTCGCTGCGCAACCTGTTCATTGCCTTGCAGTACCAATGGCGCATCTTTCACATCTGTTACTACGCCTTCGAGCATTGAATCGGCAGTGTTGCGGTCCGTTAATTGAAGCGTATTGTCGTTGGTAAAACGATCTACCAATTGTTTGGTAAATGAATCTCTTAGTGTCGGGTCGCCATAGGCGCTTTGATCTTCAATAATGGGAATCGCAATTGTTTTCAAATGCGGCGGAACCGATCCGCCTTTGAAGGAATAAGTACACCCAATAAGCATAATGAATAACGAAAAATATAATAAAACGAAAAAAAGATATTTTGGTCCCCTCGGCTTATGCAATAAAACGCTTTTACCATGCGGCCTTTTCTTGTTTTTCATTGAAGCCCAAAATCTTTAATTTTTCTGTACAGCGTTCGCTCGCTGATATTTAATTCTCTTGCCGCCAACCGACGATTTCCTTTATTCCGATGAAGCGAGCCGGAAATCATCCTTCGTTCCATTTCTTCCATCGTTAGAACGCCATTGCCGTTATGCGGCTGCGTTTTGTTGCCTTGTAATTCACCTGAATCGGATATCTGTCCGGTTAACAGTTCTTTCATTTCAATAATATTGGATTTTAGATCCACCAACGCGCGATAAATGAGTTCACGTTCTGCTTGCTCAACGGTTTTGTTTGCAACAACCGGCAGATTTCGCTCCGATACCGCCGAGGGCTGGTCGCGAAGATATTTTCTCACGTCGTCACCATCAAGCCGTTTTCCGCCTTCGAGGACAAGCATGCTTTCGACGGCGTTTCGCAATTCCCGGATATTTCCTGGCCAGCTGTAACTCATTAACAATTCGGTCGCATCATCAGTAAAGCCGCTGAACTGAATTTTGTTTTTTTCAGATATTTCTTTCACAAACTGCTCAACAAGCTCGGGAATATCTTCTTTTCTATTCCGCAGCGGCGGCAAATGTATATTTACCGAACGTAATCGAAAATAGAGATCAGGACGAAAATGTTTCTGCTGAACTTCATAATCCAAGAGTTTGTTGGTCGCTGCTAAGACACGTACATCTGTCTTGCGCGCTGAAGATGAACCAACCCTCATATACTCACCGCTTTCCAGCACACGCAATAATTTCACTTGCGTCGAGAGCGGCATTTCACCAATTTCGTCGAGGAGAATGGTTCCGCCGTCTGCAATTTCGAAATACCCGCGACGCATGTCTGCGGCACTGGTAAACGCCCCTTTTTCATGTCCGAAGAGCTCGCTTTCAATCAACCCTTCCGGAATTGCGCCGCAATTGACCGACACAAGCGTTTGTTGAGAACGCTTGCTTGCACTATGTATTGCCTTGGCAATAACTTCCTTCCCCGTGCCGCTCTCTCCAGAAATAAGAACGGTTATATCCGTCGGGGCCACTTGTTGAACGACATCGACTATTTCCTGCAGCTCTGGCGATTTCCCAACAATGCCGTATGTTCGCTGAAATTCTTCTCGATCCATCAACGTGAGACAACTATCGATGTTAAATTAAATTTACTTTTTATTTCCGCAGTGAATCGCCGTGCTTCCTCATAGGTCTGGTATTCACCCACCCAAACTTTATACAGTTTTTTACCGTTGCTGACGATGGTGAAGATGTTTGACTGAAATCCTTCTTTTTCAAATTTTGCTTTCAATTCGCCGGCGTTTTGAAGTGTCGAAAACGCACCAACTTGTACAGTAAAGTTCGTTGCATATTTTGGCACGTTCCCTTTGGGTTTCATTACTGTTGGTTTTTCTTTCGCTGCTTGCTTCTCTTCTACTGCTGGATTTTTTTCTGCCGCATACGCGGAAAATGGATATTCTTCTTTCAATTGTGTCAATTTTTGATCTGCGGTTTTATACAAGCCAATAGAATAATAATATTGATAGAGCTTATAGAGCGCATCATCGCCCCATTCACATTTGGGAAAATTATCAACAATATTCTGATATAATTTTGCCGATTCTGTGCCATCCGTGGTCAGCACCGCCTGTAAGTACATCACACCGGGATTATTTTGATAATTAGTCATCAGCGATGGAAGCTCGGCTCGCACTGCATCTGCTTGACCTTTTTCGATCATTTCAAGGCGACGTCGAATATCTGGCTCATTGCCGTTCGACTGGGCACAGAGCGTCAATACAAATACAAAGAAGAGACACATCGTAAAAAACGTTTTGATAAGCATTTTCATGGCTTTAATCTTCCTATGTTGTAAGCATTGCAAACTGTGGAAGCGGGTGTCCGGTTTTCGTACCAAACAATGTTGCCGAATTTGCTCGTTCAATGCGGATGCCAATGTAATCACCAACTGCGTCACCGTTCTTTGGAAAGACAACCATTTTGTTTGTGTCGGTTCTGCCACAAAATTCACTAATGGATTTTTTACTTAACCCTTCAATAAGAACTTCTACCGTATCGCCGATCATGGTGGTGTTTAACTGAAGCGAAATAGCGCGCTGAAGATCAATAATTTCACTGAGCCGGCGGTTCTTAACTTCTTCAGGAATGTCGTCGCCCATGTGCCATGCTTTCGTATTCTCTCGCGGAGAATATTTGAAGGTGTAAGCACCGTCAAATTCTACCTCTTGCAATAACTCTAATGTTTTTTTATGGTCGTCTTCTGTTTCAGTCGGGAAGCCTGAAATAATATCGGTAGAGAGGCATATATCAGGAATAACTTTTTTGATTTTGCGGATGAGGCTGAGATACTGATCTCTTGTATACGTTCGGTTCATCAGTTCTAAAATTCTGTTCGAGCCGGATTGCACAGGCAGGTGAATATAATTACAAATGTTATCCCGCGATGCAATAGCGTTTATCAAAACGTCCGACATATCTTGCGGATGGGAAGTCATGAATCTTACGCGCATATTTTTATCAACATCGGCAACTGCGACAAGCAAGTTTGCAAAGTCGAATGTGTTGTCACTGTATGAGTTCACGTTCTGACCGAGCAGCGTTACTTCCTTAAAACCACGGCGTGAAAGATCTTCTATTTCTAAAACAATAGAGGTCAACGAACGGCTTCGTTCACGGCCGCGAGTGAACGGCACAACACAATAAGTGCAAAATTTATCGCAACCGCGCATAATGGAGACCCAGGCACTTAACCCGTCGGTGCGGAATGGAATAATGTCGTCGTACTTTTCTACACGGGAAAGTTTCACGGCAATTCCTTTTTCACCACCATCGGCTGCTTCGATAAGCGCAGGCAGTTTGCGGTATTCATCGGGCCCTATAACAAGGTCAACAAAATCTCCTAGTTCCATCAATTCTTTGCGGACACGCTCTGCCATACAGCCGAGTACGCCAACAATAACATTGGGATTCGTTTTTTTATAATGATTGAAATCACCAAGCCGACCGATTATTCGTTGTTCAGCATTATCGCGTACGGCGCACGTGTTCACCAGAACGACATCTGCACTTGACAATGTTTCAGTGCGGATAAAACCGGCTTCGTGCATAATGCTAAGGACAATTTCCGTATCTGCCATATTCATTTGGCAGCCGTACGTTTCAATATAGACACATCGTTTTATTTGCATTTCTTTCTATTTTAGTGATTCATGATAATGAAACAATGGCAGACACACAATAAATCTCGTGCATGATTAAAGTTAATTAATCTTAAAGAAATTGTTGAGGTTTTAGCTCTTAACTTCTTACCCTATTGCCAAATCGGCAGATTATAACATTTATTAAATTGGCTTTTTATGTTTGATTGAATACAAATGCTGTTGTATATTGAAGAAAATTTATTGCAGGGTACTTTAGGATGACATTGAAATACCTTTAATATCCACTTCTCAAAAGAATTCATAGGAAAGCAGCATATGGCAAAAATTATAGATGACATTAGAGCAAAGGCAAAACAACTCAAGAAACATATTGTCCTGCCCGACGCAATGGACGAACGCGCAATACAAGCTGCGCGCATTATTGTAGATGAGCAGATTGCAAACATTTCTCTTATCGGCAGCGAAGAAGCAATTCGTACTAAGGCAAAACAGATTAGCGTCGGTTTAGAGAAAATACATATTGTGGATCCTGAGAAATCGGAGAAGTTGAGCGACTTCGCTCATGTTTTTTTCAATCTCCGCAAATCGAAAGGAATACTGTTCGAACAGGCTCAACAAACAATGAAACTACCACTCTTTTTTGGCGCAATGATGGTTCGAGAAGAAATGGCAGATGGAAGTGTTGCTGGTTCGCTATCGACCACCGGCGATGTAATTCGTGCGGGAATTCAAATTGTTGGAATGCCGGCTGGGATTATAGTTGTGTCGAGTTTCTTTTTGATGGTTTTCCCGCATACGATTTATTCGTTTGCAGACTGTGGAGTAGTGCCGGATCCAACAGCAGAACAACTTGCGGATATTGCGATTTCCACGGCAGAAAATCATCACAAGCTGACAGGTGAAGAACCGCGTGTTGCGATGCTTTCGTTCTCCACGAAAGGAAGTGCATCACATCCATCGGTAGAAAAAGTACAAAAGGCAACGTCAATCGCAAAGCAGAAAAATCCCCACCTCATCATCGATGGGGAACTACAGCTGGACGCAGCGATTGTTCCTTCCGTTAGTGCAAAGAAAGCTCCGGGGAGTCTTGTTGCCGGTACAGCAAATGTTCTTATATTTCCAGATCTCAACGCCGGCAATATCGGTTACAAGCTGACGCAACGGTTAGCGGGGGCTGAAGCATTCGGCCCGATTATCCAGGGTTTAAAGAAACCCTGCTACGATTTATCGCGCGGATGCAGTGTAAGCGACATCGTGACTATGGTTGCGATTAACTCTGTGGCTGGAGCCGTCTAATTACGTGTTGTGTCGGTTATGGACATTTATTCTTTGGTTCTTGCGAGTCGCTCTTCCTGTAATATTAAGCGCAGCGAAATTCGGTGCGTATCTCCCAGATCATTTGCTTTGTCAAATTGTGCAAAAGAATAATCGATATCTAACTTGCGAAGATGAATCCCGGCACCAAGCGTCATTTGTTTTATATCGTTGTACCCGACTCGTAGTGCGATAGCTTTCTTAAAATCAAATTCTAGTCCCATGTGTGGATCAAAACTGACGGGTCCGAGATGGGCAATAGAAGCGAACTGACGATTCTCAAATCGAACATCCACATCTACGGTCGGTGCAAATCGTCCTCCAAAAAGATTTATAAAATATGTGGTTCCGATTTTTAAGGTCGGCGAGATCAACTCGTTCGTGCCGGTCGACCACGCTACCAGCGTTGTAGTAATGTCTTGTGCGTTTGCTGCAACATACCAGTTTTCCGCTGGAGAGTACAGTATTCCAATATCAAAGCCGATCCCTGTTGCAGAATATTCTGCGAGAGTACGCCGAAGTACTTTGAGATTAATACCATACATGAAATTTGAAGAAGCACGCTGTGCGTATGTAAAGTACATCGCCCAATCGGCTGAATTGAAATAGGTAATTTTGGAGTAATCTAAGCGGACGAAGTTTTGATACTGATCGGGAGGAAGCGGGTTCCCATTGACATCCAGACCAGCATTGCGATCATCAGGAATACCGTCTACGCCAAGGCGCATCACACTGACACCAAACGTTGCATTCACGCCATAAGGAATCGCCACGGCGCCGAAATCGTAATTCAGCAAACTGCCGAACCGTTCATCGTGCATGAGCATCACTTCTGGATAATCGATACGAGCAAGTGCCGCCGGATTCCAGTATCCAGCCGAAGCATCATTCGCAAGTGCTGCATAAGCACCGCCAAGCCCTAATGCTCGGCCGCCAACACCTATAGAAAGAAACTCTCCAGCATATTTTGCAACTTGCTGAGACGACGCGAACTGTTTGATAATTACTACGAGTAAAATTACTTTTAGAATTTTCATGTTCCACCTAAGACAAAAAAACCCGACCATGTGCATCGGGGTTTGATGATCGAACTCTCTCTTGTTGTATGGCCAGGTTAATGACAATGTACGAGATAAGTTACGATGCACAAAAACAGCATTGCACAACTTTCTCACAATTGTCTATACGCAGTATTCCTTTCGTTCTATAATAAGGTAGAAGATTCCATGAAGAGAATCAAGCTACTCAACGCGTTCCGCTCCCAGTTCACGTTTCAGTAAGGTGAGAATTGGATGTTCTTTTTTGTGCGGTGGATTTTCCACAATTCCCACATTCAATTCCTTTTTATCTTCAGATAAGGGTTGTGTCGTTGTATAAATCGCATTGACCGGTATGTCCGAATTAGAACGAAGAACCGGTTCAATAGCAACTCGTTTACCGACTACTTGATGAAGGGCATTTGCCAGAAAATCTCTATTCCGTTTCAGTGTTGAAAAATGATAATCGTCGGGGCAAGAAATGCGCACCATGCCATTGTGGACATCGAGAATACTTGTTTCTGTCAACGATGTACCAACGGCAATATGCGATTTTGAAACATTGTTAACAAAGGCAGTCCAATTTTTTGTTATCTCATCGGCAGAAGCCGTTTGTATCATTGTTGTCGGTCCAATAACTTGTTGAGTGGAATGTTGAAATTCTGCAAGTTTTGACGCTTCTGTGAGCCTGGTAAGATCTGTGCCAATGAGAGATGAATAACTGACCGCTGATTTACTTTTCAAATATCCTGCACCAACCTCTCCGACAACTTTAAGGTCAGATGATGGTAAGGTGCTCTGTCTTGCTGGTTCTGGGGAAGGTGGCAATAAATTTACACCGCTGTTATTGCTTATTTTTTTTTTGAGTACTTCAATTTGTTGAAGCAGCGCTCCTATTTGCACAGAGCTTTCCAGCTTGGCCATCTGGATTAATCCTGCCTCAAGTCGATACCGCGGCTGTGCTGCCCATCGAAGTGTTTGATCTAATTCGTTCGTTTGTTTGATATAACGTAGCAAGTCTTGCTCTGTGAACTGATTCGCTTCTTTTTCACAACGTTTCTTATAATTCTCAGATGTTTCGATAAGCTGCGTAGATTCAGTTGCGCGCACAATGAGCAAATTGCGAAGATGTTCTGTCAGACCGCCGACAAATTCACGTAAGTCATAACCGCTTTTAATAATATCATCAACTAACTGTATTGCACCGCTCGTATCATTGTTGCGCAGAATATCGGACACACGAAAATAAATTTCTTGATCGACGACATTAAACGCCTTCAGCAATTCTGTAGTTTTGATATCGTTGCCGCAAAATGAACGTACTTGGTCGAATATACTCTGTGCATCCCGCAGAGATCCATCGGCGCGCTTGGCAATCACCATCAATGCATCGTTTTCGATGGTGATGTTTTCGGCATTTGCGATTGTTGTAAGTGTGTCGACAATTTCTTCGATTGCGATGCGTCGGAAATCGAATCGCTGACAACGGGAAAGAATCGTCATCGGAACTTTATGCACTTCTGTCGTAGCAAATATAAACACTACGTGTGTGGGAGGTTCCTCAAGTGTTTTCAGGAGCGCGTTGAACGCTTCCTTTGTCAGCATGTGTACTTCATCGATGATATAGATTTTATATTTACCTCGGGTCGGCGTGTACCGAACAGAATCGCGCAGATTTCGGATTTCTTCTACGCCGCGATTAGACGCACCATCAATTTCTAAAACGTCAAGCCCGCGTCCTTCAATAATTTCTTTGCACACCTCACACGTATTGTCAGGATTTTGGATGTTAGGAGAAAGACAGTTAAGCGAGCGGGCAAGAATGCGGGCTGTAGTTGTTTTGCCGCATCCGCGTGTACCGCTGAAAATGTATGCATGAGCAACACGATTGGACGCAATTGCATTTCGAAGTGTATTTGTCACATGGCTCTGACCCACGACATCGTCAAAGATCATCGGCCGCCATTTACGCGCTGTTACTTGATAACTCATTTCATCTCGGTTGGAATAATGTTCATGCAAGAATACAAAATTCAGAATCTAGAATCCAGTCATTTTTCCTGTTTGTTTTCTTCATTCTACGCCCATTATACCTTTTTTTACATTCTTATCGCTCTTGATTTTTAAATTGCGTTATAGCTTCAATCTCTTTTTCCCTGAAAAGACATGCTTCATCGCATCTTCAATTGTCTCAATTGGAACAATAACCAATCCCTCTTTTACGCTATCCGAAATTTCAGCAAGGTCTTTCACGTTCTCTTGCGGTATCAATACCGTTTTAATGCCGCTACGTTGTGCAGCAAGAAGTTTTTCATTTAATCCGCCGATTGGAAGAACATTGCCGCGTAATGTAATCTCTCCGGTCATTGCTACATCATTGCGAGCGGGTCGATTACTCGCTGCGGATATCATTGCCATTGCCATTGTTATCCCTGCAGACGGACCATCTTTGGGAATTGCACCTTCCGGCAGGTGAATATGGATCTCCCGATTCTTGTTGAACTCCGGATTCACGCCTAGCTTTTTTGTATTCGAACGAATATAGCTCAACGCCGCTTGCGCAGATTCCTTCATGACCTCGCCAAGCTGCCCTGTAAGTGTTAAACGCTCTGTGCCGCGCATGATTGCGACGTCGACATTGAGAATCTCGCCGCCGACACTCGTCCATGCTAACCCGGTGACAGAGCCAACCCGCGGCTGCAGCTCGGCTGGTTTTGTGCGAAATTTTGGAACGCCAAGATATTTTTCCACGCTTTCAGGTGCTACGCGAATATTTGTTTTCTTGTTTTTCTTTTCCGGCAAGCCATTCTTTTGTTTTGCAAGCACCATTTCCTTTGCCAGCTTGCGGCATATAGAAGCGATTTCTCGCTCAAGATTTCGCACGCCAGCCTCGCGTGTATAATGTTGAATAATTTTTATTATTGCGTCATCATCAAAGTGAACTTCATCAGATTTCAATCCATGTGCTTTAAGTTGTTTACCGACAATATGACGCGTGGCAATTTCTTTTTTCTCGTACTCAAGGTATCCCGGTAATTCAATAATTTCCATCCGATCTTGGAGAGGGGGTGGAATAGCAAATCGAACATTTGCCGTAGTGATAAACATGACCTTTGATAAATCATAATCAACTTCGAGATAGTGATCGTTAAACGCAATGTTCTGTTCTGGATCGAGCACCTCTAATAGCGCCGCAGACGGATCGCCGCGAAAATCCATGCTCATCTTATCAACTTCGTCCATTAACAGTACCGGATTGATAACGCCTGCACGCTTCATCGATTGAATAATTTTACCGGGCATCGAGCCGATGTATGTTCGCCTGTGTCCTCGTATTTCTGCTTCGTCACGAATACCACCGAGCGAAATGCGTACATACTTTCTGCCGAGAGCACGCGCAATTGATTTTGCAAGCGATGTTTTTCCAACCCCCGGGGGACCGACAAAACAAAGTATTTGGCCGCGCGTTTCTTTCACTAAATTCAACACGGCGATGTTCTCAAGAATTCTTTCTTTCGGTTTGTCTAATCCGTAGTGATCAGCATCAAGGATTTCTTTCGCGTGCTCAATTGTTAAATCATCTTTCGTCCGCTTGTACCATGGTACGGCAATGAGCCAGTCTAGATAGTTGCGTGTGACGCTAAATTCGGGGGACATCGGAGGAGTTTTCTTGAGTTTGTTGAATTCCTCAAATGCTTTCTCTTTGGTTTCCTTCGGCATTTTAGCCGCAAGAAGTTGTTCTTTCAGCTTAAGCATTTCCGGTGAAACTTCATCATCACCAAGTTCATCTTGAAGAATTCTGATTTGTTCTTGAATAAAAAACTTGCGCTGTGACTTTTGAATATTGTCCTGTACTTTAGTGTCAATGTCTCGTTCGATTTTTAGAATATCTACTTCTGTACTAAGGATTTTCGAGATTTCATATAATTGATCGCGAAGCGCGGGTGTTTGCAAAACACGTTGTTTCACTTCCACGCTTTGGACAATATTAGATGCAATGTAATACATCTTCCGCTGCGGCTCTTTAATGCCGTCGTATGCCATGATTACTTCCGGAGGGATATTACGATTAAGCCGAACATATTCTGCAAACAATGTAGACGCATGCCGCACAAGTGCGTCAATTTCACGCCCAGCCGGCGGATCAACTCGGTTTACAATAATTTCAGCTTCAAGAAAATGGGCGTTGGAAATAAATTTTTTAATCTTCGCCTGCGCAATGCCGTCAACCAGGATTTTCATCAAGCCATTCGGTAATTTTAACATTTGAAGAATCTTTGCTACGGTGCCTTCGCGATAAATATCTTCTTCAGTAGGTTCGTCAACCGATGAATTTTTTTGTGCCACAAGTAAAATATTCTTGCCTCGTTCCAGGGCTTCGTTGGCAGCTCGAAGCGATGATTCTCTGCCAACAAGCACAGGAAAAATCATATATGGGAATAATACGACATCTCGGAGTGGCAGAACCGGTAAGATAGTTGGAATATGATCTAATGTTTCAATGTGCAGATTAGGGTTTGCGGTATCATTCATAGAAATGGCCATAATTGAGCTATAAAAACAAAAAGAGGGCACATCCGCCTTATGCGGATACACCCAGTATTTTCAACGCTTCAATATACCGAGGAATGGCAGGAGAGTCAAGGAACGAAAAAACTGCTGTATTTCACAGATGGCTGGTCGTCGAAGAGAATAAATTATACCATCATGATTTGATCACATAATGAATAAGGTTGTCAATATAAACATATCATTTAACGATTATGGATTTGTACAGCCAACATGCTGAATAATGTTTGGCGGAAAAACATATATTTCAAATTCAAAATAATCTATGTTAAACTCTTGCTCAGAAAACGAACAAGCGGGGCAGCCTCTTCGCAAATACCTGCGACTTCATCGATCAGCGATTCACCGTAACATTTCGATTCCGGCAACGAAACACCAACAAAGAATTGTTTGAATTTTAGCCACTCGGCCATCGGATGATTCTCATTGTAACCTTTCGGAATCCGTTGAAGTTTTGACCATTCGAACGGGGCAAAACGTTTTTTAAATCGCGGGCTCTCAACTATTGAAAGAAATTCCTCGCCATGCGCGGCGATTGTTTTCCGTAGATTTTTTAATTGATTGCCGTCTGGCAGATAAATCCCGCCGCCGACAAAAAATTCACCCGGTTCAATTTGAATGTAGTACCCTGAACCAACAAAACCTTTTGGCATTCCTCTTAATACAAAGTGAGCGGCAATATGTGTTTTATATGGAGTCTTGTCCGAGCTGAACCTAATATCGCGATAGATCCGAAAGATAGATCGCTTCGGGTTAAGATCGAACTCTGGAGCAAATCGTGCAAAATGCGGTTGCAAGCCCACGATAAACGAAAGCATTGGGGTCTTCGCGTATTGTTCAAACTCTTCTTTATGGTTTTCAAACCACAAGCGATTGTTGTTACGCTTGAGTTGTTTAAGAAACTTGATGCATTCTTTTGGAAATCCTTCAAAAGGTGGATGGAGATCGACGTCCATTAATGGAATTTTAGGCACAATGCTAATCTCCTAGATGATTATTAAATGTGAAGTTCTTTTTTCAATTGCCGCACCATCAAGTCTATCTTTTTTATATTCGTAATGCTAATTAATGGCGCTTATTCTTTAGACGATCATGTGTCTTTTCATGAGTGATGACTTTACAAATGGACCACCAATATTTTTTTATCAGTAGCAACAAGTTGTTCTGATCCAGAAAAGGTAAGATCGATCGTGTTGATATTTACATGGGGAAATTGTCGCATTGCAGCTTCAAGCTCTTGTTTCAGATCACCTCCCTTGAATGCAAATAGCGCCGGTGGATTTGGATTTATAAGGCTGCTGTTGGTTGGTATTTCGGTTGCGCTGAAATTATTTCGCTTTTTAAGGAAGTTTATCGACAAAGCAATTAATTCGTCCAATTGGCATACCGCTCTTGCGATTACAATATCAAATTTGTGCAAATAGTCGGATTGCCTACCAATTTCTTCTGCTCTCCCCCACACGACATCAACACTTTTTAGTTTCAACTCGTTGACTATTTGTAAAACAGAATTTACTTTTTTTCTTGTTGCATCAAGACAAAGCAGAGAAATGTCTGGTTGCAAAATCTTTAATGGTATACCGGGCAGCCCGCCACCGGTTCCAATATCAACAATTCTACTTCCTTCCATCACTTTCAGCTTAAACAGCAGGGAGACACTGTGAAGTATATGATAGTTCCAAACGTTTTCTTCGTCTTTCCTAGAAATCAAATTGATTTTTTTATTCCACTCGAGAAGTAGTTTTACATATTGATCTAATTGCTCTAATTGCAAATCTGTCGGCGTAAACCCGTTTTTAATACAGAGAGCACGAAACCAAGCTTTCTTATCAGACTGCACTTTTCTTTACTCCAATTTCTAATATTTGTTCCACGTGAAAAACAAAAGTCAGACTAATTTCTAAGGTACACCATCAATACCGAGATATCTGCAGGTGTGACGCCACTAATTCTTGATGCTTGCCCAATGGAAACAGGTTGAACCTTGACGAGCTTTTCTCTGCCCTCTGTCGATAATGACTTTACTTTGTGGTAGTTTATTTCTTGTGGAATTTGAAGAGAGTCGAACCGATTAAACTTTTCAACTTCTTCTTTCTGCCGTACGATGTATCCGTCATACTTTAATTCTATTTCAATTTGTTCAACCACTTCGTTGAACAATCGGTCATCACAAGAAGAACGCAACTGTGAAAAGAATGTTGTAGATGCAATCGGTTCACATTTCGCAAAGTCTATAAAATGAACATTTGTTCGTTTCAATAGTTTTGCTAATTTTTCGTTTTCTTGAATAGAACCAGCCTTTGCTAATACGAGCAATGGATTCGCATCTTTTGGTATCATAGAAAATTGATTAGAAAAGAAAATGCCTTCATTTATTAATTTTTCTTTTTTTCGTAGACGCGCAGCCACTTCATCTGGAATCAATCCCAGTTTGTGTCCGTATTCCATCAATCGGCGATCAGCGTTATCTTGACGCAGTATAAGGCGGTGTTCGGCTCGTGAAGTAAACATCCTATAGGGTTCTTCAATTTCCCTATTCACTAAATCATCAATTAAAACACCGATATATGACTCAGATCTTTTAAGAATTATTGGATCCTCGTTTCGAATGTACTTTCCGGCATTAACCCCCGCTAACAATCCTTGAGCAGCTGCTTCTTCATATCCGGACGTTCCATTGATTTGACCTGCAAAGAACATTCCACCAACAAGTTTTGTTTCTAATGAAAGTTTAAGTTGATGTGGTGGAAAATAATCATATTCTACAGCATAGCCAGGACGCAACATTTTAACATTATGTAATCCAGGGATAGTATGTAGTCCCTCAAGTTGAGTATCCGCGGGTAGGCTCGTTGAATATCCGTTCACATACATAACCTTTGTATTATAACCTTCTGGTTCAAGAAAGATGTGATGACAATCTTTGTCTGCAAAGCGATTAATCTTATCCTCAATAGAAGGACAATACCGAGGACCCACACCTTTAATTCTGCCCGTAAAAAGTGGTGACCTGTCAAACCCCTTACGAAGTACTTTGTGCGTGTCAATATTGGTATATGTTAAAAACATTGGAATAAGTCGATTTGTAATTTTTAAATTCTGAAACGAAAATGGTTGTGGGCTAACATCGCTTGGCTGTTCTTCAACATTAGAAAAATCAACACTGTCTTTATCAATCCGTGGTGGTGTTCCTGTTTTAAGCCGTCCGTGTATAAAGCCTCGTTTTTTTAAATTATCTGTCAAGTTTTCGGCAGAACTTTCAGCATACCTCCCCCCTATAATGCTTTGTGTCCCCGTGTGCATAAGTCCTCTTAAGAACGTGCCGGCACATAGAATAAATACTTTACATTTTATGGTTGTTCCGTCTTTAAGAAAAACTCCTTTAATTACTGAATCTCGCTGTGACTTTTGTTCTTCTACATCAATATCCCTTATTATTCCTTCTATCACTTGAATTCCTGTTTGTTTTTCAATACACTGTCGAGCTTCCTGTGAGTACCATTCGCGATCGTTTTGTGAGCGGGGTGACCATACTGCTGGACCTTTCGAGAGATTAAGCATGCGAAAATGAATTCCTGTTTCATCGGCGATTTTTGCCATTTCTCCACCAAGTGCATCAATTTCTCGAACAAGGTGTCCCTTAGCTGTTCCTCCAATTGCTGGATTACAAGACATCCTGCCTATGGCATCACTGTCCATGGTCACCATTAATACAGTAAAACCCATTCGCGCAGCCGATAGGGTTGCCTCTATTCCAGCATGCCCGCCACCCGCGACAATAACATCGTAATGTGTGTTTTTTAAATCAGACAAACTAAATAATCCATTTCTGTTTCACGTGAAACCGATAATTATTTTCCAATACAGAACTTCGAAAAAATGTTATTTAAAATTTCTTCTGTTGTCACAAGGCCAACAATTTCTCCAATTGAGTCTATGGCGGTCCGCAAATCAACCGCTATAAATTCTTCACTTTTCCTGTTTTTCAGAGAGTTTAGTGCAGATTTTAAACTTTGTTTTGCTTTTAACAAGGCAGAATAATGTCTTACATTCGTAATAATTACAGATTCCCTGCTTTCTACCTGTGTTTGATTAAGAACCTTTTTAAATAGTATGTTTTTGAGTTTTTCAATACCTGCATTATTTATAGCCGAGGTTTCAACTATAAGCATTTTTTCCGAAATATATTCCGGTAGCATTTTATTAACCTGAAGATCAACTTTATTGTTAACGATAATGAGCTCTTTATGCTTTTCTTTTTTTATCTTTTCAAGAAATAACATTTCGTCGGATGTTACTAATTTTGTGCTATCATGTATAAAAACAATAATATCTGATCTTTTTATAACTTTCCATGTTCTATGAACGCCTTCTTTTTCGACTATATCTTCCGTTTCCCGAAGTCCCGCTGTATCAATCATCCTAAACAGAACCCCAGCAATTGTCATTTTCTCTTCGATAAAGTCCCTTGTTGTGCCTGGGACATCTGTTACAATTGCTCGATCTTCTTTTAGCATTGCATTCAATATACTAGATTTACCAGCGTTTGGGAGACCAACCAGAGCAACACGCACTCCTTCACGAAATACTTTGCCATAACTATAGGTTCTTATAAGTTGATCTATCTCTAGTATTGTAACATTGAATAAATTCTTTACCTTTTTTTTATCAACAAGTGCAATTCCTTCTTCGGTAAAATCTAATTCTAATTCCAAAAGTCCCAGAGACCGCACTAATTGTTCTCGCACTACAAAGATTTGTTTTGAAAGGGCTCCATCTAATTGATCTAATGACGTCTGCCGCGCCTTATCCGATTGGGCTTGAATAAGGTCAGCGACCGCTTCTGCTTGAGATAAATCTATTTTACCATTAAGGAATGCCCGTTGTGTAAACTCACCTGGTTCGGCTGGACGGACGCCCGTTTCTAATATACATTCCAACACCCGGCGTGACACAAAAATTCCGCCATGACAACTGATCTCAACTGTATCTTCTCCGGTGAATGATTTTGGTGCACGAAAAATGGTGCATACAACCTCGTCAACGGTTTTATTTTTATCATCAACGATATGCCCAAAATGCACGGTGTGACTTTTTACTTTTGTAAGATCTTGTTTTCCATTGAATCGGCTAGCGACCTTATAAATCGCAGAATCACCGCTGACGCGTATAACTGAAAGCGCCCCCTCGCCTATTGGTGTTGCAATTGCGGCAATAGTATTTCCTGTTTTATTAATCACATTCTTTTTTCTCGATAAAGAAATGTACGAAAAGCCATGTCCTTTCACAATGCAATAAAACAAAACGTCCCGTCAAACAAAATTGACGGGACGTTTGTAATAATTTGTATTCTCGCTAAATTTATTTTTTTAATCGTGGAAGGTCTTTCGCATATTTAAATATTCCGCCGCGGGTTTTCTTCTTCGCTTCAACTTTTCGAAGCGGTTCATCGTTGTCTTGCTTGTTAATGAGTACTTGCTGACCTATCGCAAGCACATTGAATACAGCATAATATAAATTTAAACCAGACGGAAAACCATTGAACAAGAAAGTCATCATAATTGGCATCATCCATACCATAGTTTTTTGGCGCGGATCTTTAATTGTCATTTTTTGTTGGATGAACATTGTAGCACCCATAATCAAAGCGATACCGCTGATGTCTTGAATGCCAATAAGCGGTAATTTAAATGGCAGGTGATATATGATATCTGGAATTGAAAGATCTTTTATCCACCCAACAAAGCTTGCTTGTCGTAATTCAATCGCTCCGCGAAATACGGCATAGAGCGCGTACATAATTGGCATTTGCAATAATAGCGGTAAACATCCACCAGCTGGATTGACACCATATTCTTTATATAAATTCATTATTGATTGATTCATTTTTTGTGGATCATCCTTATATTTTGTCCTTAACTCATCCATTAACGGCTGAAGTTTTTGCATTTTCTTCATAGACTTCATTTGACTCTTAGACAGCGGATGCATGGCTAGCTTGATGAGAACAGAAAAAATAATAATGACCAATCCCCAGTTAGGCACAACATAATGAATTGCTGTGAATATCGGCAACATAACATATTCGGATATAGGACGTATTAACCAAGCCCACCCTAAGCTCATTATGTTTTCAAGTCCCTTGTTGTATGACTTCAGCACACCGTGTTGAAGCGGTCCCAGAAACACTTTAAATGTGCTTTGCTCGCTTACACTGCCCTTATATGGCATCTTTAAGGAAATTCCATATGTTTCCTTTACGCCGTTATCCGGCATCGCAGACCGTGTTCCTTCAATGTACGCACCTTCGCTTACGTTTCCCGTAGGGATAATTGCGATAGCGAAGTATTTGTTGCGTGCAGCGACCCAATCTACGGCACCCGAGAATTCTTTCTGTACTTTTTGATCAACCTTAGCTGCGTCAATTTCTGTGAGTTCGTTTCCCGTATAAGCATATGCAGCTGCAAAACCAGATTCGTCAACGCTGTTTTGTTCTGCGTAGCGAATACCATGTTCCCAGGCAACTTCATACTGATAGTTGGCAATTACGGAATTTAGATTAAGCAGCTGTATTTCTGTTTCGAACCCATATTCTTCATTACGGAATTTCATTTTTTTGACAAGCCGTCCACCATTAGAAGATGGAAGAATAAAGGTTATTTCAAATTCAAAGTTTCCCTCGATCTTTATATTATTACTTGGTGCCTGTACGTCAAAATAGAGATCTTTTGTATTGATAACTCGACCATCGGTTGTCGTGAGGAGAACGGTAAAATCTCCGTTTTGTGTGTAGTCAACAAGTTGAATTGGATGTTTGTCCCATGTATAAAATTTCTTCAACTCCCATTTCCGAAGCATTCCTCCTTTTGTTGAAATCTCAGCAAAATAGAAATCGGTTTCAATGGAAATTATTTTTTCCGTGCCTTTCGCACGATCAGAGAAGAATTTTCCGTACGGGTTTGTTGCTTGTTTTTCCTTCGCTTCCGGCGGTTTCTGCCAGTTCGTCTTAATGCTATCTATTGTTTGTCCGGATTTTGCAGGTTGCTCCATCGGCTTCGGCTTCTGCACCGGTGCGTTAAGCCACATCCACACAACAAGCACAATGAAAATCAAAACAAAACCAATTGTTGATTGTCGATCCATAATAATTATTACCTCTAATCTACTTGTGAAAAATTAAGGAACTGGGTCGTATCCGCTAAAGATGCTAAAAGGATGACATTTTGCAATCCTTTTAACGGTAAGCCAAAATCCACTTATGACACCATGTGTTTCAATTGCCTCAAGTGAATAGTCCGAACAAGATGGATAAAAACGGCAATGATTAAACGGGAGGAGCGTTGAAACAAAGTGTTGATATAGCCGAATCAATAGAATAACCACGTGCTTCATATCTTTACCTTGGTCAAACGTTGTTAATTGTTGAAGAGAGATCTGTCAGTGCTTTATTTATAGAAACAAAACGAACCTTTTTCTGTGGGGTTCTTGTGCCGCCGTTATATAAAAAAACAATTTCCAGCACCATTCCGGTATCGATTCGATCGCAAAAATCTTTCTTCCTCGCTCGAAAAGCTTCTCTCATTAATCGCTTTAATAGATTGCGCTGAGTGGCTTTCCGAATTTCTCTCGTTATCGCAAAGCCAACGCGTAATTCCATTTGCTTTGACGGGGATGAATAAACGAAAGCTTTTATTGGTTTCCTTTCATACTTTTTACCACGAGTGATCACCCTTGTAAAGGATCCAAACCCGCTAAGGGTTTTTATTGATGGTTGTAAAAGAGGCAAGAGTGCCTCAGCTTTCTGGCAGGCTATTTCTATTATTTTTCGCTACTGACTGAGAGTTTTTTTCTGCCCGCAGCACGTCGCCGGTTAATAACTTTTCGCCCGTTTTTTGTCGACATCCGCGCGCGAAACCCATGTGTGTTTTTACGTTTTCTTTTATGTGGCTGATATGTTCTTTTCATTTTAATTTACTCTTTGATGTGTGTCGGTTTAATTTATTAACTTACGAAAAAAATCGTGTACAAACAAGAAAACAAATTAATCGGATTCTTTATCGCACTGAGATAAAAAAATTACATATTGTAAAAATTCCTCTTGCATGCTTCCCCCATTGGTGCTATAATTAAGTCCATTTGTCAAGCCAAATGCTGCTGTTGATAACTTGTGGAAAATCCGCCACGGGTGAATTTTAAAGAATGTGTTTGCCGATAACACGCCATTATGGTGCTTTATTTGTGTCCCTTTTAGTTCTACTTACAGTCCGTTTGTGTATATGAATGTGAATAAGTTGTTTGTTTTATAGATGGAGAGTACTATGTTGTTTACTGCTCAAGCCGATCAAATTTCTGACGATCAACTCCTTGTAACCCAAACATGGGAACGTTGTTTGTCTATTATTAAAGATCAGATTTCTTCGTTAAGCTATAAAACATGGTTCCAGCCCATTGTGGCAATTCGTCTAAGCGAAAAAGAATTAACCGTTCAAGTTCCTAGTCAATTTTTTTATGATTGGTTGGAAGAACATTATAATACACTGATTCGAAATACTGTTATAAGTGTTCTCGGAAAATCCGGAAAACTATATTATTTTGTTGCCTCCGATGAACCTGCCTCGGCTCATCAAGCACAACCCGAACACGAAGCGGTTATCGTAACAACTGATTCAACGCGCATACCTTTTGCACCACATGTACCTTTCCGAGCAGAAAACTTACAATCTATCCGTAATAATTTAAATCCACGCTATTTGTTTGACAACTTCATTAAGGGTGATTGTAACCAGCTTGCACGAGCGGCAGCGATGGCTGTTGCAAACAATCCTGGTGGTACATCGTTTAACCCCCTTGTTTTTTATGGAGGTACCGGGTTAGGAAAAACACATTTGATGCATGCACTTGGTAACCTTGCGGCAGTTAACGGCAAAGCAAAACGAATTGCATATATATCAAGCGAAAAATTCACAGTCGATTTTATCGAATCCGTGCAAGAAGATAAGGTTACCGAATTCTCTTCGTTTTATAGAAGCATGGATTTATTGATTGTTGACGACATTCAGTTTTTTGCGGGAAAAGAAAAAACTCAGGATAATTTTTTTCATACTTTCAACGCTCTCTACCAGCTGGGCAAACAAATAGTTCTTTCTTCTGATGTTCCGCCAAAAGAGTTGCGGGGGTTAGATGAGCGTTTAATTTCTCGTTTTCAATGCGGCTTAACCGCAGACGTTCAACCGCCCGACCTCGAAACACGCATTGCTATTCTTCAAAAGAAAAGTGAAGAGAATGCTTTAGAATTACCACCAAATGTTATTGATTTTATAGCCGCAAATGTCACCAAAAATATTCGCGAACTTGAAGGATGCCTTATTAGCATACTTGCGCGTGCCTCTTTGGAAAACCGTGAAATTGGCATAGATCTTGCAAAAGATGTTTTGCGGGTTGTCGTTAACGAAATTCGCACGCCTTTAACTATTGAGCAGATACAAAAGATTGTATGCGAATATTTCGATATTCCTGTCGATCTTATCCGTGCAAAAACACGAAAACAAGAAGTTGTGGTCGCTAGACAAATTGCAATGTATATTGCAAAAGAAATGACAAATTCCTCTCTTAAAACTATCGGTATTCATTTTGGTGGTCGAGATCATAGTACCGTCATTCACGCATGCCAAGCCGTGGAGGAATTCCTAAAAACCAACAATAAACACAAACAGCACATTGATCAAATACGAAGAACTATAGAACTTAATAAATAATTTTTCGTTCTCTGTTGATAATTTGTTTGTTGTTGTTGTTTCTGTGTTCATAAAAAATTATAATCTTAAAAATTCACTTTGTTATAAATAAACTGTTAATAAAACACTTTTTTTAAACATTGTGTAAACATTACCTTTATTATTATTATTGTGTTACAACTTTGTTTTAGCAGTTTTTATTATTTATAAACACAATTCACATCATTATTACTCTTATTCTTATTCTCTTTAATATATTTATTATTTATAGACCCCCATTTTATTGTGTATTACTTAAAGATTGAGTAAATTTGTACGAACCAGAAAATAAAGTAAAATAGGAGTTTTCGTAATGAAATTTACAGTTGAAAGCAGTGAACTCCAAAAAGCGCTAATGAAAATAAGTGGTGTTGTTCCATCTAAATCAACACTTCCAATATTAGAGAATATTCTATTTTCTCTCTCAACAAATTCATTAAAACTTGTTGCTACAGATTTGGAAATATCCATGTCTGCAACCTTAGATGTAAGGGGAAGTGAAGATGGATCAATAGCCGTGCCTGCAAAAAGAGTTATGGATACTTTAAGAGCATTACCAGAAACGCAGCTTATGTTTCATGCAGACACCACTACAAATAAAATCCGGATGATTACAGACAATGGAGAGTATAATCTTATAGGTGAAGAAAGTCAGAATTATCCCGCTGTTCCTGAGTTTAAAGGTGAAAGTGAGATTATTTTTGAAGGGTCTTTAATAGGGTCAATGATTTCAAAAACTATATTTTCAGTCAGCACAGATGAATTACGTCCATCAATGACCGGTTTACTTCTTCAATTCAAAAACAACGAGATGTGTGCTGTAGCGACTGACGGCCACCGACTGGTTCGTGTTATATATTCAAACATCAAACAAGCAAAACCGCACAAAGATATTATTGTCCCAGCGAAAGCTCTTGTTTTAGTATCAAAAGCAATTGAAAGCGGTTCCAATACGCTTTCTGTAAACACAACACACATTAAATTTTCATTTAAAAACTTTACTCTCACATCGCGGTTAATAGAAGAAAGTTATCCTAATTATGAAAGTGTAATACCGCTTGATAACGATAAAAATTTATCCGTCGATAGAAGCATGTTGTTGTCATCTGTACGAAGAGTTTCTCTTTATTCGAGCAATACAACGCACCAAGTTCGGTTTTCTATGAAAAAAAACGAATTAAAAATAGCGGCAGAAGATATTGATTTTGGAGGAGAGGCGCGGGAACGCATAGCATGTGTTTACAACGCGGATGATCTAGAAATTGGTTTTAATGCAACATATATTGTCGATATTCTGTCACATATTGATTCTGATGAAATCGTTTTTAATTTCAGCAGCTCTGTAAAGGCGGCTATTATCACACCTGCATCAGTAAAAGAAAATGAAGATGTGTTGATGTTGGTTATGCCCATGCGTCTCAATGTCTAGTTATACATCAAAAGAGGTTGGTGTTATTGTTGATAGCCCCATTCTGAAGAGGAACTGGGGCTATCGTGTTGTAAGTAAGGTAATCCTGGCTTGAAATTACAGCGTCTCGTACTTGAATCGTTTCGTAACCATGAGAAAACCATTGTTGATTGTTCTTTGGGAGTAAATCTTTTGTTAGGAGACAATGGCGAGGGAAAGACAAATATACTCGAAGGTATTTCATATCTCTGCCTCTCAAAAAGTTTTTATGCTGTAAACGATTCAGTCGTTATGAATATCAATAGAAACGGATTCACTGCTTCAGGAACATTTCTTTCTGACAGCAATATTTTTTTCGAAGTAAGAGTCATATTTGATAAACTGAAAAATCAAAAGTTAATCACAGTAAATAAAACAAAAATTGATAAAGCGTCTTCACTCATTGGCCGATTTCCCGTAGTAATTCTTTCGCCTGAGCAAAGCGCGATTACAATAGGCTCTCCTTCAGAACGAAGACGTTTTATAGATTTCGTTATGTCACAATCAAGCAGATCTTGTTTAGAGTGCCTTATAGATTACCGGCGAATACTAAAACAACGAAATAAAGTCTTGTCGGAAAGACTATATTCACGAGAAGAAAACAATGCCGCCCTTCAGCCATGGAATGAACAACTCGTTCATGTGGGCGCGGTTCTTATAAAAAGACGCATAAAATTTATTGAAGAGTTCCAAATCCTCGCAATCAATTCATATGCAAAACTTACCGGAACAGGAGAGCTGCCGGGGATTACGTATGTGCCGTCGTTCGAATATATCTCGAGTGATAGCAAGGCGATTGAAGCAGCGTTTTATCAAGCACTTAAAGACCACCGTCAAGAAGAATGTCGTATCGGGTATTCATTGGTTGGGCCTCATCGGGATGAATTTCTTTTTCAGATTAACAAACTCGATGCACGGAGCTTTGCATCACAAGGACAGCATAAAACATTTTTAGTTGCGCTCAAGCTGGCAGAATTTTTTTACTTGAAGGAGCAATGCAACGAGACGCCCATCTTACTCCTTGACGATGTCCTGAGCGAGATGGATGGACGTCGATCTCAGCAGTTGTTAGAAGCGACAGCCGAGCTTGGCCAGGTTTTTATTACGTCAACCGATGAACGCGCGCTCAAATGGACGCCGGTTGTTTCTTCTCAACCACGAAAGTTCTTTATAAAGCAGGGTAATATTGATCGTGTCGAAGACGCTACATACCAACACTAAAACGATTGGTTCTGCAATAGAGGAACTCGTGCAGAGTTTGGGAATTCAAAAGAAGCTTCAAGAATACGATGCAGTTGTTTATTGGGAAGAGGTAGTAGGAGAGCGCATTGCGCAAATGACTAAAGCGAAACGAATTCAGCAAGGCGTCTTATTTGTGCAGGTAAAAACAAGCACGTGGAGAAACGAACTAACACTTAGAAAAAAAGAAATAATAGATAAACTCAATATTCTCATAGGAGTTGAAACAGTAAAAGATATCAAGTTTCAATGATTCACTGAAATCAAAACGGAAGCAACGTGAAAGACGAAAAAAACAATAAATCAACGACAAAGAGCGACGGAACAGGTGATTATAACGCAAGCGATATCACCGTTCTAAAGGGATTAGAAGCTGTACGCAGACGCCCTGCAATGTATATTGGCGACGTGAGTGCACGCGGACTTCATCACCTCGTGTATGAAGTTGTGGATAACTCGATTGATGAAGCGCTTGGAGGATACTGCAAGAACATAGACGTGAGCATTAACAGTAACGGCTCT
>Ga0182021_10001749_pt1 | contig 25177 bp, 27 predicted proteins | sample 612E3MmetaG_FD_120493 | JGI IMG/M metagenome (GOLD analysis project Ga0182021, IMG submission 120493) | Permafrost microbial communities from Stordalen Mire, Sweden - 612E3M metaG (Illumina Assembly) | ecosystem: Environmental > Terrestrial > Soil > Wetlands > Permafrost | place: Sweden... | reverse complement strand
ATAAAAATTTCCAACTCAACAAATAAGTCTAGCATATACTAGGATAAATATCGGTTCTCATAACTTTGTTTAAATGGCATAAAGGTTTATGTAAAGTTTGGTTTCGTATTTTTGGGTTATTTTCTAATCGTTGAGAATAGAATCAGACCGTAGTTACTTTACACCCGCAATTGTATGGGACTAAGCACAAATTCCAGAAGAAGTTATAGTCCAGTGCTTGCCACGGGAAAGGATATCGCATTCCTTCTTATATATATTCCTCTCCCTTTTTAGGGTGAAGAATAGGAAACCCAATCGCATTTATCCCATTTCTAAGGGTGGTTGTTCAAACCAATAACAAAACAAACAATTATAAATCGGGCTAAACGATCCAACGTGTTTTCTAAATTTTTTCAAATGGAAGAAGTTATTTTATATGCTATTACCCACTTCCCAACCGGCGGCAGTTGCGTCCGGTATTATCCCTGGATTAGCACAATCACCCACGGTATAAATTTCCGATACTCTACCCTTAAGTTTATTCATAATTTCAAGATTTGGTGCTAAAGGCATTGCGGGAATGATTTTATCGGCTTTCAAAAGTGATATATTATCTACTTTGATAATAACACTCAAGCCTTCCGCGGTTATCTTGTCCAGTTTCACCCCGCCAATCAACTTAACCCCTTTCTTTCTGAACCAGTAAAACAGCCGGGTTTTTCTCTCAGGATACATCCACTTACCTAGTTCTTTTTCAGTATCTACGATTGTAACTTTTCTGCCCCTTTTGGTTAGAAATTCTCCTAATTGGCAGCCCTGTATCGCACCGCCGATAATAACAACATTTTTCCCAACAGGCATCCATATTTTAGTTAACGCTCTTAAGCGCCTTGGCCCTAAAAATCTGATGAATAATCTGAGAGTCTTATACAAATCGGCGCTTTTAATCACGTTGTGTTCGTTAATTCCCTGTAGCTCTGGAAGCGTCGGAATTCCACCTAATGCCAGTACTACAACATCAGGTTTGATTTCATAAATATCTGAAAGTGTAAACTCTTTGGAAAGCCGGACTTTTACACTAAGCTTTTGAAGCTGTCCGGTGAAATATCGGATAAAACCAGGTATGTCCTCGATTTCAACCCCCTTTACCATAGAGGCAAGCGGCAATGAACCTCCCAGGTAGTGCCCCTTCTCATAAAGAATCACTTCATGCCCTCTCAAGGCAGCGACTCTGGCGGTTTGCATCCCGGCCGGCCCTCCTCCAACGACCAACACCTTCTTTTTGGTTAAACTTTTTGTGACTTCATATTGCTCTCTTCCAAAAGAAGCATTAATTCGGCAATGTCGCGGTTCATTGTAGCCTTTGTTGCAATTATTGCAATGTGTACAGGGTGCGATATCATCGAGTCTCCCTTCTCTTACTTTATTAGGGTATTCAGGGTCGGCGAAAAAACGCCTGTTTATACCGATTAAATCAGCCTTACCTTCACGTAAAATCTTTTCTCCTAAGTCCGCGTCCAATCCGCCCACAGTCATAACAGGCACAGAAACAACATCTTTTATAATCGCGGCTAACGGCACATTTGCCCCGGGGCCTCTCCTGCTCCAGTCCATTTCCTTTGGGAATTCATTTAAAGGGATATTGGGTTCAGGATAAAAGAGCACCTCATGACAAAAAGAACCCTGATGCAAGCCGAGCCAGTGAGTCCTGATGTGCAGGGAATCAGCCCCGGCCGCTTGAAATATCCTGGCGATTTCCTTCGTTTCTTCAATATTTAAACCTTCAGCACCCGCTCCTATTTCCATTGCGTTCATCAATACCTGCACCGGGAAATCGTTCGCTACCCGTTTTTTAATCCCGCGTAATATATCGACGGTAAAACGGGTCCTGTTTTCCATATTTTGTGTCCCGTATTTATCGCTGCGTTTGTTCCAGAAACGTGACAAAAACGAGTTGCCCAGGTGGTCGCCGGCCGTGTTAATCTCAATCCCGTCAAACCCCGCATCGGCCGCTCTCCCTGCTGCGCTGATGTATCTTCCTACAATTTCTTCAATTTCCGCGATGGTTAAAGCATGCGGCGGTTCTTCCTCTGACGCCTCATCAAACACTGACTTAAAAGCACCCAGGGTAACCGCTGAAGCCGCCACCCTTTTTGCCGGAAATTGATTCTTTTGCAGCGCTCCTCCCCACGGCCCGCGGTGGTAAAATTGCACAAAAGCAGGGCAATTGTACTGATGGATGACATCAGTAAGTTCCCTGACATCTTTAATATATTTATCGTCATCAATCCGAAAACGGCGGTCGCCCGTTTCGGCCAGAGGCCATTCCATCGCCGGTGTTTCCACTATTACCAGACCGGCGCCGCCCTTTGCCACGGCTCCATAAAATGCTTTTGCTAAATTGCCGACTCTATGTTCTCCGGACTCAAATAAATAAGTCTGAGCCGCCGTCTTTACAATGCGGTTTTTAAGCTGTATTTTCCCGATTTTCGCGGGCTCGAAGAGTTTTGCGTATCTACTATCTATCATGATTATTCTCCAATTTTCTGATGCGCCTGCTGCTTGATATTAAGAAAACAGACATTGTCAGAATAACAAAGCTGCACTTATTCCCCAAGATAAGCTTTTTTAACAACGTCGGAAGACTTGAACAAGGCAATATCCCCTTGCAGTACAACCTTGCCTACCTGCAACGCATATCCTTTTGTAGCAACCCTGAGAGCTAACCCGATGTTTTGTTCTACCAATAGAACGGCTACTCCCGTTTGATTAATATTATTGATTATGGGAACTAATTCATCGACCATAATCGGAGAGAGCCCCAGTGAAGGTTCATCGAGTAAAAGCAATTTTGGTTTAGCCATCAAACCGCGGGCGATTGCGACCATTTGCTGTTCTCCGCCGCTTAAAGTTCCGGCACTCTGGTTTCGTCTTTCTTTTAACCGGGGGAAATGCTCGAAGATTTCGTCCATGTCCTTTTTGATACCGGGCTTGTCTTTGCGTAAACTGGCCCCCAGTTCAAGGTTATTGATAACGGACAGGCTGGGAAACAGCCGCCTGCCTTCCGGGACATGAATAATACCCATTTTTACAATCTGATTAGGACTTAAACCGTCTATCCTCTTGCCGGAAAACCATATTTCCCCGGATTTTATCGGCGCCAGCCCTGATATTGCTCTCAATACAGTGCTTTTCCCCGCGCCGTTAGCGCCGATCATGGTTACCACGGACCCATCGGATATGTCTATTGAGACATCGTCCAACGCTATGGCTTTGCCGTAATATAAAGATATATTTTTAGTGTTTAGTATCATGTCCGCTGCCCAGATAAGCCTTAATTACTTCGGGGTTTTCTTTTATTTCCTGCGGGGAGCCTTCAACTATTTTCTGCCCGAAATTGATTACCACGACCCGGTTGCATATTTCCAGTATCTTCATATTATGCTCAACCAATATTATCGTGACCCCTAGTTGAGATGTTCTTTTTATCGCCTCGATGGTATTTTCGATTTCATCGGGGTTCATCCCCGCGATCGGCTCATCGAGCAGCAGCAAATCGGGTTTAATCGCTAATGCCCTGGCCACGCCCAGCATTTTTTGATATCCGTGAGGTTGATTCTTCGCCAGTTCATCTTTTACCTTATATAATCCCACCAGTTTTAATATCTCCACCGATTGATCCAGTATATAAGCTTCGTTTTTGCGGTAATCCCGGGAATTGAAAAAAGTGCCCGCTAAACTTGAACGCGGCCGGAGCTGGAATGACGACAATACGTTTTGCAGTACCGTGAAATTCGGAAAAAGCGGATTCAATTGAAATGTCCGTCCGATGCCCAGTTCCGCAATCTCATGGCTTTTTTTACCGGTGATATCTTTCCCTTTAAACACAACTTTGCCTTTCGTCGGTCGTATCACGCCGGTGATCAAATTGAAAAAGGTAGTTTTCCCGGCTCCATTCGGCCCGATGAAGCCTAATATTTCTCCATCCTCGACTTTCACGTCGATATTGGAAACGGCGGTTAACCCGCCGAAACTCTTTGTCAGCCCGGTTATCTCAAGAATTGTCAATTCGTGTTTTTACCTTTCTTCTTTTTTTATAGAATGAAACTACCAGTCCGGGAATACTTGCCAAACCGTTCCGGAACGTATAGAGTACCAGGAATAATATCGCCGCTGAAATAAACGGGGTATACTGCTTCAATCCGCTGTAATATTTAGGTAGCAGAAATAACACAAGTGTACCGATGATCGGACCGGCAAAGTTACCCATTCCCCCTATTGTCACGTAGATAATTAACCAGAGCGTGGCTGTCATATCAAAGGAAACGGGCGATACCGTTACGTTGTAAGTTGCGTACATACCGCCGGCTAGTCCTGCAAAGAAACAGCCTACAGCGACTGCCAGCACCCGGTATTTAACCACGCTGATGCCAACGCTGCCGGCTACTAAATATGATTGGTCAATGGCTTTTAAATTCCAACCAATCCGGCTGACTTCGAATCTGTAAAGAATGAACAGGCTGATCAGCGTTAAAGCTAAAAAGCAATAATAGTATGGCACTTTCGAAGCCGAACTGAATAAAGTGGGAATTGCCGTAATGCCTGTAATACCCCCGGTTAGCTTGCCCATTGATTCAATTGCTTGCAGCATGCCGACGCCGAAAAACAGGCTGATCATTGAGTAATAAAATGCCTTTAATCTGGCAAAAGGGAAGCTGATCAAAGTTCCGATACACATCGCCACCAGCGCGGCAACAATCAGCGTAATCCACGGCGTTACTCCAAAGTGTTTTGAAAGTACGCCGGAAACATAGGCTCCCAATCCCATGAAAGCTCCGTGCGCCAAAGGAATTTGCCCCGATGTTATGATAAAACGCAAGCTCGCGGCGGCGATAATATAGATTAAGGTTAAAATGAATATATGAAGATTGTAGGGTGAATTGGTTATCAACGGAACGAAGGCTAACAGGCATATTAACGCCCCGAAAATAAATATCTGTGTTATATTTTTCCGGCGTTTCATCAAATCTCGTGTTGCTGTTATCAACCCCACAAAAATCTCCCTACACCCGTACTTCCTTGCCGAATAATCCCTGCGGCTTGAACAGCAGGATGATTACAATCACGAACATCATGATGGCCTGGGTTTGTGTCCCGCTAACCACTATCGGTAAAAAGGCGTCCATAACGCCCACAATCAAACCTGCAAATAAAACGCCGTTGATACTGCCGATACCGCCCAGCACCAGTATCTCCAGTACTTTAATCATGATATCGTCTCCCATGTAGGGATTTACGGTTAAATAAGAACCCATCAGGGAACCTGCCACTGCTGCCAACGCGCAGGCGATGACGCAGGCCAAGGCTGAGATAAAATTGACGTTGATACCCTGTAAAATCGCGCCTTCTTTATCTTGCGCCACAGCCCGCATTTGCAGCCCCTGTTTCGTCTTATTAATGAATAAAAGTACCAGAATTAAAAGGGCGACGCCGATGAAAAAGATTACCAGTCTTTCCCGGCTCAGCGAAACAATTCCCACCTTGATGGTTCCTTGCACAAAGGGAGGTGTCATCTGAACGTTGTAAGTCTGTGAAACCGATACGGCATTTTTTAACACTGTAATAATTCCGATGCATACAACTATTATCAGGTTAATGTCCCCCAAAAAGGGACGAAAAACGAACCTCTCCAGGGCTATGCCGAACAAACCCATCGCGATTACGGAGATTAACATCGCCAGCCATGGATTCATCCCGACGGTTGTGGCTAAAATAAAACAGATGTAAGCCCCGATCATGTAGATAACGCCGTGGGCAAAATTTAGTATCCCCATGATGTTGAAAAGAAAGGTAAATCCCAGCCCAAGTAAAATGTACATGGACGAGAGTATTAAAGCATTCAGAAAAGATGCTACGAGAAGTAATATTGTAGCGTCGGACATTAATAACTCCCTGTTACCTGACTCAGTCAAACCGGGGGAATCACTTCCCCCGGTTTGATATCGCGATGAATGTTACTTTATGGGACCAAAGCCGGTTCATATTGCCTGAAAGTGGCGACGCCGTTATCTATGGTCGTGATTGGTAACGGATAACATATGGCCTGGTTGATGCCGAACGTCTTTAGTCCGCTGACAGTGCCTGTGCCGTAAAAAGTATCGATGGTAGTCATCCCTTGCAGAGCTGTTTTTAGCGTCTGCGGGTCAAAGCTGTTTGTCGCTTTGAAAAGCTGTGATAACTCATATACGGGATTGGCATATTCGAGGGTGACAAGCGGCCCGCCCTGGGTTGACAGTTGATACCGCCGTATCATTTCCTGCTGCATGGTGGATGGGTTAGGATTGCCGATATATCCGGCGCTGCAGTCAACCACGTTGGTTGCTTCTTTTGCCCCGGCAACTTTAATATAGTCGCTGGGAATTACACTATTGCAAACTACAAAAAGCATATTGCTGCCGGCATCCCGGATATTTTTAAGGATATTGCCATTGGGGGTAACGACTCCGGAACAGGCAATACACGCATCAGCTCCGGTTGCCATGATTTTTGCTGCGTATGGACTGAAATCCGTTGCGCTGTTGTTATAACCAATAATACTGCCCGCTACGGTGTACCCGGCATCCTGCACCATTTTTTGAACTGCCGCCCCGAAATAGGGTATGGAACCGTCATCCGGCATCGTAAGCGCTACGGTCTTTACGTTAGGATAATTTGCTTTCAGGTATGCCAGCGCTCCGGTGAAATAATTAATCGCGGCAGCCTGGCCGAGGAATGTCCATGTAGTGGTGGCATCCAGTTCTCCCGGTTGCATCGTGCAATAACCTGCAATATGCAATATTTTGTTCTGCTCGCATAAACCGGATACGGCTGAATTAAAGTAAGCGTCGGGTCCAATGATAATTTTCACGCCGTCGTTGAAAATCAGCTTATTCGCGGCAGATGTGGTTCCGTCGATTGTGCTCTGCCCATCTTCAACAACAAGTTTAAGAAGATAGTTCTGTCCTCCGACAATGATACCACCCTGTTCATTTACGATATCAACCGCGATTTGAGCTTCGTTCACTGTGGCTGTATTATAGGCCCCCAAAAAGCCTGTTAATTCCGCCAGCAAACCTATCGTATATGTTTTTAACGGTTGGGCTGTTGTCGTAGTGGTCGTCGTGGAGGTGGTTATGGAGGTGGTTTTTGTGCAACCGGCTAATGAGGACAGGACGAGTATTGCCGATACTACAATTGAGGTTACTATTAGTGTGGAACCAGTCCTTTTCACCTGATTATTCCTCCTTTTTATTTTCGTGCTCTATTTTTTGTTTTACTTTGCCAATGTTGTAAATTTCGGCGTTTCACCTCCGATTATATCTCGTTTGATAATTCTTTCAATCATATCGGGCATTGCATAAGGATAGTAGTGTTCAGCATTATAACAAAGGATTGTGCCAGCATATTGACAAAATACCTTACTCCCTGAATATTTATCTTTTGTAATCAGGAATTATAATTCATGCAAGTAATATTTATGGTACAATACTTGCATGAATTATCAGGTGGTTCAATTCAAATTTAAAAACATCGATCAGGATTTCCCCGATGAAAAAGCTTGTCTTGGATGGTTAAAAAACAAGTTGTACCCTAAGGGCATAACGTGCCCTGTCTGTGATAAAGTTACCAGGCATCACAAAGTTTCTAATAGACATTCTTACGCATGTGACAATTGCGGCCATCAGGTGAACCCGGTGGCTGCGACATTCTTGAAAAACTCACGTATCCCATTGAAGATATGGTTTAAAGTCATACAAAGAATGTCCGACGCAAATAGCCGTGTGTCTGCGGCAACACTTGAAACAGAATATGGTTTGACTTATTGGAAAGCGAGACAGATGGTCTCTAAAATAAAAAATTCCCTCTATGAAAATTACCCCTCAAATACAAATGGAATCAAGTCCCCCAAGACCAATCCGGGAGCAACGCTGCTAAACATACTTCCCGGGGGCGCTCGAAAACGACCAATCAACGCTGATGTTTCGCCGGTAAAAGATGAGGGGAATCATGGCAGAAACCTTAGTAAGAGGGATAGAACTGCAAGACTGCTTTATCTGCAGATATTGTTATGGCATCATTCACTGGGCATCGACATAAAAGAAATCGCCAGAAGTTGCAATGCAAGCGTACGGACAACCTACCGTGACTTAGTCGCACTTGAGTCTGAGCTCAAGGTTCCGATTTGGCAGGAAGGGAGTAAACGCGGAATGGTGGACGGTCACTTCTTACCCCCGGTTGCTTTTAGGCAGGAAGAAGCGATTAATATATTTATCGCTTCGCGCTTGATGCATAATTATTCCTATTTATATAATCCGAGTGTAATTTCTACTTTTGTTAAATTGAGTTCTATTCTACCCGCGGGGCTTCGGGAAGAAACCAGAAAGACAATTGAAAATATCGAGAATCAAATTAAAGATGAAAGAAAGATCAATAATTTGAATAAGGTCACCCAGGCATGGATCTCCAGGCATGGGGTAAAAATTCGGTATCAGACACCCTTTGATAACGCGCCGAAGGAGCGTATCATCGAACCTTATTTTTTGGAACCGATGTTACTCTCCCACTCAATTTATATCATCGCATACTGCCATCTTAAAAAATCTGTTTATGAGTTCAAATTAGACTATATCTACGGGGATGTCGAAATATTACCTTATACCTATGTAATACCGTCCGATTTCCATACTACCGATTACATTACTTCACCATGGGATACCTTTGATAACGATGCATTTTTAGAATTGGTTACCGTCAAGCTACATTTTATCTCGGGATACAATAAAAAACTTTTTGATACGATATGGCATCCTTCCCAAACTGTTGAAAGATTGGATGATGGTTCTGTAATCATGACTTTGAAAACCCGCCTTAGTGCCCATTTTATCGCCTGGTACGTTGGTTTAACCGGCCGGGTAGAGGTATTGGAACCGGAGATATTGCGTAATAAAGTACTTGAGAAAGCTAAACTACTGATCGATATACATGGGGAAAACACGGATAACACAATGTTATTTTCAACAAATAAGGAGAATAACTGATTAGTATTTTACCACTTATTAGCGGTGTACTGCTTTTGCTGTAAGTGTATCGTTTTCTGATTTCAATTTGGGGAAAATGAGACTAAATAAATCATGTTGCTGGTGGAGACTGGTTATCTTGCAATGTTCCTGAATCGTTCGACAGCTTCTTGCTTTGTCTGATATTAAATATAGTATATAATCAGCGTAACAATAAGAATTATTATTTCACACAAGACAGGAGATTCGTTGAAGCGAGTAAGGGAGGCTTACAGTGGAATGGATAGATAACAATGTTGCCGTGGGCTCCATTCTTGATGCTGAGGAAGTTGTCACTCTGCTGAAAAATGACGTCGACCTTATTCTTGACGCCCGGTTATGCTTTACACATTTTCCCATCATACCGATTGCGGAGAACGTAATGACGCATGCGAATTTTCTGCGTGTTCTTTCGGAAAATTGTGCTAAAACTTTGATTCACTGTGTATGGAGAATCGACCGCACCCCTTTTCTGGCAATGGTCTATTACTCCCGTAAAACCGGGATTCCGTATCATGGTGCCTACGAATATGTGAAATCGAAGCACCCCGCCACTGTATATCACTGGGACTGGATTGATATTTTACCAGTACAATGAATACGATTTTACCACAAAGCCAAAATAGTAATTGAGCGATTATCAGGAATTAGAATTATTTATGTATATTTTCGACAGCTTTTATGACATCCTGTAACAGGTCCCCATAATAAGGGACTTTGGGCATTTGTCTTTTGATATCAGCTAAGTCATCTTTTATGTCGCTCAACTGTTTTTCCATGCGTTTCAGGACTTGAATCAGTTCTTTATTTTCACCCTCACTCATTTTCTAGCTCCCATCACCTGAATTTTCAAATCGCATCAGCTAATTTCTTATTCTGACGCATGAATCACTTGACTAACCAAATTTGTAACTACCTTGATAAACAACATTGAGGCCCTACGGAATTATCTCTTCCGGTTTCTTATTTTTCATTACGACAGTGGTAAACATCACGATACTGGGAACGTAGTACAACCGGTCCTTGGTATCAAGTACTGTATAAATAAGGGCAATTTCCTTAACATTACCCGTGGAACCGGTTACAGTTATTTCATCCCCTATTTGCACCGGCCGCACAATGGCTAGCATCATACCGGATACCACGTTACTTATCAGGTTCTGGGTAGCAAAACCAATAATCACGCCCATCACCGTACCCAGGCTTATCGCCAGGGCCGGATTCGACAAGAGCGTGGAAATAATGGTGACAGTAAGGATGATATAAACAGCCCCCCGGATAATCGTACGGATGCTTTGGCCGACAGCCTCGATGCCGCGTCTGCGGAAACTGGCGACAATTGCCCGGCCGATTACTTCCACCAGCGTCATTACGAATACCGTCAATTCGATGCTGACGATAACATTACGGTGGCCGGCAATATAACTAAAACCCGGTAGTTTAGCCAGCTCAATAGTCGCTATTACTACTGTCAGGCACAACAGCATCACTAATATCGCAATAAAAGTAGCGTGAGTTGTTTTCTCTGATTTAATTATTTTAGGTGCGGCATCTATTTTCATAAATCTTCCATTTCCCTTTCTCCAGCTGCCTGATAATAAACATGATTGTAATTTCAATTACTTTTCATGCGGATTACATATTTTACCCGATTGATTCCGGTGACAGGAGCCCGCCGGAAAGTACCATCTTCATCGCGTCTTCAATCGTCATTTCCGTGTCAATTATTTGGTCTTGAGACAACAGCACCAGGAACCCGGTCATCGGATTGGGGGTGTGCGGAATAAAAAGCGGGATCTTCTTTTCCCCTTTGAAATCGACGGGTTTGCCGGTGACGAAGGCGATAGAATACATATTCACTTTGGGAAACTCGACAATTACTACCTTCTTGAAAGGCACTCCCTGGAGCCGGCGCACAGAATCCATGACTTGTCTGGTCGCGGTATAAATATACTTGATTATCGGTGTTCGGGACATGCCGGCGTCAAACCATCTTAACAAACTTTTACCAATTACATTGGTGGCAATTAAACCGAGCAGGTAGACCAAAATAATCAGCGCCACCAGGCCCACTCCGGGCAGGGTCCGCCCAACGATAATTTTAACGATCGGCTGGAAGATGCCGTCGAGCGATACGAAAAGGAATTTTAAGACGAAATAGGTCGCCACCAGGGGAATTGCCGTAAGTATTCCGGCCAGAAATACATTCCTGAGATGTCTTAGCACCCCGCCTTTACGTTTTTTACTCGTATCTTCCATATTGCTACACTCCTTGCTGCATCATCCGTTAACCTGTGTTTGAGTCGGAAACTGTCTCTGTGTCATGGTTTTTGAATTGATATTACGTTCCACCTTGACTGTCCGGAGTTCCAGGTCATTTGCCGGAACTCCGTATCGTCTTCGATCGTAAAAGTCGCGCTATGCCTCATATCCCCGTCGTTAAGTAAAAACAATAATTCCGGCGACCGTTGGAAAAGAGGCAGATGGGTGTGTCCGAAAACTATTCCTTTGCAATCCTGGTGTTCCTTTTTCACTTTGTACTGAAGATGGATTAAAGCCCTGGATTGCACCAGATATACCAGCATGATATAACGTTCGGTAATAAAATCCATTTTTAAATTACTGGGTGTCAACTTTTTTTGCGGCAAATGATTCCACAACCACATCAACCTGTGCGGAATATATTGAACGGACGGGTCATATTCATGCCCGTGGCAATACCAGATATCGTCCGCCATAAATGGTTTTATTAACTTGATTGGACTGACGGGATTACCCAGGCCGGGGTTGTCCCGATATTTTTCCAGCACATGGTCATGGTTTCCCGGCAGCAGTTTGGTTGGAATCTGCCCGGCGAGGTCGTGGAATTTCCGGGTCATCGGGTGCTGCAGACAATGTTCAAAGCCGTTTTCATACATGTGGAACCAATCGCCAAGGCCCCAGATTTCATCACCGGGCTTAGCCTCGCGTTGAATGTAAGCTATTGCATGGTCCATCGCGTCATATTGGGCATCTTTGTGCCCGATATGCAAATCGGAAAGAATAAACTTCTTCAACCTGCCCCTCCTTAATGTATTCGGCAATAATATGAAACCAAACGGTTATGCCGCCTCAGCTGATCCGAATCGCTAGCCGGGTTGATAATCCTGTTTGAAATAATTCAAGCACATTTTATTCCGTTTTTAAAGCACAACTCATATTTGTGATGAGTTGAATAAAATCGGCTGTCGCACATAAAGCATTCAAAGGGGCTGCAGCAACTAAAACAGCTTAAACACTGCTCTTAGCAACCAAATGATGATTAGAATGACTGCAACAATCAGTGCGATATGGATTAGAGCGCCAATGCTTTTAAAGAAGATAAATCCCAGCAGCCATAAAACTAAGAGTATAATGCCGATAACTAATAAAACTCCCATAATGCCTCCTTTTATTCATCGGTGCTGCTGTCTGCAGGCACCGGGTACATCGTGCGACTATATTGGAAAGTGAATTCTGCTCCCAGAATCAAAATGAACGCCGAATAATAAATCCATACCAGCAGGATAACAAAAGAAGAGATAGTCCCGTAGATTACCTGGTAATTGGCGAAATGCTCGAGGTAGAAAAAGAACAGAGTCCTGGCAATTTCGAAAAAGACCGCCGCCAATAACGCACCCGGCCAGATATCGTGCCAGGCTGTCTTTGTGTTGGGAACAAATTTATAGAGTAATAAGAATATCGCCAGCATCAGTAAGAACGCCAATAGTTCAGTACCCATATAAACTGCTGCCGTATTACGACCGGGAAGATTCAGTGCGTTACCCAAAAATGTAATGAAAGTGCTTGTCCCCAATGAAAGCAAAAAGAGCATCCCTGTGCCGAATACCATTCCTATCTCACTTGCTTTTCTAATAAATAAATGACGGTTTTTATTGATATTCCAGGCGCGGTTAATTGCTAAACTTATGGAACCGAACAGCGCACTCGCGCCCCAAAAAAGGACTACGATACTGATAATGCTCATAACACCCCGTAATCTTATAATCCCGTCAATGTTCTCTTTTAAAATGTTGGTCGCGCCGGGGATGTTATTACCCACAAAATTCAGCAGCGCATTCTGCAGATTTATAGACGGTAAGAAAAATCCAAAAACTGCAATAAGTCCCAAAAGTAGTGGGAATATGGATATGATTGCGTAATAAGCCACTCCGGCGGCTCTTTGTCCGGCATCGTGGTTACCGGATTCCTTTATTGTATCGGCTATCACCTGTACAATAGGGATTTTGAGCAGGCGGCTCTTTGTTTTCTGTAAACTTGTTTTCTGGTGCTCTATTTTGTTAACCATCAGCCTTTTCTGAGACATTAAGCGCATAATTGTCACGCCCGGTCTTCTTTGTATGGTTCATTAACCGCTGTATTTGCATCTGAAAGACTATATTGGATAAGTAAAGCCTCCATGTTAGGAAATTCGATGATTTTCTGATTATCTTCACTATATTGTTTTTTAATATTGAGTATCTCATCCTGAATGTCAAAGAAAGCGTCTACCACATTCGGGTCAAAATGGGTTCCCCTTTCTTCCTTAACGATGGCCAGGGACTTCTCTATCGAGAATGGCTCTTTATATGGTCGTTTAGAAGTCAAGGCATCAAACACATCTGCTATTGCCACGATACGGCCTGCAATTGGTATCTCCAACCCTTTGTCACCATTTGGATAACCGCTTCCATCCCACTTCTCATGATGAGATAGTGCGATTGATTCCCCCAATTTAATAAATTCGGCATCGGAACCCTGAAGGATTTTAGCACCGATGACAGTGTGCATTTTCATAATTTTCCACTCGGCAAGGTCAAGTTTGCCAGGTTTCATCAATATCTGGTCGGGTATGCCTATCTTCCCCAAATCGTGCATTGGCGCTGCATAAAGAATAGTTTCAATGATATTTTCATCCAATCCCATGCGGCGGGCAACAGCTGCTGAATAACGACTCATACGCTTGATATGGGCACCTGTGTCCTCATCTTTGTATTCCGACGCCATTGATAATCGGTAAATTGTATCCAGTGAGGTTGTTTTTAACCTTAGTAAAGCTTGGTTTAGTTGTTCGGTTCTGGCCGTTACTTCAGACTCCAACTCAGTCCGGTAATTGAGCATCAGATCATTATAGTCTTTAACCTTTAAAAGAGAACGGATCCTAGCCAACAATTCCAATTTATCTATCGGTTTTGATATGAAATCGTCACAACCGGCTTCGATTCCTTTTATTCGGTCTTCCGTTTCCCATAACGCTGTAACTAAGATTACCGGAAGCAAATGGTTTTTTTTACTTTGCCTGACCCTGCGGGTAACTTCAAAACCATCCATACCAGGCATCATTATATCCAGTAGAATCAAATCGATTTGGTTACCGGAAAGTTTGTCAAGGGCATCTTCTCCATTAACGGCCCTGATGATTTCATAACCATGCGGAACGAGGTGCGCTTCTAATAATTCAATGTTTTGCACCTGGTCATCGACAACTAAAATTACCGGTTTATCCTTCATTCTAAAGCTCTTTTAATTTTTTGTTTCCGATATGTAAGAAAAAACATTTGATAGATTCGCTGACTGTCTTTGAGTTACACATTGATATGCATTGTCTAAGTTTTACCATCATTTAGATAACGGGCAATAAATGGGAAACTATTTGAATTAATTCAGCCGAGTCTACAGGTTTTGTTATATACCCGGCTGCACCAAGATTGTGTGCGAGTTCTTTATTAAGCTCAAAACCCAAAGCGGTAAGAATAACTACCGGTATTTTGGAAATGGTATTACTTTTCTTGATTTCTGATAATAGCGAATAGCCATCTAACATCGGCATCATAACATCAAGCAATATAAGATCGGGTTTATTTACAATAATGAGAGCTACTGCTTGCAAGGGGTCGTTGGTTATAATCACTTCATGACCTTTAGGAATAAGAATAGCCTCCATTAATTCTAAAGACTGCATGTCATCATCTATGACCATTATCTTAGATTTGCTCATTGTCTCCTTTCCTATCAAATATTGTATTTACGTTTTCAAATAAATTGACTGATTTATTTTGCAAAGGTAGCCAGTTAATCGGCTTACAGATGAATCCACTGTGTGACCTTGAGTTGTCGTTCCGATGTGTCGTTTTCTGTTTTTCACCGTTATGTTCCTAAAATTATACCCTACGCATCAGTTACCAACCCCATTTACCTGAAATCGCATAGATTCCCACGAGAACCTATCTAAAGAATTACGAAAATTCTCTTCTGACTCCGCGTGCTATTTCTTGAGAACGCCGGCGATTCGTGATGTCTTGAACGAATACCGATAAACCGATCACTGTGCCTTTATTCCTTATCGGATTCCAATTCAATTCCCACCATGCATTCAAACCGGGTTGGTACTGAGCTTCAATGAAATGTTCACCGGCTAAAGCCCGGCCCATACTGCGCAATGCGCCTGTTTTTAAGTCCGGTACTGTTATACATTCCGGGTAGCTCATTCCGATTTGGATGTCGATTTGCCATTCTTTTTTCATTGCTTTTCGGTGGTTGTCATTGAAACTGGTATAACGGTATTCCCTGTTCAACGAAAATATCAGGATATCATTCGGACTGTTAATGATTGCACTCAAACGGGCTTTCTGTTCATCAAGCTCTGTATTATTTTGCTTTAATTCATCGGTCATATTGATTACTTCGGACTCCAATTCTTTCCGGTAATTACTCATCTGGTCGTTATAAGCCTTAATTTTAAGAAGAGACTGAATCCTGGCAAAGAGTTCCATTTTATCGAAAGGCTTTGAAATATAATCGTCACAACCGGCTTTTATCCCCTGGATCCGGTCTTCCGTTTCCTTGAGTGCGGTCACTAAAATTATTGGCATCAGCTTATTTTTCTTATCCTGCCTGATCCTGCGTGTAACCTCAAAACCATCCATGCCGGGCATCATTACGTCTAACAGAATTAAATCGATTTCAGTGTTGGCGAGTTTCGCCAGCGCTTCTTCTCCGCTTGTCGTTTTGATAATTTCATAACCCTCCGGGACAAGATATGCTTCCAGCAGATCGTTGTTCTGGGTCTGGTCGTCAACCACTAAAATTACTGATTTAGCTTTCATATAATTCTCCCGTGATTTCTGCAGCTCTACACCTGCCAATTCATTTGATATACTGACTGATTTCTTTCGCAAAAGTACGGGTATTTATCGGTTTACCGATAAATCCGCTTTTTGCGATATTTTTTATCTCTTCTATGCCCCCTGCCATTACCGATGCAGTCACAAAAACAATTGGAATGTCGCTGGTTTGCTTATTTTGACGCAGTATACCGGCCGCTTCGGTGCCGCGCATATCCGGAAGCCTCACGTCTAAAATAATGACGTCCGGTTTTTCTTTCAGGGCAATGGCAATTCCATCGGTAGCATTCTCGGATATGAATACTTCGAAGCCGTCTATCTCTAAAAGGTCTTTTTCAAGTGTCAAATTATTAGTATTATCATCAACCACTAATACTTTTCTCATCTTTAACCTCACTGTTAGCTACAATTGGCAAAGTAAACCGCACCAAAGTACCTTTACCTAAACCTTCAGATTCTACCGTAAAGTCTCCGCCGTGTAGTTCCACCAGTTTTTTAGAAAGCGGTAACCCCAGGCCGGTTCCCTCCGTTACCCTGGAATATGGGGTATCGACACGGAAAAATCCTTCAAATATCTTCCCCATGTTTTCCGCTGCGATACCGACTCCGGTATCCCAAACAACTACTTCTATCTCAGAACCGATTTTCTTCGCACGCATCCCGATTTTTCCACCATCAGGGGTAAACTTAACGGCATTTGATACCAAATTGTAAATTATCTCTTTAACCTTCAGTTCATCTGCCTGGATATCCGGCAAGTCTGATGGTATTTCAAGCTGCATTTCTATTTTCTTTTTACTCACCATATCAGCCACCAGCATGGAAATATCGTTCAGCAGCGTTTTCGTTGATATGACTGTTAAGGCCAGTTTCATTTTTCCGGCTTCAACTTTTGCCATATCCAGGATCTGATTTATCAGTAAGAGCAGATGTTTTCCACTGGTTAAAACATTATTGACATATTGTTTTTGTTTCGCATTCAACGGCCCGAAAGTTTCGTCAAATAGCACTTCGGAGAAACCGTTAATCGAGTTCAGCGGGGTTCTGAGCTCATGCGACATATTAGCTAAAAATTCGGATTTTACACGTGCGGTCCGTTTTAGCTCGGCGGCTAACGCCTTTAACTCTTCATGGGCTTTCTCTAAACCTGTTTCTATCTCCCTTCGCTCGGTAATATCTTCAATGGCCAGCAGAATTATGCGTTTCTTTCCCAGCACTCGATGAATCTGTCTGGCATTCAAAAGCATTATCCGTCTGCCGATTCCTGCAAAATCGTGCTCTACCTCATAATTATCGAAGGTTGTCTTTTGTGGAAGGATGGTTTCCAGCAGTTCCCGCAATTTAGGGATATCCCATTGTTTGTTGCCCAGGTCATAAATCAGTTGCCCTACCGTCTCCTCTGGTTTTACCCTGAAGACTTCATAGAAGGAACGGCTGACCGAGACCACTCTTAAATCCTGGTCCATCGCTATTAATGGTTCACGCACAGTATTGATAATGCTCTCGGCATATTCCCGTGATTCATCTTCGGATATTTTTATTGACTCCAATTCTTTACGCGCTTTTTCCAGACCGTTTTCTATCTCCCGGCGTTCGGTGATGTCTTCAATCGCCAACAGAATAATCCGCTCTTTACCGGACGCTTGTTGAATCTGCCGGGCATTGAGCAGCATGATGCGCTTGCCAATGGTGGCAAAAACATGTTCTACCTCATAATTATCAAATGATGTTTTTTGGGGAAGGATAGTTTCCAGCAGTTCCCGCAACTTGGGGATATTCCATTGTTTGTTGCCCAGGTCGTAAATCAGTTGTCCTACGGTCTCTTCCGGTTTTACTTTGAAGAATTCATAGAAAGAACGACTGACTGTAACTACCCTGAGGTCCTTATCCAAAGATATCAAAGGCTCACGTACTGTATTAATGACACTCTCCGCAAAATCGCTGGCTTCATCGGCGGATTGTTTTATTACCTCAAGTTCTTTTCGTGTTTTTTCCAGCCCGTTTTCTATCTCCCTCCGCTCGGTGATATCCTCTATGGCCAGCAGGATAATCCGTTCTTTCCCGAGCACTCTCTGAATTTGCCGGGCATTAAGCAGCATGATACGTTTTCCAATGGTCGCGAAATCATGTTCTACCTCATAATTATCAAATGATGTTTTTTGCGGAAGGATAGTTTCCAGCAGTTCCCGCAGCTTAGGGATATCCCATTGTTTATTACCCAGGTCATAAATAAGGTTACCTACCGTTTCTTGCGGCTTTACCTTGAAAAATTCATAGAAAGAGCGGCTGACCACTACTACCCTCAAATCCTGATCCAGCACGATTAATGGTTCACGAACCGTGTTAATAATGCTTTCGGAATATTCGTTGACTGCCTGTACCTGCTTTAACCGTTTTTGTTCAGTGATATCGTGCATAATGGCCGATACACCGTAGATGTTTCCTTCCTTATCCTTAATTGATGAAAGACTCAATGAAATATCGATTATTACCCCATCTTTTCGGATACGTTTCGTTTCATGATTTTTGATTAACTCACCGGCTTTTAGTTTTTTAAGCTGGTCAAATATTTCCTCTTTGTAACCGGGAGGAGCTAACAGCGAAATGTTTTTACCTTGCATCTCATTTTCGGTATATCCATAGATGGTTTCTGCTCCTTTATTCCAACTGACGACATCTCCGTCGGAAGTTTTCCCGATAATGCCCTCAACTGAGGTGTTCACGATTGCAGCTAAACCAATGTCGCATTCCTCGATTTTTTTCCGTCTGGTGATATCTTCGATGGCCAAAAGAATAACTTTTAGCTTTGCCGGCGGATCGGGAATTCTGCGGGCATTCAAAACCATTGTGCGTTTCCCGATGCTGGGGAAATCGTGCTCTACTTCATAATCATCAAAGGTTGCCTGGCGGGGAAGAATGTTTTCCAAAAGTTCCCGTAACCTGGGAATATCCCATTGTTTATTGCCCAGATTATAAATAAGCTGTCCTACCGTTTCTCCCGGATTTGCCTTGAAAACTTCATAAAAAGACCGGCTGGCCGTGACCACCCTTAAATCCTTATCCAAAACAATTAGCGGTTCCCTCACGGTGTCGACAATACTCTCTGAGTATTCCTGTGATTTATCTTCAGTTTTTTGCTTAAACATTTTCCCTTCCTTGTATCCGGTAAAAATTTTGTTTTGTATTTATCGAATTTATCGTTATACTCTACTTAAGTCCGAATATTTTTGACCTTTCTTTAAATTCTTCAGGAGACTCGTCTTCCCATGGTAGATATTTTAGGGCCGCTGGGCTTTTAAAGGCATAAAGCAGCAAATTTATTACCTCCGTCGAAGAATTACCGAGTTTCATCACACCGCTTTTTCTAATGGTATGAACCGATCCGGTAACCAGTGTCGGCACGCTTGGAAAATAAACGCAGATTAAAGGGAAATTGGCTATTTCTTCACCTAATTGAACCTTTTCCTCCGCGAGTATCCAGCCAAAAGAAATACAGGTCGGGGAATAAAGAAAAAGGCAGGCCTGCATGTTAGTTAGTCTGCCTATTGTCATGATTTCGCCTTGTCCAAAAAATAGTCCTATCACCGGAATCTTAGAAAGTACTTTCCCGACTTTGGTTAATTTCAATATCATTCCGCATAAATATATAATCAGTATGCAAAAGATAAAACCTAAACCCGTGAATAAATACTTTTTATTCACAGCTACGCCCAGAATCAGTCTTCCGACTTTATCCCCGTTGCTGAAAAGAAGAATCATCACATAAGTGACCAATATTACCGGCAGCCAGAAAACGAAACCATAAAGTAAAAAAGTCAACTGTTTTTTAATAATTTCTTTCATTTTACCCTCCCGCCCCGTCTTTGTTTTTCATCCGTCTCCGCTTTTAAAATGTCACTGAATAGCTTTCTTAATTAGTGATAAGCATTGTTTAGTGCGCCATCCGCGTTCCCACAAAGAAGAGCGCCGCTCCGATAATCAGCGCTGCGGCCAGAACGCATATCAGTGCCCGGTTTGCTACTCGCTCCAGGTGATGGATATGCTTTTCTATTCCTGAGACATCTGCTCGTACCTGGATTTCGCCGCGCTCGGCGGTCTTCATCATCCTGTCCAACCGCTGCGGCATCCCGCCAACCAGACTTGCGAGTTCCGCTGTCGCCACCGGTAAACGGCGCAGGGCAGCAGTGACGGAATACCTCTTTTTTATTATGCGGATGACACTGGATTGTAATAACGGGGTAATATCGAAATCCGGGTCCAACCCACGCCCCAGACTCTGCGCCATGACTATCGTTTTTAATAACAGAAATGTATTCGATGGCAGTTGTATATGATTCCGCCGCAGCATGGTAAAGAGCTGTTCCAGGTTGTAATTTACGCTTTCCGATCGTTTTAGTAAGTGTGTAGTTGAGAACTGCCCCATCACATATTTCATGTCTTTTCGCAAAAGCGCGCGTGAACCTTCAACACGCAGGCTGATTGCCCCCAATTCTATCAACGCGTCTATCAGCATGTCCGGATTCCGGTCCAGAATGGCTTTAAGCGCGTTGGCCAGGTGCCACCGTACCTCATTGTCTACCATGCAGACCATCCCGAAATCGACCAGCCCCAGCCGCCCGTCAGGTTCGACAAACAGATTCCCCGGGTGCGGGTCGGCGTGAAACGCCTCGCCTTCAAAAACCATTTTCAACCAGATACTCACGGCACGCTTGGCTAAATCTCTGCGGTCGAAGCCCGCTTTGTCCAACGCTTGAATATCCAGTACGCCAATCCCGTGAATACGTTCCATCGTGATTACCCGCGCAGTGGTAGACTCCCAGAAAATCGTCGGCACGTGAATTGTTTTATCGTCCCTAAAAAACCAGGCAAAATATTCGGCATTATGGCCTTCCTGAATATAGTCCATCTCGATTTTAATCGTGTCCGATATTTCCTGTACGATTCCAACAAGGTCGTATTGCTGTGCTCCTGCCCAGTGTTTGGTGGCGGATACCGCTGCGCCCCCTAAAATATACATGTCTTCCTCGACCATTTCCGGTACACCCGGCTTTTGCACCTTTACTACTACTTCCGGGCCATCCGTCACCGTACAGGCATAAACCTGCCCGATAGAAGCAACCCCGACAGGCTCCGGGATAAAGTGACTGAATATTTCATCTGCAGGCCGGCCCAAATCATTGCTGATTACCTTTTTCATTACAGCTATGGGCAGTGGCTTTAAAGAACTTTGCAGTTTCGATAACTCTTTGGTATATTCCGGCGGCAGCAGGTCGGCACGCGTCGAAAGTATTTGTCCCAACTTCACAAAAGTTGTGCCTAATTCCTCTATTGCCATACGGGTACGTTCGGGTTTGGTATAAACCATCTTCCGAAAGGGGTTACCGCGCAGCATCCAGCCAATGAGTGCATAATTTTTTATACCAACGTATTTTAGAACTTCCTCCAACCTGTACTTGGCCAGAACCATAGCAATCTGGCGGTACCTGGGGAAATGGCTTTTGTTCTTACGCTCTTTATTTGCAGAATTACTAAACATGTTTTTCTCCCTGGTTTAGATTGGGGGATTTTCCTCAACCTTGTGATGACGTATCCCGATGTTCTGCTTCCAGCTCTTTTCTCCCAGTTCATTGTGCATACGCGAGAAAACAGAATTAACTACGTCACGGACGGCATGGTCCACCTCTTCACTGTCAATTATTTGTACGACGGCATCATACGTCCGTTCCTCAGCGCGCTCTAGGGCTGCATCCAACCCGACAATATGCGCCAGACTTGGCACGACCCCGTCATGTGGCGTTACTGCCCGGACACGCTGCAAAACGGATGACTTATTTTTTTTGAACGCCTCAGCGACACCATGACTGAAATTTGCCCGGTCCATATCGCCTTGGACACGGGCAATAATGCGCTGGAGCACCCTATCTGTTATCTCTTCTTCCATCCCCTCTATTAGCGCCCAGATATTACGCTGTACAAACCCATCCCCCCCCAGTCGGTCTATTACACGAATAAATCTTGCAACCAGGATAATCCAAACCCAAACTAATTCGCCAGCAACCCCATGGTTGACAAGGAGTAGCGCAGGTACTATCGCGACGAAATCGAAAAAGTGGCTGCGCAAATAGGCGCCGCTGTCCCATCGGAATCCGCTCCGTGTGAAAAACTCAATAAGGGAAATGATACCGATTCCAATATCAACTACGACCCAAACCGTCGGCACCGGCCCGCGACCGCTAAAAACCCAGAAAGACAGTATAATTAATGACAACAAGGCTATGACGAATGCCGACCAGTGCAGAATTGGGTTCCGGCGCGGCAGCGCCTCTAACTTTTCGATACGGGCTTCCAATGACGCAGGTTCCGCGCTTTTAGCGATAATCGTATCACTCTTTACCAGTTTTTTGCGGGAGTGGACTTTCTTTTGTAAAAACATTCTTATGCCATCCCGCATCGTTGATACTTTTACTGAAACCAAAGAAAAAACAGATAAAATCCAATGTAATATCGGATTACGCCGCGGCAGCGGCTCCGGTTCTTCGAGTCGCGCTTCCGAGGACGCACCGCCCTGTGGTGTCGTTATAGCGATATTATTTTTTATCGGTTTATCTTGGGGCTGCTCTTTTTTCTGCAAAACCATTTTTATATCCTCCGGCAGCACTGCTGCTTTATTAAGAGGAATCATTTACATCCCTTATTTTGGATTATTCCTTTTTATCTGACTCCCAATCTATTTCCACTGTGGTCTTCTTTCCGCTCGCAAAATTAAGCTTTATCTCTGCGTCGCCCTGGACCTCCAGGAGTTTTTGTGCCAATTCCTTGGCACTTTTTAACGGCAGCGGTATTGTAATGGAATTATTGATTTTTAACCAATCCGGGATAATCGGTAAATTAGCGGTAATTTTTATTACTTTATTGGCCATTTTGCACTTCCTTAGATTTATATTTTCCTTAAATAAAACCCATGATTAACCGGGTTGTCCCACTTTCAAATCATTCTCAACCTGGGATACACCGGGTGCTGACCACGCGATCCTTTCGGCTTCTTCTCTTTCCGCCCAGGAGTGTACACTACCTTTAAGACTCACTTTGCCGCCTTGAGTTTCCACCCCGATTGTTCGTGAATCAAGCAAGGCATTTCGATGGAAAGCGCTTTCAATTTTTGCTTTGATTTCAACCGGTTCAGTTGGTGGCTTGATTGTGATTTCATTACTAACCCACACCACTCCTTTCAGGTGGCGCACTGCGCTTTCGGCAGCTACTCTTTGATATCCCCGGTCCACTTCACCCATTAGAGTAATTGAAGCATCCTGTACCCTTACTTCAATGCGATCATGGGGTAAAGACACATTCAATCTGATTGCATGTACCGCATCCCGGCCGATTTCCTCATCTGAGAGTTTAAAAGAACCCGGTAGTTTGACTACGATATTGTCGATCACTTCTATAACCCCGGCGACGCGTCGTGTCGCTTGCTCAGCGCCCCATTTCTTCGGAAAGGTATCTACTTCGCCTTCCAGGGTAACTACACCGGCATTCGCGGTGACATCGATTTTCGGATTAATGCTTGGCGTTATAACTCCGCCGATAACCGTCGGTTCCCAATTCAATTCCGCGATAACATCTTGCTTCAATTCCATGTTAGTTTTCATAACATCACTTCCTTCTTTATTTGAAATAACTTAACAATTTAAAACTTTACCAGTTCGAAGTTATCCCTTTGGATTAGCACTGTCCCAATAAGGAGCGACTCCAAAATTGCTGTAAGTTTTAGCCACCATTTCAAAATCAATATTTTCCGGCCAATTGTTTTTATCCATCCCGGGCGCTTTTTCCAGGTCAGCTTTAGGCATATCAAGAATGAATTTCTTTGTCTCGTCTGACCAGGTCAATATCGCCCAGGGCATGGCAAACCATTTATCGCTGATGCCCAGAAAACCCTCGAATGAGACTACTACGAAAGCGATTCTGCCGGCGACCATATCGATTACAAAAGACTGTACCTGGCCCATGTCCTGGCCTGTTTTATTGATGACATCATATTGTTTCAGACGGTTGGCTGAAATGAATCTTGTTGACGGCTTCATATTGCTCCCCCTTTTAATTTATTTTCCTTTACTGGATTGAGCAGACTGTCGGGGAGCCATCCGGCTGCATGGAAGTGAGATGGCTCCGGGGCTTGGAATTTTTACTTACTTTGTTCTTTTCGGATGGTTCCAAGTGTCTTGTCAGACCGTGTGTTTTTACCATCTTTGTTCCTGATGGCGCCGTTTGGTAAACCCGCATTTTCTTCGAGTTTTCCAACGGTCTTGTCGCTTCTAACCTGTCTTGCCATGTCTCCTATCTCCTTTTTCTAATTATTTTTCCGGGCAATAAATTTTACTTTTTTGTTCTGATTCGCTGTGCCAGCCAGACAATCAGCATGATTAATGCAACCACGAGCAAGATGTATATCAGACCGCCCAGGAAGTGAGAAATCAGTCCCAACAGGAATAAAATGATGAGGATGATGGCGATAATCCAGAACAAATTGTACATATTTACTTCCTTTTTATTTACTATAATGGGCTGGATCGATGTCATCGTAGACACGTTTTCTAGCTCTTCAGCGCGTGGACTGCCGCCTTTCTCTTCCGGTTTGCCGCTGACGCTGCCTTCTTTACCTTACCCATAACTTCACCGGTTTCATCCTTAGCGATTCCCACCCCTGCGGTAACTTTGTTTTTAATTAACCGATTGGTTGCTTTAGTTTCTTTTTTAATTGTGTCCATCCCTTCAGTGACTCTATCTTTAATTTGTTTTCTTACTGCTTTGCCTGTCATGTTCTTCTTATTCATGCCATAACTCCTTTAAACTCTTCACGATCTTACTTTCGAGGCAAGTATCGTATGTTAATGATATGTTGATGGTTGCTATTCATAGCAAATTCAGAATGGTATTGAATAATTGTGGAAGTAAGACTGT
>Ga0182021_10001748_pt1 | contig 25189 bp, 20 predicted proteins | sample 612E3MmetaG_FD_120493 | JGI IMG/M metagenome (GOLD analysis project Ga0182021, IMG submission 120493) | Permafrost microbial communities from Stordalen Mire, Sweden - 612E3M metaG (Illumina Assembly) | ecosystem: Environmental > Terrestrial > Soil > Wetlands > Permafrost | place: Sweden... | reverse complement strand
TTCAAGATCATATTTCCATATCTCACATTCTGGACTGTCATTATTAGTGAACATAGCTCTGTAGCTACAGCCTCCCATACAGATTGGTAACATTTTACATTTAATGCAACTATCATAATCAAATGGATCCCAAGTCAACCAATTAATTTCTTTCATCAATTCAAAGCTATTACGTTGGGATAAATTATTTAAGTTACCAATTCGGATGGATTTATTTCCAATTTCTGACCAACATTTGTATATATCACCATCAGAATCAATAACATAATAATTTATTTGATTAGCCCCACAAGGATAGGCAATATTTGGATAATAAGATGTCTGATCAGTTTTAAACCCTCTTTGTTTTAATATTTTACGGAACTTCAAATTCATGCTTGAAAACTCTTCTATAGTCGTACATGAGCTTTCAAAAGATTTACATGCTACTGTATCAGCAGAAACATGCCCCAGATATACAGCTACATCCTTTAAATCATTAACTTCAAGTATGTCTAATAGTTCTAATGGAGCATCCAAATTAGAATGATCTACATTAATGCGGACACTTACGTTCATATTATTCAAATTAAGCAGTTTTATAGCATCAAGTATCCTATTGAAAGTAGGGCCTTTATTATTTTTCAATATTCTACGTTGGTCATGAATTTTGGGAGGGCCATCCAATGTAATCTGAAATCGTCTTATTCTACATTCTTTAAGATTTTGGATTATATCACTGGTTAAAAGGTATCCATTTGTCACCATATCAGCAGTATAATCTATCTGATTTTTTTCAGCAATATTAATGAAATCTTTGGATAACTTAAAAATAATATCCTTTGCAAGTAAAGGTTCCCCGCCATACCATGTAATATACAGATGATTAATATTTTTTGATTTATGTTTAATGAATTTCAATAATTCCTGCTGTGATTGATCAGAAATTAAATCAGTATCCAATTCGTTATTATACCGGTTTTCTGCTTGTTCATAGCAATAGGTACAAGAAAAGTTGCAATTTAAAGTAGGCGCAATAGTTAAACCTAAGATCATTTGACTATATCGATTATTATTAAAGATAAATTTTAGAAGTTTTAACTCCTCAAGTTCATCTGCTACAATGAAACCTCCTTGTTTTAATTCATCGATAATTTGTTTTTCATCTTTGGATAAAATATCGTAATCCAATTTTCCTTTTTTAAGGTAATCTATGTGTGTATCATCGACTTCAGCAAGGGCTGTGGTAATGCTATTAAAGATCATTAACTTAGTTTGATTTTTAATGGGCCAGATAAAGTTATATTTAGAAGGTTTCAATTACAATTCCCACCTACTCAAAAAACTGAGTAAATTTTTCAAAAAAAGAAATATTACAGTTATTAGACTTTAAACATATGTTTTCCTGTTTATTCCCATGAACTCCCGAATTCCTACCAGAATTGAGTGAGTACTCGTCCACGGCAGCATTCCATTTCGCCATCAGGACCAACAGGTATACAATAATTTGTCTGGACACAGTTTGGTTTATATGCACGACAAATATACGACATTGTTACATTATCCATTGGATCTTTTGGTAGGACAAGATATAAGACATTTTTTTGATCTTCAACTACTTTTATTACAGTATCTTCAGGAATTCCTTTTAAACCTATTTCTGTGACTGCTTCTTTAGGATTTTCTTTCAATGCTGTTTTAAAGTCTTTATTTGGGTATCTTTTATTCAATTTTTCCTCAAAGTCTTTACGAGTTATTCCTTTTATTTTATCTTCACTCATATCTTAACCTCCTATTTATTAATCACTTACTATCACTACTACTTATTTCTTTCTATTAAAAAAAAGTGATAATAATCACATATTCAATGGGAGATCTAAGGATTATTATGTAATATCATAATATTAATACTTTATTCTTTTTAAATAATAAATTTGATTAAAATTTCAGTAATCGCCCTTCAGAGTTACCATAGTGTATATCTATACAATACAACTGAGAATTTTGTCAACGGACGCCATATGAATCTGAAAGTATTGTGCCAGGAAAATCAATAGATATTATCTGCCCTAAATAGATGGCCCATAGCTTACAGAGAAGTACAGTTATGGCATGATGGATAATTTAAAATTATTTATAAGAAACATTTCTTCCAAGTTCAGGATGTTTGAGTGTTGTATCCACTCAACAGATTCCTTTGAAGGGTATGGTCATTGTTATACTTCTTTTTGACCATTTTTAAACTATTATTAAGGTAAAAAAAGTGCTGGTAGATATTAATTGAATCAAAATAAATAAATTTAAAAAATCTAAAAACCAAATATTAATTGGTGATTATATTGAATAATCAAACTCATACAATAAAACAAAAGGCAATTATCCCTGCCACTCCTGAAGAAGTCTATGAAACCTTTACTAATTCAAAAATATATAGTGAGTTTACAGGAGACAAATTTATTGGCATTGGTAAGGTTGGAGAAAAATTTACTGTTTACGATATTTCAGGAAAATTTTTGGAGTTAGAAACAGGCAAAAGAATAGTTGAAGAATGGGTAAACTCAAGCTGGCCCAAAGGATAGCACCTTCAAAAGTTGAATTAACCTTCAAAGCAATGCCTAAAGGTACTGAAGTAACTTTGATCCAATCTAACCTCCCATTGGAAGTAAAGGAGGAATATCTGTTGGAAGGATGGACAGAATATTTCTGGAACAGACTAAAAAAGTACTTCAGTTAAGAATTAAAGAAAAAATAGAAGTAGAATTTGTTTGATCCCTATCTTTAACAGCGTATTTTGTATGTCATTTTAATTAAGATAATATTACTGTAATTTAAATCTCAATTAGGGTTTATGCGGGCTATATAATACATTAAAACAATATTTATATTTTTCAGCTATTATTAGCCTGTATTTAAGAATTAAAACTATAATCTTTCCTTTAATCATTTTCTGTACTCTTTCACTCAAACTCTCAAAGTTTTATCGATATCCATCTAACACACAATTTTTATTATAGATAGCTTAATTACTCGTTTTAATGCTTTATCTCGATTACAAAGATAAATTAATTAATGTGGTTAAAGCAATAATAATCAGGTGATATTATGGATATGGATGCAAGTTATATGTTAAAATGGTATTTTAACCGAGTTTTTGAGAAGGCAGGTCTTGAATGGACCAATTCAAATAATGAAGATATTGATAATTTGGTTAAGAAAATTAAGGAAGAAACAATCCAAGAAATGAAAAGAAAAAATATTTTGTAATCTCTCGAAGTTCACATCAATTTCTTTTATTTTTGATTACATAAAACTAAAGAGTTAAATTGGAAGATTTGATTCGCTAATACTTTCATTTTAGATAGAACTGATCCTACTTTAAATAACCAAATTTTTATGTTAATATTATTAATATAGTAATAATATAGATTAGACATAAAGAGTGCTAAAATTCAGCTTATATTTCAAAAAACTGATACTTGATATACATACACTGTACTTCTGTAAGGCAAGAGCGTAAAGAATAGTAGTAGACTCAGTATGACCACGATTTTCAGAAAGTTCTCTAAACTTTGATTCCTTTTCCACTGGTTGTTTAGATCTCATATATTATTTTATGGTCTATATCATTTATAAAGTATACGTTTTCATAAGTTATAGAATTTTATTAAGATTAATTTGCATATTGCAATGGAATATGACATGATTAATAGAAAAACTTATGTTATATAAGAGCAAGATACTTTTTTAAGATTATTATATCATCAAATTAGCTTTTGAGGTATCAAAATGGAAGAATCAGCAAACGTGAACATAGAGGTTAAGATAGGGGCACTCAGAAAAAATTTGCTAGATTTAACCATGAGGAACAGACTCCTTAACTTCAAACCCCAAGTTAGATCAATCAGGGTTGTTGATGAAATTCCCACCGAGATATACCAGTTAATGGTGTTGGAAGATAAAAAAATGCGTTTCATGCCTAGAAAGGCTTCTGAAACAGTTAAAAAGACCATTGACCCGAATGCTGAGGCCAATCAAGATGATGTGAAGAAGCAGGAAAAAGATGAATACAGCGAAAAATCAGTTCAAGAAGATAAAGAATTAAAACTCAAACCCCTAGATATCAGCGACAAAGAGGCTTCACTATTATGGAAATTGCCATTACCCAATAAGAAGGTCGCAAGTAAACATAGAAACCTACTTCTTCAGACCATTCATGAATCAGAAGAACTTCAAAAACGTCTTTTTTACATCAACCAGCAATCCAAATCTGTACTTGAAGAGCAGGGTTACAATATACTCTATTTGGCATTAGGATTCCTTGAATGGACAGAAACTAACGAACCCGACAACAAAAGGAAAGCGCCACTTCTACTTATTCCAGTTGCATTGGAACGTAAAAAGGTGAGGGGCTCCTTTAAACTGGTATGGACTGGGGAAGACATTATCCCGAACATCTCGTTACAGGAAAAACTACTTGAACAGGGGATAGAATTATCAGATTTTGAAATGCCAGAGCAAAAAGAAGGGATATATCACTACTTTGAATCTGTTGTCGAGGCCATTGAACCTAAAAAGCATTGGAATGTAGTTTATGATATTTACTTAAACTTCTTCAGTTTCACTAAATTTGTGATGTACAAAGACCTTGACCCTGAAAGTTGGGGAGGATTATCAATTACAGACAACGTTATAATCCGCTCATTATTCGACCAAGTAGAAGATCTTGATGTAGCAGAATTCCATGAAGAAGATGTTGATAAAAAACTCAGATCAAACGATGTTTACCATGTAGTAGATGCAGATTCATCTCAAATAGCTGTTATAGAGGAATCAAAGTCCGGTAAAAACATGGTTGTTGAGGGACCTCCAGGAACTGGTAAATCCCAGACCATTGTAAACCTTATATCAGAACTAATTGCCAACGATAAGACAGTTCTATTTGTCAGTGAAAAAATGGCAGCTTTAGAAGTTGTTAAAGACCGTTTAGACAGTATTGGACTTGGAGAGTTTTGCTTGGAACTTCACAGTCACAAATCCAACAAGAAAAACGTTTTAAAAGGACTTGAAAGGAGCATTTACCGTCAGCAGGAGAAGTTACGTTCTTTGGACGATGAATTTGATGAACTTGAAAAACTCAAAATGGAACTGAACCAGTACAACCATGTATTGCACACTCCCCTAGGAAAATCTGGTTTTTCACCATTCCAGCTCTTCGGTATGAAGGAAGAATCAATTCAACACTTTAAAAGGGTTAAAAGAAATATTCCCCGGGCACATATTGAAAACCCCGAAGATCACTCTCAAAAAGAGTGGAAAAATGCTGTTTCAATACTCAAAAATGTATCTGAAGTTATAAAGCCCCTGAAACCCATTTCAAAAAATCCATGGTACAATACACAGCCAGGTACAATCCTTCCAACAGACAAGGAGGATATTAACGAACTTCTAATAAATTGTGTTTCCAAACTTAACGATTTAGAAGCAGATCTTTATGAACTCGTTGAGTTAACAGGAATTAGAAAACCATTAAACAAGGGAGAATTGGACAACTCAATTAAAATTGCTCTTTTGATTGCTTCACCAGTAACAACCAATCCAGCTGTACTTAACAATCCTATTTGGGATATTGGAAGAAGTGATATAATCAAGATCATAGATCTGCTAGTGAAATACGATTCTAATAATAAAAAATTGAAGAAAAGATTCAAAAAAGGAGTTTTAAATACAGATATTCAGCAGTTACAAGAGGAATACGTTGAAACATCTTCAAAATTCTTAAAATCGTTTAGGGGAAGGTATAAAAAGACTAAAGATAAAATTGCAGCACTCTATACTAAAGAAGTTCCTGATGAAGACGAAACTATAATTAATGACCTTGAGGCATTAAAAGATTGTCAGGAAATCCTCAAAAAGATAGATGATTTGGATTCTGAAGCCAAAGCAGTATTTGGAAACGAATGGAAGGGCATAAAAACTGATCTTGAAAAAATAAAAGAACTAGCAGAATGGATGCTTACACTTAAAAAGATGGTTAAAACAGGTAAAATAACTGAAAGAACCTTCAATATTATTGAAAACAAACCAGACACGGCCAAAATCAACGGAACCATCCAAAAGCTCACAAAGGATTACAATACATTTTTAAAGATATACAATGGCATCAAAAAGTACATAAAAATTGACGAAGAGCTGGTCTTTGGCCGCAAGCTCAGATATGTGCATTTCCATGATATGGAAAATAAAATGGACAATTTCCATGAAGGAATGCCACTTCTACAAAAATGGTCCCAATTAACAGCCATTTTAGGTGAAAAACCTAACTCAATAACAGATCCCGTAATAAAATTGATAAAAGCAGATAAAATTGAAATTGAAGATATTATCCCTTGTCTACAGGCCAACTTTGCAGACGATCTTCTAAGAAATGCTTTCCTAAACAATCCAGTACTTTCAAACTTCATAGGCGAAATTCATGAACGTAAAATAGACAGATTTATAAACCTTGACAGAGATGTTATTTCCCTAAATCGAAGAAGAATAGCCAACAGAATATCCAGCCACAGACCCATGTTAAAGATTGCTGCTTCAAGGCACTCAGAGCTAGGAATTCTTTTAAGCGAGTTCAACAGGAAAAGAGGCCACATGCCAATTCGAAAACTTTTAACCCATACTGGTGGACTTATACAGAAAATAAAACCCTGTTTTATGATGAGTCCACTTTCAGTTGCTCAGTTTATAGATCCAAAAAATTCACAGGATCTGCGCTTCGACGTGGTCATATTTGATGAAGCCAGTCAGGTAAAACCTGAAGACGCCCTTGGAGCATTTTTAAGAGCTAATCAGGCGGTTGTGATGGGAGATACCAGGCAACTGCCCCCTACATCATTTTTCGATATAATGTTAGAAACAGTTGAGGATGCAGATTATGAAATAGCATCTCTATCTGACATGGAGAGCATATTACACCTTTGTAAGGGAAGATTTCCTACAAAAATGCTCAGATGGCACTACAGAAGCCGGCATGAATCCCTGATAGCATTATCAAACCAGGAATTCTACGACAACAACTTATTGATCTATCCTTCACCGTGCCATGAAACTGACAACCTTGGTTTGAAGTTCGAATATATGGAAGACACAATTTATGATCGTGGTAAGAGTTCTTCAAACAGGATGGAAGCCAGAAGAGTTGTTGAAGCTGCTGGTGATCACTACAAACAGTATGGTGAAACCAAGAGTCTGGGTATAGGAACCTTCAACATCAAACAGCAGCAAGCAATTCTTGAAGAAGTTGAACTCTACCTTAGAAAACACCCAAAACTTGAAAAGTACTTCAGCAGCGACATGGACGAACATTTCTTCGTTAAAAATCTTGAAACAATCCAAGGAGATGAACGCGACGTTATATTCATAAGTGTGGGTTATGGAAGGGATGAAAATGGGCATCTAAGCCTTAACTTTGGGCCTCTCAATAAGGAAGGTGGTGAAAGACGTCTGAATGTACTGATAACACGTGCCAGGGAAAAATGTGTGGTATTTTCTAACTTCAGATACACAGAAATTGATTTGAATGAAAATGCTCCATTCGGACTGAGGGCTCTTAAATCCTTTCTCAAATATTCAGAGACCAAAAGACTCGATAAAACCTATTCCACAGGAGAAGAAACAGTAACTGCATTTGAAGAATCTCTTTATGAATTTTTGAAGTCACATGGTTACCACGTACATAAACAGGTAGGTTGTGCTGGTTTTAGGATAGATCTGGCAGTTCTAGATCCAGCAGATAGTGGAAGATACTTGATTGGGATCGAATGTGATGGAGAAAGTTATCACAGCTCACCAGTAGCAAGGGACAGGGACAGACTCCGCCAACAAGTACTTGAAGGTCTTGGATGGCGTATTTACAGAGTTTGGTCAACAGATTGGTACAGAAACCGTGCAGAATCCGAGAAACGACTTCTTAAAGCAGTTGAAAATGCTAAAAATCTGAAGCCCATAGTCAATGATATTACTGAGATATCCTTTGAAGATTCATCAGATGATGGAATACTTGACGAATACGAACCATCCTATGAAAAGAAAATCCACAGCGATGATAAACCAACAGTAACCATCGATGAATTACCAGACAAACTAGCTGTACACGGTGATAAATACAACGATTTAAACACACCTATAAATGGTGACCATGGACTAATAACCGATTCAACAGAGCCAATTGTAGAAACTGCAGGAAAAGAAGAGATCTTAACAGATAGTCCCGATAATAATATTGTATTGGATTATAATATTTGCTCAGAACTTTGTATCCCTATAAATGGTCTGATCCATGAAAAATCCACCTCAGAACTTACAGATGTTGTAGTACAGATCGTGGATCTGGAAGGTCCTATACACGTAAGTGAAGTGATAAGACGTATCAGGATTGCATGGGGTCTTAAAAGAGCAGGTAAAAGAATTCAAGATGCTGTAATGGATGCAATTATATTGGCACAGGAAAATGGAGATGTATTTGTTAAAGACAAATTTTTATATCTTAAAAATGGTGGAGTGAGTGTTCGTCGTCGTTCAGGAGATCCACCTGCAAAAATAAACCTGATCTGTGATGAAGAAATATCTGAAGCCATCAAAATTGTTATAAGGACACAATATGCATCGCCAATGGCTGAAATAGTTAAGCAAACCTCCAGACTATTTGGAATTAAGGTGACCCGTGATGCAACTGCAAAACGTATTGAAGGTGTTGTACAACAACTAATTGACGAGGGAGAACTTGAAGTACTTTCAAATGGGATGATAAACCTTCCAAAATCCTGATTTATCCCTTTTTCTATATACTTTGGAATACCATAATATTTTTTTCTTCAATTTATTCTGCTTAATATTGAATCATTGTATGCTAAATTAAACTTTGATTATCATGCTTTGATAACGGTTATTATGTTAACGTATGCAAAATTAATAAATCTTAATAAAATTTTAGTTTGCATATTTTGGCTACCAATGTGCGATTTATAAATTAAAATTTTAGAAAATAAGACTTTTATTGAAGGGGCTAAAGTAACTGATCAAAACCAAAAGTATTTAAATAAAAGATTCAATATCTCAATCAATCCTTCATTATCCCTTATTGGTAGGGGTTATCATTGTGATGTGAAAACTCACAATTTTTCATTTCTAATTCAGAGCGTTTATGGGCCCGTAGCTCAGTCTGGCAGAGCGCTCGGCTCTTAACCGAGTTGCCGCGGGTTCAATTCCCGTCGGGCCCGTTCATATTTTAAATGATTTTCTTAAATTGATTTTTCCTGTTTATCACAGTAGGTTATTTTCATTATTTTCCGCACCTGCGTTCTTTAGAATATTTTCGTATTTCCTCTGATTCCATATACTTTCGTGCATTTACCTTACTATCCCAGTCAAATGAAATCATTACATCGTGCGGATCATCGGAGTTACGGAAAAGATGATTTTCTTTAGAGCCCCTTTCTTCTCTTGTAGCAGATCTTTTGTCAAAGAAAGTCTTCCATCTATCATAACTGTCGACTTTTAGTTTTGAAGCACATGAACCCTAAACCAACCCCCTATAAAAATGTTCTATACTGAAAAAATATTCTAAATAATAATTTGTAAACATATTGTTAAATATCTATTGCTGCCAATCGTGACTATATTCACTGTATTACATTTTATTTAATTAAAAGAGTAATGTATTAAGAAATTTAATAAAAAATTTAGGTTTGAAGTTTATGTTTTTTAATTAAATTTTAATGATCCAATTTTAAAAAAAATAGCTGGAAAAAAATTATGATAACATAATTTACATTAAGATCTATATAGGATATAACTAAAAAAAATTTATTCTAAAATTCCAGAGGAAATCTAATGAAAATCCCATGTATAATAGACGAATCATTACACCGCCCTGAAGCCGTTAGATGGAGAAAAAGAATGGGTTTGCTCCAACCTGTCGGAGATGTGGTTGTTGTTTTACCATGCAGCATGCGAAAACCCTATTCATCATCCAAATCACACACCATCTTCATGAGAGCAACTAAAAATGTTCAAGAAGCCATTTTAACCTCACCATTTGGAGTATGTCCGCGTGAAATGGAACGAACATATCCTATACAATCATACGATACATCAACGATCGGAGACTGGTCCAAGGAAGAGATCGATCTTACAGGAGAATGTTTAAAGAAATATGTGACTGGAAAAGATGTTATAGCACATGTTTCTGGTGGTTACAGAGAAGTGTGTGAAGCATACCTTGATGATGCAATATACACCTGTAACGATGGAAGAACAACTTCTTGGGATTCCATGGATAACCTTAAAAATGAAGTTAGAAAATATCCACGTATTAAAACGAAAGAAAAACGCTTAAAAGGCTTCAGATCAATTGCTCGTTATCAGTTCAAAACTCAAGAAGCAGATTCCTTGATACCCGACGGAACCAAAGCTGTTGGAAGATTCACCAGAAGAATGTTATATGAAAAAGAGCAAATAGCCACTTTATCATTTGAAACAGGATTATATTCACTTAATCTTAAGGGTGGTGAGAAATTAAAGGATATTGGTACCAACTGGGTAGAAATTGATTTTGATATGACAACCAGCACATTATTCGCCCCAGGAATCCTTGACGCTGACTCTGGCATTGTACCCAAAGATGAAGTTGTTATCTTAAAGAAGGATGAAGTAGTAGGAGTAGGAAAGGCTGTTTTAAATGGGGTTGAAATGAAAAAAGCTACCAAAGGCGTTGGTGTTAAGGTGAGGCACAGAAAAAGGTAGTTTGTTAATAAGATAATCAAAAAAATTTATCTGCTAGAGGCTACAAGTATAAATATCATAAATTCAAAAAAGAGAAATACTTTATTTTACGGCGAATAAATGTATCAAAATTACACATTATTCTGTAATAAATCATTGGAAATTGGCTAATGTTAGAGATTATGATGAATAAAACTTTCAGAGGGATAAAATGTCAGAAGAACTAGTAGCAAAATTAAGAACAGTACTCTCAGGTGTAGCAGACCCACATATGGGTGTAAGCATCGTTGAAATGGGACTTGTAACAGGTATTGAAGTTGATGAAGAAGCTAAAACAGCTAAGATCACTATCACACCAACAAATCCGGGATGTATGAGCGCAGCCAATATGGCAATGCAAGCAAGAACAGCTGCTGAAAGTCTTGATGAAATAGATAAGGCTGAAATTATTGTGGAAGGCCATATGATGGCAGATGCTATCTGCGATATGGTTAACAAATAATTGTATATCATTTAAAATGGTTAGTTGGAACATTGCAGCCCTTGTTGGTGTTCCTGGAGTTGGTAAAACTTCTCTTTGTAGAAGTGCCGCAGGGGCACTAGGATACAGATATGTGAACTACGGAGAGTTAATGCTCGATGTGGCCATGTACCATGATCTGGCTTCAACACAGGATGATATGTTCAAACTAGACCTGGAAATACAGCAATCCATTTGGGAAAACGCTGCATTAGAAATATTGGAAATGAAAAAAAATTCCACCAATATTCTACTCGATCTCCACGGTATTGATCGATCAGATTTAGGTTACCTTGTATCCCTGCCCATTGAGATCATCTCACCAGATATTATATTAGTTGTGGAATCTTCCTACGAAAACATCATCACACGGAGATACACAGATAAATCCCGGCAGCGTTGTATGGAGGGCTTGAAAAGTGTAGGAGAACACATGCAAATGCTTAGAATGTCGATGATGGCTTGTTCCATTATCTGTGGCTCCTATTTAAAAGTTCTTGATAACGATGATTTTGAAAAGTGTTTGAATGAACTCAACCATGTTCTATGTAAATGAGCATTTTATTAATAATAAATGCCAAGAAGTGGTTCAATTACACCTTGAAAACTTAAGTTTAGAGAAAAGGATATATACAATGAAGTTTAAATCTTGCATCTACCCCCATATTTAATTGAACTATTTGGGATAATTTTTAGGATAATAGTAAAAAAAACCCTTTTTTTATACATAGGGGCCCGTGGCTCAGGCGGTAGAGCGCACGGCTGATAACCGTGAGGTCCTGGGTTCGAATCCCAGCGGGCCCATTTCTTAAAAATTCCAATTTTTTTTCTCTATTTTACACTAATTCTATCAAATTTTTTGAATATATCTAATTTAGATATATTGTTAATAATCTTGAGATCATTTCAAAAAATTTATATTTGAGTAAAAAAAATACTTGAATTGGAGCAATTTGTAATTTCAGGTAATGGGTAAAATGATTAATTACCTCATTTTTTTTACCTCATTTCCTTTATTTTTTATTTAAAATCAAAATTGTTCCTTTTTTTTAAATTTAAACTTCTAAGATAATTCATTTAACTATTTAAGATAATTTTACTAAAAAAATCATAATTAACCATTCATTTGCTTAAAGATACTGCAGAATCTGTATATGCTGTGGAATTACTAATATAAACCAGTTCTGAGAGTTTTTTTATGGCTTTTCCAGATTCAACAGCATCTCTTGCTATTTTTAATCCATCTTTAAGGTTTTGGGCCTCTCCGGCTATGAAAAGGATTGCAGCTGTGTTAACTAGACAAAGTTCAAGTCGGCCAGTTTCTTCATCTGAGTTTTTTTGACCGTTTAAAACAGCTTTTACCACTTCAAGATTTTCTTCAATGGTTTCAGGAGCCTTTATATGTTCAGGATCACATCTTTTAACACCAAAGTCTTCGGGATAAATGTCTTCAACTGTTATATGGCCATTATCAAGCAGCGCGATCCTTGTTTTTCCAATGGTGGAAATTTCATCCATTGCAGGTTCATTATTTTCATCATAGCCATGCACCACCATTGCATGTTTCACACCAAGATTTTTAAGAACCTCGGCTATCACATCGACATATTCAGGATCAAAAACACCCAGAAGTTGGATTTCGGCATTTGCAGGAGATGTTAACGGACCTATGATATTGAAAACTGTTCTTATTGCTAGTTTCCTTCTAATGGGCATTAAATTTTTCATAGCAGGATGAAAGTTAGGTGCAAACATGAAACCTATTCCAGTTGTTTCTAAACATCTTTCAACACCTGCAGAATCACAATTTATATTAACTCCCAGAGCCTCGAGAATATCAGCTCCGCCGCATTTACTGGTTATACTCCTGTTTCCATGTTTTGCTATTGCCACACCAGCTGAAGCAGCGATTATAGCAGAAATAGTGCTGACATTAAAAGTTTTGAAACTATCCCCACCAGTTCCACATGTATCAACAAGGGGATATTCTAAATCAGGGGATATTGTCATTCCAACACTGCGCATAGCCTTGACAAAACCAGTGATCTCTTCAGCAGATTCTCCTTTTACTGATAATGCGGTTAAAAATGCAGAAGTTTGAATTTCGTCTGCATCTCCACTTATCATTTCAAGCATACAGTTATAAGCTTCTATTTCTCCTAAATTATTTTTTGAAACGACTTTGGCCAAACATTCTCCAATCATAATTACACATTCCCCCACAATGATTTATTTATTTTAGTTGAATCCTTGAGTTTCTTGCAGAATTTTCCAATTTCAGCCTTGCCAACTTCCAAATCATCGAGGTTCTGCGTAATAATATCAATAAGCGCACTTGCAACTATTGCTCCGTCAGAACCTGATTTTATCACTTCCTTAACATGTTCTGGCTTTGAAATTCCAAATCCAACTGCTAATGGAAGATCTGTATGTTGTTTAACCCTTTTTATAAGGTCAACTGTACTTTTTTTAATATCTGACCTTGCTCCTGTTACACCCATTACTGCAACAACGTACAGGAATCCTGAACAGAGTTTGACAATTTCTTCTATCCTTTCATTAGAGGTTGTTTGGGCAACCATGAAGATCTGGTTTATATTATATTTTTTTGCTGCTAAGATTGCATTTCCTGCCTCTTCAGGCGTTAAATCTGCCGCTAATATTCCATTAACACCGAATTCTTCGGCTTTTTTGTAAAATTCTTCCACACCAGTATTGTAGATAAGATTGTAATACACTAGCAAACCTATGGGTATGGATGAGAATTCTCTGATCTTTCCTATAAATTCAAAACATCTTTTTGTAGTCATTCCTGCGTCTAAGGATCTTATATCTGCTGCCTGAACACTTGGTCCGTCAGCTACAGGATCGCTAAAGGGAAATCCAATTTCAAGAGCATCTGCTCCGTTATCAATGTAATGCCTCACAATTTCTAGTGATGTTTCAAAGTCAGGATCCCCTGCAACTGTAAATGGTATAAATGCACCTTCTCTCCTGTTTTTCATTTCCTGAAACATCTCAGTGTAACTTTGAATAGGATGGTCCCCAGATTCTGGGTTTTTCTTGGATTTCATACTTCCACCCCCATTTCCTTTGCAACTAAAAACATATCCTTGTCTCCCCTTCCTGAAAGATTGATTACAATGGTTTTATCCTTGTTTTCTTCAAGTTTAGCATATTTCAAAGCATATGCAACGGCATGAGAACTTTCTAGGGCAGGTATAATGCCCTCATACCGTGACAATAATCCAAATGCCTTTAATGCTTCTTTATTGGTTACTGCCACATAATCTGCCCTTCCAATTACTTTTAAATGTGCATGTTCTGGCCCAACGCCGGGGTAGTCTAGACCCGCAGATACAGAATGGGCTTCTTTTATTTGACCGTCGTTATTCTGGAGGACGAATGATAGAGAACCATGTAAAATTCCTTCAGTGCCCTTACAGAGTGTTGCACCAGTTCTTTCTGTTTCAATTCCATCACCTCCACCTTCTACCCCTATGAGTGCCACACCTTCATCATCAACAAAACCTGAAAATATTCCCATAGCATTACTTCCACCTCCAACACAGGCTAGAACCGCGTCAGGAAGTTTTCCTTCCTTTTTAAGGATCTGTTTCCTAGTTTCGGTACCTATCACCTTCTGGAAATGTTTAACCATGGTTGGGTATGGATGTGGCCCCATAGTTGAGCCTATGAGGTAATGTGTATCCTCAACATTTGTGATCCAATCCCTGAAAGCTTCGTTTATGGCATCTTTGAGTGTTTTTGAACCCGTTTCAACTGGTATTACACTGCCTCCAGATAATTCCATCCTGAATACATTGAGTTTCTGCCTCTCAACGTCCTCACTACCCATGTAAACTTCTGTTGGTATGGAGAGCATTGCACCAACTACTGCAGTAGCAATTCCATGCTGACCTGCACCTGTTTCTGCAATTAATCTTTTTTTACCCATATATTTAGCTAAAAGTCCCTGTCCAAGTGTATTATTTATTTTATGGGCCCCTGTGTGGAGCATGTCCTCTCTTTTAAGATATATTTTGCATCCAAACTTCTTTGAAAGGTTTTTTGCATGGTAAAGGGAAGTTGGTCTTCCTGCAAACTCACTAAGATAAAAATCAAGTTCTTCGTTGAATTTTTTATCATCCTTGTACCTTAAAAATGCTTCTTCAAGCTCTTCTAGCGCAGGTATAATGAGTTCTGGTACGAATATTCCTCCATATTTGCCAAACTTACCATTGGTTATCATAATTTCACATCCTAAACTCTTATCTTATCCTTTATCCCAAATCTCTCATGCTAATAATAAAAATTATATTTTTAATTTATCAAGCCTTAATTTTCATTAAACAATCCACTCTATCTGGATTTTTAACTCCCGGGGCATCTTCAACACCAGAATTTACATCAACGTAGTCTATTATCTTTTCAAGTATTTCCTTATCGTTTCTGATCCTTTCTGAGTTCAGTCCCCCGGCAAGGAATATTTCAATGTTATTGCTGATATCTTTAACTATTTTAACAGATTCTAACACCATTTTTAATGGGATATGCCTTCCAGTACCCCCACTTTTGCCTTCTATTTGATAATCGAATAGTAATGCGTCGCATACTCTTGCAAAACCTTCTATCTCTTTTTTTTTGTTCAGTGACATTTTGAGTTCATTTCCATCGGATAAATCAAATGATTCCTCGGAGATTCCAATTGCACGTATAACTTTAATATTCCTTTCAGTGGCGTTTCTGTGAAATCCTTCTATGAATTTAAGATATTTTATTTGGTTGTGTGAGAGGGCATGTAACTGAACTATCCTTATTCCAGTCTTTTTCGTTTTCATAATAACTTCTTCAGGATTTTCAGGTTCTAAAACCATTACAGACCTAGATTTATCTTTCAATGCCGATAATAGCCGTTTAATCTTTTTTAAGCCTACCCGTCTATTGGATCTCTTTATATTAATAAATCCAATGAGGTTGGCCCCTGATTTTTCACATTTACTAACATCTACTGAGCGGGTTATACCGCAGATTTTAACTTTCATCTCTAACAATCCTTAAACCCTTCACAGCATCTATGATGCTGGTAGCAGCATTTAACATGCCGAATTTTCCTTTTTCACCCATTATAGATGTTCCTATTAATAGAGCGTCAACTCCAAATTTTGACAGTTTCAAAGCATCTTCTGGACTTCTTATACCACTTTCAGATATTAAAAGCACCTCTTGAGGCACGTATCCAGCAAGTTTCTCGGTTGTTTTCAAATCAACCTTGAAGTTCTGAAAATCTCTATTGTTTATTCCAACAATATCAGCTCCTGCTTTTAAAGCAGAGAATATTTCATTCTTGTTTCTGCATTCTACAACTGGATCCAGTTCAAGTTCTTTACACAGGGAAACTCCCTCGAAAATATCGGGATAAATTCCGCTCATCAATAGAACTGCACTTGCACCTGCCATCTTTGCCTGGTAAATCTGATAATCGTTGATTATAAAATCTTTTCTAATAATTGGAAGTTTGGTTATGTTGTATGCCGACTTAATGTTACCCAAACTTCCCTTGAAGTACCTCTCTTCGGTTAAAATGGATACAGCTGATGCACCGGATTCTTCGAAAACCTCAAGGGCATCTTCAAGACTTGAGCTGGATATATCTCCCATTGATGGTGAAGCCGGTTTAAATTCATATATAACAGCTACATCTTGGCCAATATCAAGAGACTGCCTGAAATTGTTGGTTGCCTTTCCATCCGAAGATCTTGAATCAGATTTTAGATTTGATTTATTGTAGGATTCAGCTTCTTCTTTGAGGATCTCCAATGGTTTTAATTCAATTTCCTTTTGTATATCCATCATTCTATGTTTAATAATATCGGAAAGTAATATCGGGTTGTTTATAACTTTCATTGGCTGGTCTCCACGAAGTTTTCCATTATTTTCATTCCACTGGAAGTTCCTATAGACTCTGGATGAAATTGAAGCCCGAAAATAGTTCTTTCTTTGTGTTTTATCCCCATTATCATACCATCGCTTGTTCTGGCTGTGATTTCCATACATTTTGGTAATGTCTCATCTGTGCAGAACAGTGAATGGTATCTTGCTGCATGAAGTGGATTTTCGACTCCACAAAAAATTCCTTCTTCGGTGTGGTATATGCTACTTTGTTTACCATGAACAGGTTCATTACGGCTAATTTCCCCTCCAAATGCAACAAATATTCCCTGATGTCCAAGGCACACCCCCAAAATTGGTATTTCAGATCCGAGTTTCTTTATAACTTCCATGCTTATCCCAAAGTCCCTGGAATTTTTTGGACTACCGGGACCCGGTGAAATTATTATTCCCTTAGGTTTGAGGTTTTTAATTTGATCCAATGTTATTTCATCGTTTCTTTTAACTAAGATATCCGGGTATATCTCTCCCACCATTTGGTACAGGTTGTAGGTGAAAGAATCATAGTTATCTATAATGAGTATCATTTAACTGCCCCCATATATCCATCCTTTTCTCCATTTACTGAGCCCATATTACTTGATTTAAGAGCACTTAAAAGAGCCAGCGCCTTGTTTTCACTTTCTAAATATTCTTCTTCCGGTATAGAATCGTGAACAATGCCTGCACCCGCCTGTATAGTGGCTCTGTTTCCATCGCACACCATGGTACGTATGGTGATTGCAAAATCTGCATTTCCATTTAAAGAGAAGTATCCTACGGCTCCGGCGTAAGGTCCACGTGGTTTAGTTTCAAATTCATCAATTATTTCCATGGCCCTTATTTTGGGTGCACCGCTGAGGGTTCCTGCTGGGAACATTGCTTCAAATGCATCAACTGCTGTCTTGTCCCTTCTAAGTCTCCCTTGAACACGGGAAACTATATGCATCACATGAGAAAATTTTTTCACGTCCATGTACTCTGGCACTATGACAGTTCCAAATTCACTGACTTTTCCCACATCGTTTCTTGCCAGATCAACCAGCATCAAATGCTCAGCCCTTTCCTTCTCATCCTTTAGAAGGTCTTGTTTGAGTTTATCATCTTCAAGGGGTGTTTTTCCCCTTTTCCTTGTTCCAGCTATTGGAAATGTTTCAACAATACTGTTTTCAACTCTGACAAGCATTTCCGGGCTTGAACCAATTATTTCCCTTTCTCCTAGTTTGAGATGGTACATGTACGGTGATGGATTTATTTTTCTGAGGCTTTCATAGAATGATAGCTTGTTCCCTTTTAGCTCATATTCCCTTGCATTTGAGATAACATCCTGGAATATTTCTCCTGCCCTGATTCTTTCCTTGACATCTACAACCATTTCCTCGAATTCTGGTTTTGAAAAGTAGTGGTTTTTTTCCTGATATTCCAGCCCCCTTATTTCATGGGTTTCTTTTGAGATTCTTTCTATCTCTTCGAGTCTGTTTTCGCCAAGTGTAACGTATTCACATTTGTTACGAATTCTATCGAATACTACACTGTCCAGGAATAGTCCGAACTCGAAATCTGGTTTTTCACCGGGCTGGAGTTGTATGGGCTGAAAGTGCCTTGCAGCCTCGTATGAAACATATCCCACCAGCCCTCCTCTGAAACCTTTTTTTCCACTGCCTTGGGAGGTTAGTTTTCTGATCTCGTCGAAGGGATTTTTTATTCCAATTTCCTCTATTTCGCCATCCTGTTCTATCTCGAGTATATTACCCCTTGCCCTTAGAATAGCTGTAGGTTTAAACCCCAAAACTGAAAATCTTGCAAGTCCACTGTCACTTTCCATTGATTCCAGTAGGAATGTACTGGAGTAGTTTGAATATAAATTCTTGAATAATTCAAAAGGAGCATCAAAATTTAGATCCGTACTTTTAGGTTCGTTTATTTTTATGTTGTATTCGCCAAAAACATTCACTGCCTTTCATAATTGTCACCTTATAATATTAAAATTCATTTTACTAACAAATAATAATACAACAAAGTACTATTTAAAACTTTAGAGTACAGATATGTACATATATTTATATAGTTGTATCTACACAGAACTAATTGTGAGAATATGTGGGATAGAATAAAACATAAATTTGATAAATTCCCTGCTAGGATGGCTGTGGCAAGGAAAATAGTAGAACTCGGCCTTAGAGTTGGAGAAACAGGTAAAATATATTGTGGTAATGTGGAGATCAGTGATGTTGCCCTTGCAAGGTCGGTTGAAGTTGACAGAAGAACAATTAAAACTACAGTCGATGTCATACTTGCAGATCCTCAACTTTCAAGTGTATTTCAAAATATATTCCCTGCAGGAACACTTCTTAAAAATGTAGCAAAAAACCTTGGATTCGGTGTGGTCGAAATTGAGGCTGAAGCAGGAAATGCAGGGATTCTCGCCAGATCTACTGAACTCATTTCTCTTGAAGGTATGAGTATAAGACAGGCACATGCAGGTGATCCAGAACTTGAAGAGAACCCAAAACTCACCATAATAACTGAAAGACCTATTAAGGGAGAACTTATTAATGAGTTTTTAAATATTCCCGGGGTTAAAAGAGTTTCAATTTATTAGGCTGTCAATATATTGCTCTGAAATTAATTATTAAAGCAAAATTATCATCGAAAATAAGACATTATCGAACATGAATTATGATAATTTAATTGAAACGCTCTAAATAAATCAAGAAAATTAAAATTAGTTTTAATTAACGATTTAAAAATATATTTAAAAAAAGAATTAAGTTCCTGATTCCATCTCTTTATCTTCTTCGTCAAGAACTTTTAACAGTTCATCCCATGCTTCAAGAGATTCTTTAGCTTCCTGATCTGTTAAAACCTCTATGGCATAACCTGAATGTACAAGAACGTATGTTCCTATTTCTAAGTCTCCCACTAAGTCCAATTTTGCCTGTTGCCTTACTCCACCGAAGTCAACTGTAGCCACTTTGTCAGTGATATCAACTATCTGTGCTGGTGCTGCAATACACATATCAATCTACCTCGTTAATTTGATATACAATAATTCTAGCTATAAATCTGTTTTATTTTAAGTTAATTTAAACAATCAGGTTAGAATCACTTTATAATATTCTAACATCAACATAATTTAATAGTTTTATTATGTGCTTTAACCATATAAACAATATGTTCTGGAGGAAAGCATATGAACTTGGTAGTTATAGGTGGAGGATCAGCAGGTAGAACAGCCTCAATAGAAGCAGCAGCAATTGGCGAAAACGTTACTCTAATAGAAATGGATAAAATCGGAGGTAAATGTCTGAATTCCGGGTGTATGGTAGTATGCGGTCTCAATGACGTTGCCAGATTTGTAAAAAATGCCCAAAGATTCAATCAGATGGGAATTACCGGTTTTGATCCTAAAATAGACTATGAAATGGTAGCTCAGGGAATAAGGGATACAATAGGGAAAATAAGGGGAGTAATTACCCATGAAACAGACAAAGCTGGTGTTAATATTGTTAGGGGCAGAGCTGAAATTAAAGGTGGATCAGTGACAGTGGAAGGTGAAGGATACCCATACGACAAACTTATAATAGCTACAGGTTCAAATGCATTTATTCCACCAATTAAGGGTTCAGAATATGCAAAAACTTATAAAGACGTTTTAAACTACAAAGTAGTCCCAGATAAGATTTTAATAATTGGAAGCGGGACAATAGCAACGGAATTTGCAGGTGTATTTTCTGCATTTGGAACAGAGGTCCATGTACTTTGTAGGGGTACCTTCCTAAAAGAGGTCGAATCAGACTTGAAAACCTATATCGTGGAAAAACTCCTTAAAGATGTTGAAATCCATGAAAATATTGCTGTATCAGAAATATATCCCGACGGTGTCTTAACAAACTCCGGAATCATGAATGGTGATACTTTTCTTGCTGTTGGAATGAATCCCAACTCGGAATTAGTAAAGGATCTTGTGGAAACTGGAGAAAAAGGGGAAATAATTGTTAGTAAAAGGATGGAAACCAGTCATAAGAATATATATGCTGCTGGAGATGTTGTAGGTGGTATAGGAACCACACCGGTTGCTAGGATGGAAGGGATAGTTGCAGCCCATAACGCATGTGGAATTGCTGCAGAAGTTGATTACAGCTTTATACCCTCATCAATATCCCTTTACTACGATGTCAGTTACATCCAATCAAACAAGGATGAAGGGGTTGAGGGACATATACCTGGTTCGGCCGGGCCGGGTGCATTTTGGAACGTCCTTGATCGTGAAACAGGAATCACAAAGGCGGTTGTTGATGTAAAAAATGGCGAAATTCATGGTATTTCTTCAATATCTCCTTCAGCCCGTACTGTGATAGCTTATATGTCCAAGTTTATGAGGGACGGTTCTAAAACATACGACTTTGATAATTTCGTTGAAGCACATCCATCAACTGATGCTGCTTACAAATTAATGAGGTTCTTCTCGAAGTACTGATAATGAATTAATTACTTTTAATTATTGATCAAAGGTGATGAATATGGATGAGAATGATTCTACAAAAATTAAGGATAACCAAAAAATTTCTATAAAACCTTTCTCTAATGTAACCGAGTTCCATGGCCATGTATGCCCTGGTTCTGCCATAGGATATAAAGCTGCTGAGGCAGGATTAAACGAACTTAAATCAAACATATCCCAAGATGAGGAGATTGTAACTGTTGTTGAAAATGATAGTTGTGCTGTAGATGCTATTCAAGTTCTTACAGGTTGTACATTTGGTAAAGGAAATTTGATGTTTATGAATCATGGAAAACAGGTTTACACATTCATTAACAGAGATACAAAGGACACTGTGAGGATATCTTTAAAGAATTCGTTTAGTGTGGATACGATGGCCCCCAAGTTAGGTAAACTTAGAGCAATAGTCAACTCTGGAATTGCAACAGAACTAGAAAAAGAAGATCTTCAAAATATGATCATCGATGTTTCAGATGAAATACTAAAAATTCCCTATAAAAAAATGTTCAATGTTGAACATGTTGAATTGGAACTTCCTAAAAAAGCAAGAATGTTCAAATCAGTTAAATGTTCAAAATGCGGAGAAATGGTTTCAGAAAACAGATCTCGGGTTAATAATGGAGAAATTGTCTGTATTCCATGTTTTGGAGAATAAGAATAAAACCAATCAGATTCAATTTATTTCTTATTTATTCGCCTTTAGCACGTGCAAATATTATCTGTGCAATCTTGTCCGATGATTTTAAAACTTCTTCACCGTATTTAGTAGCACTCTGTTTCATTTGTTCTATATTTACGAATGCATTTTCTATAACATCTTCCAGATCTTCCAGTTCACTTTCCAGTACTGCACCCTCAAAAACAGCTGCAAGGTTATGATAACGGCCATATTTCACTCCAAGAAGAGCAACAACTGGAATCCCCCATGCCATGGCCTCATGTATCATCATGCCGTCATCTGTAACAACTGCAATGTCAACTATCTTATATAGATCGTTTATATAGTCTATATATCCAAGGTAAATTAGATTTGAGTTTTCAAAGTACTTCGTGTACTCTTCTTCTAATGGATCACCAACAACCAGGATGTTAGCATCTATTACACCGTTGCCGAGATTTGAAGCTGCAACTGCCATCTTTTCAAAGAGCGTTGAGCCGGATGATAAGAGAATGGTGGGTAATTTGTTATCAAAAGCCTCCGGCATATGTTTCAAGGCGTTTTCACTGTTACCGACTATTATATCCGGGTTTACGGGGGAATATGCCTTATGAATATTTTTATCTTTCAACTGTACCTGGAATAGATTTGATTCTGGGAGTGCGACTGTTGTCGTGACCCTGGTACACACCTTTGCATCTGTAGGTGTTATTAAAATACCAACAGAGGGTTTATTTGCAAGTTTGGCAGCAAGACATCCAACAACTGCTCCACCGCCTATAACACCAACAACAATGTCAGGATCGATCTTCCTGCACAATCTGGCTGTTTCTATTGCAGCCTTACCTGTTTTTAAACCTGCATTAAAAAGGGTCTTTTTGGTTGCAGCATGTCCGCCAGCCTGTGGGATGCTAGTTTTATGCCATTCAATTCCATTCTTCTTAAAGAGTAAACCCGGTGCAGTATGGTCCAGTGCAAATTCACATTGAAATCCATACTTGGATAATGCCTTTGCAATATTGAGGGCTGTAACCGCATCTCCCCCGATACCTCTGCCTGTAACAATGAATAATGCTTTCATATAATCACCTTTAAAATATAACTTTGAACTTTTATTTTATAAATATGATATTGAACAGATTTTAAAATAATGGGTTAAATTAATCCTTTTATTAAAATGAGTTGTGATTACTAATAAAATTTCACTATTAAACACATCTTTAATATACTATTTTATATCTAATTCTAGTTTTTATAATTTCTATTTAATGTAATATCAACTGAACAGTTAAAATTGCAAAAATTTTGTGGAAAAGAGAACACCAGATACTCTTGAAAGTGTTTAAAAACTCCAATTCAGGAAAGTGAAATGATATGGTTTATCCATTGTATGGAATAGGTACAATTCAGGCATTACTGGTTCTAAAGTTGGTATATTGGTGTTAAGTCTAACTAAAGGACAAATCTACAATTTCTACATCATAATATTACGAGTTTTTTCTGCTTTCAGGTGTATTTGGCAGATATAAGCTATCCCAACATGGCTTAGACTATTATCTTATCTAGTTCCACGACCTATGCTGTGGACGCTTGCAATCCATATTCCTCAACTAGGGGTTTAAGTAGGATATGGCCTGATATCTTGGCATTGATATTATTTACAATCCTTTCCTTATACCGGTTACATGGTAGATTAAGTTCAGAAAGGATTAATTTATGATAATTTAATTTTATCCCCTGTTTTTATATAATTTGAAAGGGCGAGCGAAACAATACTGGTATATGCTTCAAGGAGGTGTTTTTGTTCGTTGGTAATATTAGTGTTATACGGCCCAATTGCTAAAACACCCAGTTTTACTTCTCGAGAATTTAATGGTAGATAATACCATTTTGAAGCGGCCAAAGTGTCTGTACCATATCCTGCAGATTTTCCGTGTTTAAAAACCCAATTTGCAACTCCTAAATCATCATCATCAAATTTAATGTTATTCCCTGTACGAGATACAATTTTTAGACTCTCATTATCGTCAGGCAAGATCATAACAACATCATAATTAAACAAATCCTCAATATAACTAGTAATTCTCATTAAAAAGTCATCTAAGTTCTGAGAAACTAATAAATCCCTACTGAAATCATATAATGAAGCTATAAATTCCTCTCGTTGCCTTGTATTTTCTACCTGTTTTTTTACAGTATCTCCAAGGAAGCTAATTATAACACCCACTATAAACAGCACAGCAAAAGTGGGTATGAAACGTAAATCCGCAACACTAAATGTTAAATATGGTGGGATAAAGAAAAAGTCAAAGAATGCTACTGCCATCAAAGATGCTAGGATACCTCCCTTTCGTCCAGCAATCAAACCGCTGACTACAATAGGGATTATAAATATCATTGGTATATTGACAGCTTCTAAAAATGGACTTAAAAAAAAGCAAATGATTGTAGTGATAATTATGCTCAAAAAACTTACAGTAAAAGGTTTCAAATAACTTTTTATATCAAAATAATTTCGTATATCCATCTTTTTGACTTGATCTCCATTCTCACGGCCTTCTCCTCCAATAACAAGAACCTGAATTGGACTACCTTTTCTAATAATTTCATTAACAACCGATCCACGTACCCATGCTTCGATACGAGACCTTTCTGAATGACCTATAACAATTAGACTGATATTTTTTGATTTTGCAAATGAAACAATTTCTTCAGCTATATTAATGCCTGTCAATCTAAAAACTTTGCCCCCAAGTTCTTCAGCTAGTTGAAGATTTTTTTCAAGCTGTAAACTTTCCTCATATCCCATTTTAAATTTATAGGA
>Ga0182021_10001747_pt1 | contig 25194 bp, 16 predicted proteins | sample 612E3MmetaG_FD_120493 | JGI IMG/M metagenome (GOLD analysis project Ga0182021, IMG submission 120493) | Permafrost microbial communities from Stordalen Mire, Sweden - 612E3M metaG (Illumina Assembly) | ecosystem: Environmental > Terrestrial > Soil > Wetlands > Permafrost | place: Sweden... | reverse complement strand
GCTACGCAGCGGACTGTCGGCACTGTGAACCTGAATGGAGCCAACCATCCCACCGGCGGTATGAATGTTTTCGGCGGGCCGGCCACTCGCTTCAAAGGCACGTATCCGGGGCGCCTCGCGATCACCAGCGATGGCCACTACCTCTATGTGACCGACCAGGGTAGCTTCAAGGTATTTGTTATCGACACGACCCAAATCCAGGCCGGCGTGGATATCGACGGCAACTTGACGTTCCCCGACAATTTTGCAGCTATCGTCGGCTCCGTCAATGCGGGACGCTATCCCTTCGGCATCGCTTTGTCTTCGGACAACAAGCGCCTCTATGTGACGAACGTCGGAGTCTTCCAATACACGCACCTCACCCCTGCGAATCCAACTGGCGACAGCAACGTGGACTATCCTCTCTGCCATCCGGGGGCTGGTTATCCGGACGAGACGCAGAACGACCGAACGATCACGATTCACAAGGTTGATCCGCGGAACTTGCCTGCGACGTTGAGCGTGCCCGATGGAATTCAATGCGGCTACGTCCTGCAGGACCAGACCTTCACAGTTCCTGGGCTGGGCGATCCCAACGCGCCCGAGTCCTCCTCGACCTACATTTTCGACGTGAGTTCTCCGACGGCGCCCACGCTGGTGAAGGTCACGAAGACCGGTCCCCAGGTCGGCCAGGTGGACAAGGACGGTCTTGCGGCATTCAGCGGCAGCCATCCTAACGCCATCGCGACCGGGGCGAAACTTCTCTATGTCTCGAACGGCAACAACGACACTATCTCTGTCGTAAGCAAGAAGACAAATGCCGAAGTGGGCCGCATCAAACTCTCGGTTCTGAAGGGATACGAGCAGAAGCTGAAAGGACTCCAGCCCGTTGCTGTAACCCTGAGCCCGGACGGCCAATATCTCTATGTGGCCGAAGCGGGCATCAACGCGATCGGAGTCGTTCGTCTGAACGGCACGGGCGGATCACTCCTCGGTTTGATTCCCACAGGCTGGTGGCCGAGCGCGGTTCAATCGAGCGCGGATGGCAACACGCTCTTCGTCGCCAGCGCCAACGGACGCGGAGCGCAGCCCAATAACAATTTTCCACCGTTTGATTTGGGTTCGCCCAGGTCGTCCACACTCGGCACCGTCCACATTCTCCCCAGCCCAACACTTGCCCAACTCAGCAACTACACGCAAAGGGTTCTGGCAAACAATGGATTCATCTTTGGTCCGGTGCCGCAGGACCAGAACCCGATTCCATCCAAACCGGGTGTGGCCAGCGCGCAAATCAAGCACATCATCTTTGTTAACAAAGAGAATGCAACCCACGACATCATCTTGGGTGACATTACGCAGACCAAGCTCGGCGCTCCGGTAGAAGGCGACCCAGCCTATTCGTTAGGCGTCTTCGCTACTCCCAACCACCATGCTTTGGCCCTGCAGTTTGCCTTCGGCGATAACTTCTTCCTCGAACCGTCCGTTTCTTCGGATGGTCACCGGTGGCTGACGGACACCTACACCACGGAATTCGAACAGACTCACTGGCCAGCTTCCTACGGCGGCAGGCGCAGAGACGCAGGCGATGATCCGAATGTGTACGGACCCTACCCGGGCCGGCTCGGCTTTACCGATGCCAATTCTTCACCCGAACCCCACGATTACAACCAGAACGGTGGCATCTATCTTCACCTCGCCCGCAACGGGCAAAGTTTTCTGAACTTCGGCAACGGCTTTGAATTCGCTGAGGTTGACGAGGACAACGCCACCGACACCACCGGCATTCGGAATCACGTCAATGTGCCGATGGAAAAGGTTGTTCGCGATAACTCGGACCACCTCTTTCCGGAGTTCAACACGCACATCCCTGACGGAATACTCCCGGAAGATCCCGGTCGCTTTAGCCGCTTCGGTCGCTTCCAGCAGGTGTTTGAAGCTAGCCTGGTAGACCGGCAGAACGGCATCTGCAAGCTCCCAGCCTACGTTGACCTCTACTACCCGAACGACCACACCGGTGGCGCGTTCGACATCAATCCCAACGGTCCAGCGTGGTCGGCGATCCGTTTCTTCCAGGACAACGACGCCGCCCTGGGCATGACGGTCGATCTGATCGCGCACAGCCCATGCTGGAAAGATACGGTCATCTTCGCGGTGGAAGACGATACGCAAAACGGCTTCGACCACGTCAACGGCGCCCGCTCCCTGTTTCTCGCCATCAGTCCCTGGGTGAAACACGAAACGGTTGCCAAGACCCACCTGAGTCTTGCCAGCATCTTCAAAACGGTGAACGAGATTCTCGGAATCCCACCGCTCAACCAGTACGACGCAGCGGCGAGTGATCTGCGCGATATGTTCACGATGAACGCGGACTTCACTCCGTATAGCTTCGTCGTTCCGCAGTACGACGGCACAGCCAATGCGGAGTGGATCAAGGCAACGCAGAACCTCGACTTCAGCAAGCCGGACGCAAATGAAGTTGAACTGCGCCGCGCGATCCAGTTGTCAACGGGATTGCCGTCAAGGAAGCCTGGCAAGAAATAGTCCGAACGCAGGCCAACGGCGCCGCGATCTCTCGCGGCGCCGTTTTCCTTTGTCTACAAGTAGTTCTGGTTGGACATGTCTCGACCTTGGGAATGTCCGGGATTCACGAAGACCTTCGTCCGTTCAAAACCACTTTCACCAAATCCCGAGGTGGCCGTGGTGAAGCCCGCAACAGGGCCGCCTCGCGTGCTTTGCACGCGAGCCAGGCCCGAGATGTGAGGCGAGGAGGCCAACGATTCAAGGTACAAGGAGTTCAGTCAAGCGATGTGTCACGACCAGGGTTGCGCCATAGTTCCCGGCAATGCCGATGATCATTGTGAGCACAACAAGAAGAGTCCAAAGCCACGTGCGTACGAACCGTCGATCAGCCATGCGCCAGTCGAGCAGGCGCTCTACGCGCACTCCGATGGAGGATGAGCCACTTACTAGTCCAGTCGTAAGTGCAGGCTCGGGTCGCAGCTGAGAAAATCTGGAGAGTTTGATCAAGGCCGAGGCCAGATCCAGCGCTTCCTGACGGTTCGTGACTGCTGCCTCATCTGCCGCCAGTTCGGCAGCCTCCTGCCAGGCGCTATCGAGGCTAAGCATCCCGGGGAAGGGAGTCGAGCTGACAAAAACTTTCTTAACGTTGTCCCAGGAGCGCATATGCCCAAGCTCGTGCTGAACTGCCACCTGTAGCTCGTTTTCACTGAGCACAGCGACGGCCAAATCGGAAACCATCACTCTCGGCCTTCGAATCCCGACAAGAATTAGAGGCGGTGCCCCGCTTGAAGCATTGGTCGTGGGAATGGCGGCACCACCATCGATGCGGTTTGCCTCCAATCGCCACTGCGTCAAGGCGCGCTTGGTTTTCGCGTGCGCCCGCATCAACCGGAACAAGCCGGCACCCAGAATCAGCAGGGAACACAGAGCGAGAATGAACGTTCCGCCGTCCTCGTCGGGCGACGTTCTCTCCATCAGCCAGAATGACGGGAGCGTGAAAAACACCGTAACAACCGCAGAAGCCGAAAAGGGAAAGATCCGCAACCCGAACAGGAAATTGGCCGAGGTCAGAGCAGGCTTTCCGCCCATGCGCTTGGCGCCCCGCCATGCCAATGCGGCTAGCGCGGAAAGGGGACAGTAGAGCGTGGCGAAAAACGCAAGAGAAACGAGGAGGCCCCGCGCGGCAAAGATCACTCCGGCTCTCCCTTCTTGAGTTCTGCTTTTAGCTGAGCACGTTGACGTTCGACCAGGGCTTGCAATTGATCGAGCAATTTGCCGTCTTGCGTGCTGACCGCTTCTACGAAGTACGAAAGATGCAACGATGAGTACTCAGATCCTAGAAGCTGCCTGATGCTGTTTACAGCGGTCATGCGCTCCAGTTCTTGCGGACTGTACCGGGCTGAATAGCGAAAAGCCCTCCCGTCGGGAACGCGGCTGAGGAGTCCTTTCTTAAAGAGCCGGTCCATTGTGGTCATGATCGTGGGATACGTCTGCCAGATCTTGCCGTCCTCGCGCACCTCGCGAACCGTGGCCGTTCCCCGCACCCAGACCGCGTGGAAGACTTGCCGCTCCAAGGGTCCAAGCTGGGCCGAGGCGTAGTTTCGAAGAAAGAAAGCAGCGAGTCCATTTTCGATAAGTGAAGCGGAACCGGCGCTGGCGCGGAACAGGAAGACTCTAGATTGGGACGTTGCATGAGTCAACGGTACAAGTGGAAAATTCACAGTCGCTCAACAATGACCACTGGGTAGTACGCGTATCGATGAATTATCGCTGGTAGTGGATGGTCGCTCCTCGCCGCGTGTCAGCGCGTGATTCCAGGCGGGTGTCGCACCCAACGTCTTTGGAGGGCAACACCGAGGCTTCGCACCTTCAGGCAATGATCGCAGGGGCACAAATAGGACATCTCTCCGTGGTGAACGGCGTGACCACAGCTTGGACACACGAATGTTCCATCCCTGCACTCGACGAGTGGCCTAAAGCCATATCTCCACACGCAGTATGGGCAACGGATGACGAACTGGACTTGCTGCATATGGTTGCCGGCTGACACTTGCTGAACGCATCATGAAAAAGACGACTGGGCTTCCCCAAACCCGGGGTTGCCTCCGTCAGGGCGAACACGGGAATGACTATCAAAGCCGAATGACGCCTGAATCAATCAATTGTTAAAAGATTTCCACTAGCGCACAGTCGACGAGATTGGAAAGGTCCCTACTCTGACGTAAAACACTACTTGGTGTGACTACTATTGCACATCATTTAACCGGCCATTCATATTCGCGTTACCGGCGCGAAATATAGGCGGAGTAACTATCGCCTGTAGTCAATTCATCACTAATGAAAAGCCAAATGGAGAGGGAGGGGTATGTTTAATCGAGTTTCGATGAACTCCGGCCACGTGGGTCTCGGCAACCGCGTCCTCGCGCTGCTGCGCGTCAGCACTGCCATTGTTCTGTGCGTAGGGATGGCATTCGGACAATCGATCAACACTTCGAACTGGGGCACGGTTACGGCTCCGGTCTACAACCAGTCGGAGAGCAATCCGTTTTATTCCACTGCAGAAATATTGGCAGGTCCGAACAAATTCGGCAGCTACTACGCTGGAGTTCTACCCAACGGCCGGAAGGTGACGCCCGCGGGCACAAGCATTCAGATTGGCATGAACCCGTTGGGAGTAGCGCTGACTCCAGACGGGAAATTCCTGGTCAGTTCGAACAACGATGAGCGCGAGGGCGGATTTTCCTCGTATCAGAGTTCCGTGAATGTGGGCGGCTATTCGCTTACGGTTGTGGACACGTCCACCTTCACTGTCGTCTCGCAGCTGCACACCAGCGTGACCTTCTTTATCGGCTTGCAGATTACGGGTGCAGTCGGTGGTCCGTACACGGTCTGGGCGGCGGGAGGACCGAACAACGATGTGAAGTTGTTCTCACTTTCGGGCGCTGGAGTGCTGGCTCCGGGAACTCCGGCCAGCATCATCATCCCCCCGTCCAAACCCTTTACTGCGGGGTATGTCTCGAACTATCTGCCCGGTTCGCAGATGGCCTCGCCGACGCCAGTTCCTTCCGGTTTCAGCCGTACGGCCGGCGCGCAGACTACCTTCCCCGCCGGAATGCAGCTTACCCCGGACGGCACGTACCTCTACGTCGCATGCAACGGCGACAACAGCGTGGCGATCATCAACACGACCACGAAAGGCGTCCTGAAGCAGCTTCCGGCGGGCGCTTTCCCATATGGGATTGCCCTCAACGCGGCGGGCGATAAGATTGCCGTTTCGAACTGGGGCATCATGGAGTACAAGTTTGCGAATCCCACCTATGACCCCAATACCGGCAAGCTCACCGCTCTCGGCACGACCGGGGCGAACGCACCGGACGGCTTCTACGTTCCGCCGGTGGGCAAAGGCCTGTTCCCGCTGAGTTCATCGGTGCACGTTTATATTGCCAAAGGCGGCTTCCCGTCCCTGGCGACACCGAAGTACGGACGATTCCTGGGTACGAACCTGACCCTGGCGGGCAACAACTCGATTGGTGGAACCCATCCTTCGGCCATGGCGGTCGTGAAGGGCACCGACGGAACCGAGGTTCTGTACGTCGCCAAGACCAACGACGACCATCTGGCTCGCATCATCATGAAGAATGGCCAGCAACTGTCCGACTACGATCTCGGCGCGACTTTTGTCACGTTCCTCAACAACCAGGGCAAGACCCCGACATTAGCCAAGGGTGCGTACCCGAACGCCATGGCGGTATCGCCCGATCAGACCAAACTGTTCGTGGCGGAGGCCGGCGTTAATTCGGTTGCCGTGATCGATGTCAGCGATCCGGTCAACCCGAACCTGCTGGGCCGAATCCCAACGGGTTGGTATCCGACGGGAGTGGCCGTAAGCCCGGACGGAAACAAGCTCTACATCGCGAACGCGAAAGGCGTTGGAGAAGATATCAATCCGGCCATCGTCACCGATGGTTCCAATGGACAGACTCCTCCGCCGACCGGCCTCGCTTCTGACGGCAGGGTCGACAGCAACTACATCTTCGGCAGCTTGCAGCAGGTCGACCTGACAGGCAGTCCATGGGACAACACCACCGTGCAGGCGAATAACTTTGCCGTGCAGGGTTCGGTGGACACTTCGGTCGTGCCTGCGGGTGGAACGGCTGGATCGGCTCGCATCAAGACCGTGATCATGATCCTGCACGAAAACAAGACCTTCGACTCGATGCTGGGCAACCTGGGCACAACGTTCGGGAATTTCGCCGGCACGAAATTTAACAACATCGACGGTTCGACTTACACCAACGGCCAATTCACCGGCGTGTCGTTTAACACGCAGGCTCTGGCTTCAGCGTTCGCGACCGGCATCAACTACTATTCGGACTCCGAAGAGAGCGATGCGGGACACCAATTCGCGGCTTCCGGCACCGCCAGCGACTACACAGAAAAGACGCTGCTGGTAAAAGGTGGACGCGGGCTGCTCGTCAACAAGAACTTTGAACCGGAGGATTATCCGGAAGGTGGATACATCTTCAATAACCTGGCTCGCTGGAATCACTCCTTTAAGGACTACGGCTGGGGAATTCGGATTGAAGGTACGGACACGGGCACCAGCACTCCGACAGGTCTGAACGATCCAACCAGCGGCAACCTCGGCTTCCCAACGATGCTAGGCGATAACTTCACGTTGTCGAACCACCCGGTCATCAATGCCGGCGATGTCAGCACCCAGACCAGCGGACTCGGACAGTCGTACTTCATGAAGACGCCGATCCTCGGCATTCTGGGTACCAACAACAAGAATGGATCTTCACGCATCGACCTGAACTATCCGGGGTACAACTTCAACATTTCCGATCAGCGCCGCGCGCTCGAATTCATCAAAGACTTCGACGCGATGGCCGCCAACGGAACTCTGCCTCAGTTCCTGTTCATCTACCAGCCGAATGACCATACCGGCGGCGTACAAGCGCCAAATCAGGCGGGCGTGGTGACCAACCTTCCGTTGCAGGAAATCGGTGACGGCGATGTGGGACTCGGCATGGTCGTGCAGCACATCATGAATAGCCCGGTGTACTATGACGCCAACAAGAATACCGGCGCTGCCATCTTCATGACCTACGACGATGCGCAGTCCTCGCTCGATCACGTTCATCCGCACCGTACGCCACTGATTGTGATCAGTCCATTCGCGAAACCGAGTTTCCTTGCAACCCGCCACTATTCCACGGCTTCGATTGTGAAGACCGAGGAGCTGTTGCTGGGCGTACCCGCGAACAACTTCGGTGATCTGTTCGCCACCGATCTGCGTGACCTGTTCCAACCCAGCTACAACGGCATCACCGCTGATCAGATCAGCTTCAACTTCGATCCGACAATCACGCCTTCGAAGGAGGGCAAGCAGATCTGGGCTCTAGTGGACAAACTGGACACGTCGGCTCCGGATCGCGACAGCCGTCGTCTGGGCGTCCTGACCCGCCTCTCAATGCAGGCGGACGAACTGCACCAGTTAGCCGAAAAGAGCAAGACTCTCGACACACCGGCTTACCTGAAGCAGCAAGCCAAGCTTTACGAGGAAGCGGTAAAGCTGGTCAACACTGCGGCTCCTGCTGACAACGACGACTAAGACAAGTCGCCCGGAAACAAACCGGCCCTCACTCGACGGAGTGAGGGCTTTTTTTGTTTGTTTGTGTGACTCCGTTGCTTCCGGTGGATAAGTTTTTATGAATTCGTAACGAGTACTCAACATTTGGCGGCTATCACTTCTTATAGCTATTACGGCCGATCATTGTCCCATCGCCTTGGCGTTGGAACCTTCCACCCACACCCTTTCTTGGAGGACTTCTATGCAACTCAGAGATTTGCTTCGCGGAGCCAGTTTCGCGGCCGTTTTGGCTGCGTTCAGTGTGGCTGGCGCCAGTGCCGCATATGCCACGTCACAGCCCGTGGTATTGCCGACCGGCGCAACCATTACGCCGGATGCGGCAACGGGATCGGTGTTTCAACCGCTCATCGTCAATCTACCTGATTATCCTAATCGCGCCGTCGATGGCGCTCAGACCACCGCGATCAGCCCCGATGGCAAGACACTTCTAATCCTCACTAGCGGCTTCAACAAACTCCGCGATGCCAACGGCAAGGTGCAGCCTCAGGATTCCAGCGAATACGTCTTTGTGTTCGATATTTCCAATCCCAGCGCGCCCGTGCAGAACCAGGTTCTGTTCGTCCCGAGAGCCTTCGGCGGCCTGGTCTGGGGACCGGATGGCACGACGTTCTACGTAGCCGGAGGTCCTGATGACAATCTCCACACTTTCGCCTTCAGCAACGGGCAGTGGGCCGAAGCTGGAACACCTCTCTCGTTGCGCCACGCAGGCAATCTCATGAACCAGGAGACACTGGTTGGCCCAACTGCTGCCGGTGTGGGAATCACAGCTGATGGCACCACGGTGATTGTGGCGAACTGGGAGACCGATTCCGTCACCGCCGTTGATGTGGTCAATAACGTCATCCTCGCCGAATACGATCTGCGGCCTGGCATCATCAATCCAGCGCAGTCCGGCGTCGCGGGCGGCGAGTTCCCCTTCGGAGTCGCGGTGAAGGGCAACAACACGGTTTACGTTTCCAGTGCGCGCGACCGTGAAGTTGATGTTCTCAATCTGGCCTCAGGTGTTTTGACCTTGACGAACCGGATTCCGGCCAAGGGCAATCCCGAAAAAATGATTCTGAACAAGGCGCAGAGCAAGCTATTCGTAGCCGTGAACAATTTGGACGCCCTCGTCATTATCGACACGGCTTCCAACAAAATCTCCGCTCAAGTTAATTCGAGCGCTCCTGTAGGAGTTCTCGGCAAGGGGAAGATCGTCCCCAAGGGCAGCAATCCCAACAGCGTTAGCCTTTCGCCGGATGAGACGACCGCTTATGTCACCAACGGCGGCACGAACGACGTCGCCGTGATCGACCTCACCGGGAAGCAGCCCGTAGTCGTGGGCCTGATTCCAACTGGCTGGCAGCCCAACTCTTCCAGCGTGAGCCCTGATGGTTCCACGTTGTATGTGGTGAATGGCAAGAGCAACACCGGTCCGAACCCGTTGAACTGCCGTTTCATCAATGCCGGCGGCAACTATGGCTCGGCCTGCCAGAATCCGCAGGCACAGAATGGCTCCGGGAACAATTATGCCTGGCAGAACATGCAAGCGGGTTTCCTGATCCTGCCAATACCTGGAAAAGCCGATCTCTCGCAATTGACGGCCCAGGTTGCGCAGAATAACGGCTTCAATCTGCAGCTGAGCCAGCAGGACATCGCGACCATGCAGTTCTTGCGTCAAAACATTAAGCATGTGGTTTACATCGTGAAGGAAAACCGGACCTACGATCAGATCCTCGGCGATCTGCCCGTCGGCAACGGCGATCCCACACTCACGCAATTTCCACAGTCGGTTACGCCGAACTTCCACGCGATCGCCAGCAACTTCGTGGATTTCGACAACTTCTACGATACCGGAAACGGCAGCATGGACGGCTGGCAGTGGACGGTCACCGGTCGCAACCTCGATCTCGAGGAGAAGAGCCAGGTCATCAACTACGGAAAAGGAGGCTCAGCCTACGACAGCGAGGGAACGGAACGGAACGTCAACGTGGGGCTGGCAACAGTTGCCGAGCGCCAGGCGTGGCAACCGATCTATCCCAATGATCCGAACCTGCTGCCCGGCAAGCATAACGAGGTGGGTGCCGATGGTCCGCAGGGTCAAGAAGGTCTCGGTAACATCTGGGACGCGGCTCTCCGTGCGCATCTCAAGGTTCGTAACTACGGATTCTTTCTCGATCTGGGACGCGGCTTCCAGATTGACGTCAACATCACCGATCCTTGCTCCACCAAGCCCGCGACGCAGGTGGCTTTCCCGGCACATCCATCGTTGATCAAAATCACCGACTTCTGCTTCCGCGGTTACGACAACTCTTTCCCGGATTTCTTCCGGTATAAAGAGTGGTCCCGCGAGTTCAAGAAGCAGGTCAAAACTAACACTTTCCCCGCTCTCTCGATGGTGCGCTTTTCGCATGACCATTTCGGCAGCTTTGGAAGCGCCATCTATGGCGTGAATACTCCCGAGCTCCAGATGGCCGACAACGACTACGCTACGGCGCTACTGGTCGACAAGATTGCCCACAGCACGTACGCCAACAGCACCCTAATCTTCATCGTCGAAGACGACCCACAAGATGGCGCCGACCACGTCAGTGCAAACCGCAGCAATTTCTTCCTGGTCGGACCGTACGTGAAACACGGTGCCGTCGTCTCCACCCACTATGCGACGCCGAGCATTCTTCGGACGATCGAGGAAATTCTCGGGCTCGAGAACCTGGGCGTTCATGACGCGGGCCTCCCGCCGATGACCGACGCCTTCGACACAACCCAAGCCAACTGGACCTTCTCCGCCTTCCCGGCGCTGGTCCTGTTCAATACCCAACTGCCGCTGCTCGACAAGGGCATGAAGATTGATCGCGGCGCCATTCCAAAACCAACCCACGACGCGGACTGGTGGGAAGCGAAGACCAAAGGCTTCGACTTCACCCAGGAAGACCGTGTCGATGCCGACAAGTTCAACCGCGTGATCTGGGAAGGCTTGATGGGAGAGCGTCCCTATCCCACGGTCCGCTCGGGCGCTGACTTGCGGCAAAACCGCGAGCAACTCCTGAAGAACACTGCTTCCCATTCCACCACCACAGAAACCGTTGGAAAAATCGGAGGCGAATAGCTTTCGGCAGAAGCAGACCGTGCTGTAGTGATAAAGGAGGACGCGTCCCCGGGGGCGTCCTCTTTTCCTGTTGCACTACACTCACGTAGCTTGGGTTGTTACTCTCCTGAAGTCTCAGAGCAATATCCAGCTTTCCGTCGCCGTTGAAATCTCCCGCCGCATCGACAAGGGTTCATTTGACGTCACCCCTGTTCCTCCCAAGTAAGTCGGAGAACCGGCCGCGTTGGAATAAACCACGGTGGGACTCGGTCCACGACGGACAAGAACACCGCGTTTGAGACGTCGCTCGTGCCTGCATTGACCACCGTCACTGATGTCGTGCCAGGTGGCGATGTCCGCCGCGGCGGCGGTTGCCGTTAATCGCGAACTCGAGACTAAAGTGGGCCTGAGCGACGTGTCGCTCCAGTTAACCGTAGCGCCCGAAACAAAGCCCGTAGCGTGAACGGTCAGAGCAAATCCCGGCCTGCCTGGTGTTATGACCGCCGGGACGAGTGGCTGTTGACGAAAGGCACAGGGTTCTGGGCGGACTCTGAACTGAAACCACCAGGCAAGCAGGTACTAGCGTACCGAACCGCGTGCGAATCGTGCGGGTGGCCGTGCGCTGTTCTTCCGCATCGCGTGAAAGTCCATGCGACATCTAGCGGTCGCTGTACGCTAAGCTAGTTCGGCGAGACACTACATGATTGTCTCCTTGATCGCTGGGATTTTGAAAAATGGGCGGCGTGATGGTTCATGAAATGACGATGATTGCCAATGTAGAGTAAGCTTAATGGTGCGCACACCTATCGGCATCAATCAACAATTAGGCTGATCAATCTCAGAAATCATCATCGCTTATGACAAAACAACATGTCACACTCTGCGAGTCAATAAAACGTCTAGGGTATGCTCAAAACAACCAAGTGAGGCTCTACGGAGAGGTATTTGACTTAGTGTCCGACCCGGTCAGTGTTGGGGATAATTTCGTGTTCGTGGACGCACTGGAACGGAAATCAGGTAGCGTGAGGCGCGTCGGAATTCCACTAACCATCGTGCATATGGCAAATCAAGACCGTCGTGTCGCGTAAGCGAACGATCCAAACCGGATTGCTGTTGTAATATCGCGATTTGACCAGCGAATCTCAATTTGCTGAAACGGACATCTCAAGGACGACAACTGAGCGCTGTGAATGCAAATCTTGCCGCCGCGCCAGAAATCTGGCGGCACGATTCCAGCACGACGGAACACCTGCCGTCCACGCAGGGGAAGAAGCCCGGACGAATGCTGAGATCACCCCATAGTCCCGGCCACTAGGGTCCGATCGAGGTCCGTTAGTTCCGGTTTGCCCGCCACCCAGACACAACCCGTGGGTGGCATCCTAAGAGTGCGTTGATGACCTAGGTCATGCTGGCTTCAGGTCACGCGGTTGTAGATCGAAGCACTTGAGGCAGGGGCATTGAAACCGGTTGTCTTTAGGCATCACGATGTGACCGCAGCGGTCGCATTTAAACCGCAGTCCGCCTTCGCGTTCACCCATCACTCTGAAGTGGTCGCCTTGTACGCAATATGGGCAGCGAATTGGGTCAGTCATTGGGCGGAAGAAGGGGGTCGTGCAAGTTCGGCGGTTCGTCGTCCAGCTGGGACCGCAATAGTTCCAACATGAACTGATGATTGGGATGGGGACGCCGCCACGGCATTGCGGCCAAGAGGATGACGACCACAGAGAACAGCGCCAATGGAAACGCTTCGGACACGTCTGCCTCTGCCTCCAATGCTAGGCCCCGAGTGTTACGGGACGATTAACGAAGACAAGCCCATTTGGACCCCGGGGCGCTCTGTGACTGGCGTCACAGCAAGACGAGCCAGCGGATGGACTATAATGCGGTTGGTAGTCTTTCCTTCCTTCTTTTTTGCCTAGCGGATGCGGCAACGCTCGCCGCATCCTGGCTGCACCACGCGGCGGTATAGCGCACCGTCTCCTCCACATCCTTACTGGTCCTTTTCGTCTCCTCAATCCGGCGCTGAATCAGTTGAAGATTGCCGTTGGCATCGGGATCCGAAGTGGCGCGTACTACCTTCGAGTCAGCTCCGGGCAGAATGTGCTTTTCCTCTTCGATCAGCTCCACCAGTGTTTTGACGCCATCGGCATCGCGACCGAACGTGCGCGTGATGGTTCGAACAGTGGCAGCGTCCACTTGCACCGTTTCCTTTTCGATGTCCTGGTAAGGTTCGAAATGTCCGTCAGACCCGCGGCGCTGGACCGATTGCATGTCTAGGGTGCGATTGCCGCTCTGGGTGTGGCTTTCAATGGTGCGCTTGGAATTTACATTGTCGCTTTGCGACTCGGTTGTGGCCGTCCAGGACTTGGTCGGGTCGCCTGATTGAGAATCGGATGTTTGCGCCGATAGCGTGAGACCCGAACAAGAATATGCCGCACTCGCGAGCAGCATGAGCCGGCTCAAACACCCTGCACGTGAGGGGCGAGGACGGCCGTCGCTGCATCGACGGCTAGCGGGTGCAGATCGCCGATGTCCATCCCGTTCGGGAATATTTGTGGTTGGCATCATTTCTCCCGAATGAGCTTGCTGGTGCCGGAAAAAACGGCGCGAGCCGAAGCAAGTGGACCGGGTTGCCGATGGCGTCGCCCGATATAAGCTCTGGTTCTATCGACTGCACGCGCTTCTTTGACAGGGAAGACTGTACGTTCTAGCGATGTCCCACCAATTCTGCTGCTTCCGCTTCCGCTTTGGTCTTGTGTATTGTCCCGTCCGGATGGTTCGGCGGAGAGTAGATCGTATAGAGCTTCAGCATCGCCGTCTTCGACGTATTCACTACGTTGTGGTACGTCCCTGCCGGAACAACGACCGCATCTCCGTCGTGCACTGGGCGCTCCTCCTTCTCGTTAAAAACGAATTTGGCCTCCCCTCGCTCGATGCGGAAAAACTGGTCGACCTTCGGATGCACTTCATCGCCAATCTCTTCCCCTGGCCGCAGGCACATCACGACGAGCTGGGAGTGCTGAGCCGTGAATAGCACCTGTCGGAAATATGTATTCTCCAGAGTCTGCTTTTCAATCGCTCCAACGTATTCAGTCATAGTCTTGGTCTCCCGTTTGTCTTTGCTGTTTATGGGCTAATGAAGGCGCCACAAAGCTACACCCGGGCTCCTGGTGCTGGCAGTGGTACCACGTTCTCTTCAAACCGCGGTTCGTCGTCCGCTCAGCAGGTTAATGACCAGAACCACCAACCCAACAACCAGCAGTAGGTGGATCAGGCCCCCGCCAATATGCAGGCTGAAACCCAGAAGCCACAAAATCAGAAGAACGACAAAAATGGTCCAAAGCATGTTGACCTCCAGTGCTCATTCGCGAGCACCCGAATATGAGTCTCATTACGTCCGCGTGCGAGCTGTTTCGCGGGAGCGGCCCAGAATACAAATGATGCCTCTCCGGCTTTAGTGCTGGATGTCTACTCGCACACAAATCCAGCCAGACGTGCCGACACGCGAAGTCAATTCCGACCTTAGCAAACCAGGTTTCGCAGGGTCTGAGCAATAATGCACACCCGTATTGCCGACAAGTTGACGTGAAGAAATCTATCCTGTCCTGTTCTGCACGAGTTCCAGCGTGACCTCAGACGGGAACTCATCTTTCACATGACACCTCTGCTTCTACCGTTGCCCGTTTCGGAATGCAGTGAGGCCCAATCCAGAGGTGGTCAATTCTGCTCAGACTTAGAAAGCGGCGAGACTTACAAGAGTGAAGTCCTCAAAAAGACTCGGAAGGGCCGCAATCCTAGAACCAAAACCTTGGGCGACTTGGACTGGCCGTCTCCCACCCTTTGCGCAGTAAGAATAAGGAGAATCTCAATGCCCTACGTCAATGTCGGCAAAGAAAACTCCTGTGACATCGATCTCTACTATGAAGATCATGGCTCGGGCGACCCCATAGTCCTTATCCACGGATATCCCCTGAGCGGCGCTTCGTGGGAGAAGCAGGTTGCGGTGCTTCTGGCCGCAGGTCACCGTGTCATCACCTATGACCGCCGAGGGTTCGGCAAGTCCAGCCAACCAACAACCGGCTACAACTACGACACCTTCGCGGAGGACTTGCACAAGCTCGTGACGAAGCTCAAGCTGCGTGAGTTCGCGCTGGTTGGTTTCTCGATGGGTGGCGGCGAAGTCGCCCGCTACTTGGGGAAATACGGAACGAAGGGCGTGAGCAAAGCGGTATTTATCTCGGCAGTCCCACCATTCCTGCTGAAGACACGCGACAACCCGGAGGGCGTGGACGGCAGTGTCTTCGAGGGAATCCAGAAAGCTATCGTCGCCGATCGTTATGCGTTCTTCACGGAGTTTTTCAAGAACTTCTACAACGCGGACCTCTTGCTGGGCAAACGTGTCAGCGAACAGGCCGTTCAGTCCAACTGGAACATCGCAGCTGGGGCCTCGGCCACGGCCTGTCTCGCTTGCGTACCGACATGGCATGAGGACTTCCGCAAGGATCTGACCGGCGTCGACGTGCCCACCCTGGTCATGCAAGGCGATGCGGATCGGATTCTGCCTATCACTGCCTCGGGGCTACGGATTGCCAAGCTGATCAAGGGATCTCGCCTAGTGGTGGTAAAGGATGGACCGCACTGCATAACCTGGACCCATGCCGCCGAAGTGAACTCTGAATTGGTCAACTTCCTTGGGAAAGGGCTTGCAAAGCATGCAACCGCAGCCCCCAAGAAGGAAGGGGTCGCGTAGACAGCTGTTCTTTGAATTGTCGCTTTCCCAGGGTGCCGTACGAAACCGGCACCCACCCTTTTTCGCACGACGCCCGTCACGAATCGCTAAACTCCACCGCTTTGCAGCAAAGGCCCGTTAGTTAGCCACTCGAATCCGAGACCGGAGGAAAACGCTGCGACTCCCGCTGCTATGGCAAGCATCCAACGTTTCGAGTTCGAGCTAGGCGGACTCTTCAAGTTCCACTGCATATCGCTTTGCAGCAGACTGTATCCGCTTCCACGCCGCACGACGTTCCGCTTCCGTAACGCCCTTCACCTGATTGAAGCGCGCAACAGCGTTGCGTACGTGGGAGGCATTTTCTAGCGGCTCCTTGCGTTGCTTCGGGAACGCGAATTTGGTTGCGGATATCCGATCACGAGCTGGTTTGGTCAGCTTTGCCATTGTTTTTCTCCCTCGAGACCTTCCTGCGCATGGGCGGCCCGGATTCGTTCTCACGTCGACTACGGCAGCTTTTCCGGTTCCTGCCGCGCGGTCTGGTTGACGTCTTCTTCCCGCGTGGATTCGGCCATGCGCGGCTCATCCATTTTCTTTTTGACGCGAGCCAGTGTCGCTTGGTTGGATTCTTGCTTCGGCTCGTTCTTATGCCTGCTTGCACGATGTCACGAGTGCAAGGGGATTACAGGTCAATTTGGAACAGGCCTGGCAGTTTCAGTATTGTTTTGATACCGAGCGGTTGTGAACAGTCTTTACCAGTCTGCAAAATATAGCATCTCAGAAGTAAACATCGTGCCCCTAGGACACGGTTCGAGGGTTGGACTATCGAAGACGAACAGTGTCAGAGGATCGGCGGAGGATATAAGGCAGTGAAGTTCAGATTTTTACTGTTTCTCTGGATGGAGCCAACATTTTATCTACGCCGATCCAGAGTCCAATGACATGAAAGGTGATAGGAACATCCCCTCACGTGCCCGTTACATGGAAGAGCGGCGACCCCAGCGCCGCGTGAGGCATTCAGAAACCAACGAGGGCTCCATGGATAAGTGTGCCCCCTTAGTGGCTATCCACTACAACTGTTTTTCTGTTGAGCATGTCCGTGGCCTCAGCAAGCGTCAGATCATCGGATACTTGATAGAAGTCCCTATGAGTTTCGTTTTTCCGCATTCCGATGGTTGCGAACAAGAGAGCTTTCCCTGTTATCTCGATATTCATGTCAGTCAGGTCCCAATGGCCGGAGACAACCTCCGCTTGCTTGACTTCAAAGTGGCCTCCCTTATCCAGTTTCCCTAGCAGGCCGAGACCGAATTTCACGTCCCGTGTAAGATGACCACTAAACGCAGCCAGTCGCTCCTGTTTGCAGTCCACCCACATTTCGCCTTCCATGTCGTGGAACACGCGGGCCTCCATCGAAGGCGGGTGGAAATTCGGGTTTGGTCTAAAGCTCAGCTTTACCATGTTCCCGTCATCACCTGCGTAGCCGAATACGAATGCATCAGGCAGCATCTTGAACAGCCTTCTGCCCTGTAGGGTCGCATCCTCCAGTTCTCGTTGCAGTTTTCGCTGCGCACTTCGACTGGTCATTAGCTCCTGAACACGCTTGTTCTCTTCCTCCTGCTGTTTCGCGCTAAGAGGGCGGTCGTCAATGGATAAGAGTCGACTGAGAGAACCTTCCTTTGTCTCAATAATCTCCTCGACCCGTTTCTTTCCAGACTGTTCTTTTTCTAGTCGGTACATCCAGTTGGTGTGGTCGTCTTGGAAAGTTAGTTCATTCGTGATCACCCGCCGTGCCAGATCGTTGGCCGACACTTGGCTGTTGGGAGCGGACTGAGGACGTGCGGGTATGCTAAGCAGGATGATCGCCAGTGCAAGAGGCATGGGGCTGTGTCTCAGTCTCACAACCGATGGCGACGTCCGGGCGCAGCACGTTTTGATCCAGTTATTCATGCCGTCATTGTTTCAGTGAGACGAACCGTAAGAACGGCTCGTAGATCCGGATCGCTATCGCAGCCGTGTGGTTCCTCACAATGTTGATCATGGAACGTAGGGACTTCAAAAGCTGGTCAAAATCGCGCACTCCCTTTGACAGATCCGACGGTTACCCGCGAAAGGTCGTAGGGGGGAGTTCTAATTGCCCCACCTTGGAAAAGTTTCTCCGACCGGTGCAGTTGGCAACAAACTATTTGGGAGTTTCACTCCGGTTCGCGTCGTCCTGCACGGACTTTGTCGTGGCGGACTTCGCGATCACCGACTTGGTGGACGAACCACATGCAGCAGGGGGATTTGTCATTTGCTTGGCAAACAAAAGATAGCTTGGTCCGCCCGGCCGCAATGTCGACCAGTACCCTGACCGACTCAGCAATGGTTTGTGCTGGATGATGATCTGGTTGAACAGAATCTTCACTCCACATTCCAGATTGTTCTTCGGCTGGAGAATGGTTTTGGCCGGATCGTGCAGCTTTAACGCACGGTCCACTTGCCAATTGAATTTGCAGCCGTAACGCTTGTGGTCTGCATACGCGAGCTGCAACAATCCTTCACTGCGCATGGCCAGCGCCCCTTCCTGTTCCCTGTGACGGACGCTCGTGTTCGGATTCAGTCCGGCTTCCGCCCCTGCAAGCGCCTGGAAGAAATAAGCCCAAAAGGTGCGTTTGTCTGTCGTACCCATCTCGTAAAACCGCGGGCAGAATCGACGCACGCCCCGGGGGACCTGGGAAGAAAGCATTTCAGGCGGCAGCGCGTTCTCGATGATCTGGTCCCACTGTGGATCCCAGGGCGTCCCACCGAGTGCAACCCTTTTGATATCGATAGGGGTTGGCGGGACTGGTTGAATGGCCTGCGCATGCGAAGGTGTGCCTACTCCTATGAACAATGCAAGACTCGCGATCAACCACCACGTATTCCGCACGAGGATACCCACGTTCAGTCTCCGCCACGAATCGATCCGATATTTGCCACCCGTCGCGAGAAAGCTCCGTGCGAGCCCATAGAGGCCCGCCTGTTGTGCCTGCGAACGTAGTCCTTGGGTTCACGCCGCCTTGCGCGCTTTCGTCGCCGTCTTCCGCGCGGTGCGTGGCTTCTTCCGAGCTTGTGCCGCGGTCTTCCTCGCTTTGGGCGCAGCTTTGACGAGAGATGGCGATTTCAGCTTGGGCTGTTTCGCAGTGCGATGATGGCCGTGGTTTAACGGTTGAATGCGCGCGGCTTCTGCTTCCATCCGCAACTGAGCGTCGCAATCTTTTTGGCGCTCGTCTTCCAGATATGCAGGAATCGTTTTCGTTGTCATGGCTAGAGTGTGGCAGAACGTGCGTCTCCCAAGCTGTCCACTTTAGCTCTATGTCGCCGGTCTGCGCCGATTGGTGGAAATTGGTTCCGCAGTCATCGCCTAGGGTTGGCGCCCTGCAGAAACCTCTTCCCTGCGGGGGCGCAAGTAAGGAATTGCCCGTCCCAAGGCCGTTTCGCCGTAGCGCACCCAACGTGGAGTCGGACGCGGCGTAAGCGCCAGCATGTTCGACAAGTGACATAAGGACGGATGCAAATCCGCGACCAGCTTGATGAATGCTGTGAGCGGCACAGCGAGGAGCAAGCCCATTACGCCCCACAACCAGCCCCAGAAGAGAATCCCAATCGTAGCCGCCACCGGCCCGATACTCACGCGATTGGCAATAAATTTCGGAATCAGAAGATTCGCGGACACGACATGCAGGAAGAGAATCGTCAGAGTGATGACAATGTATGGTCCCGGTGTGCTGAACTGAAGGAGGGCCGCCGCAAGAGGAAGAGCAAGTGCAGCGATCAGTCCAAGGAACGGCAGCAGATTCAAGAGTCCGCTGGCGATGCCAAGAGGTATGGCGCCTTTCACACCGATACTCCACAAAACCAGCGTGGTGGCCAGGGCCATTACGGAGCCGACGATAAGGTTGCCAGCCACGAATCCATGAATCATCTGCTTCAGGTTCTTGATGAACCGAGCCGCGTCTATTCTGGAGCCGAAAAGGCCGTTGGTTCGAATGGCCATTTGGTCCTTGGTGCAGAGCATGAAGAACGTCAGAAATGGAACCACTCCGGCAATAATCAACGCTCCCCACACAGATCCCACACCGCGCACCAAGTAAGCAGGCCAGGTTGGCGATTCCTGCAGCCGCACCTCGGGGACTTTCTTGGTGGGATGTACGTCGTTCGTAAGGGTTCCGGCACTTTGCTGAAGGTTTTGGATCTTCCGGCTAATTGGCTCAATGGCTTGCTGGATCTTCGAGGCGTAGACTGGAAGTTCTTCCGCAAAGCTCATCGATCTTCCGTAAAGCACGTAACCCAGCAGCCCGATCAGACCAATGCCTGCGAGCACAATGCCCGCTGCGGCTACGCCGCGCGGCAGATGCAGCTTCTCCAGTAGGACTACGATGGGGTCAAACAGGATCGCGAGAAATCCCGCCAGGACAACCGTGATGCAAATCGAGCTGGCGTAGTACCCGAACACCGTCAGCACGCCCGCGACCAAGATGAAGAGCAGAGTCGCGATTCTGCTGAGCAGCTTATCGGATGATGAGGTCGAAGCCAGCGGCGCCGTTTCCAGCGCGCGCACCTGACTTTGTTCTGCAACCGCGCTCATATTCGCAACCTGATCAGACATGCGTTTGCCGCGCCCAGATGCGCCGTTGGCTGGAGACAGGGTTAGCAGTACTCGGCCCTTGAGGCTGATAAGCGTGGCGCCGCTCCAATACAGAACTCCGAGCGCCAAGCTGAAGCCCGCAGGCCTCTGCAGTTGTCTCGTGAGCTCGAAACAAGCTCCCGGATATACGCTAATCTACTTCTCAAACACTTTTTCGATCTGTCCGAGCTTTTTCTCAACTTTGCCGGTGTTTTTTTCGGCGTTGCCTTCGGCCTCTAAGTCAGGATTCTTCGTGACCTGTCCCGCCTTCTCTTTGACTTTGCCTTTCACTTCATGGACAGTGCCTTTAACCTCATCCTTCGTACTGGGGTTCATCTGTTGTCTCCTTGTCGTTTGAATTACACAAGTCCGCGCGGATCGGAGTCACCTTCACCGTACCAAGGACATCCCACCAAAACTGTGCAAAACGGAACAGCCCAGAGACAACAGATGCGAGCGACGGCGAATTGGCCAGCCCGATGCGGTTAAACCTTCTTGAGCGACGGTTGGTGGAGTCTCACGCGACCGTCGTCATCCCACTTAACGACCGCGTCCTCTTCGTTAGCTCGCTCAACTGTTCCGAATTCTTCATTCGGCTTTCCGAAGTTGCCCAAACCCTCGACGCGATCTCCGGAAGTCAACTCCTGACCGGTGGCGGCGGGCTCGGAGAGTGGTGGTCTCTTGGCGCGGTCTGAGTCAGGGATCGCCCCAGCGTGTGACAGGGGTGGTTGGGGAGCTTTACGCAGTTTGGGTATCGGCTTCTTCGTGCCATGCCGTCATAGAGTTCTCTTTCTCACCGGGCCGGAGGATCGCGCTTCGTCACGACTGTTCATCGGCTCGATCAATAGAGGATAGGCCTAGAAAGAATGGCGCGCCGGTCCAAACTGCGCAGTTCTGACAATTTAGTTCGGCGAACTGGCGAGCGTGCGACTCGACGGCAACGAACTCGGCAGGCTACATAACAAACATGGCTACGCCCGCGGCGAACATTGCCGCCGTGGTGATCGCCACGACGGCCCATCCCAAGCGTGGACTCGGTTGGCCCTGCATCAGTTTCTTGTCCGAAGCGATAACCAGGATTGCGACGAGAAGGAAGGGGCTAATAATCCGTTGATGACCGCCGTCCAGTAGAGTGCCTTCACAGGGTTAACGCCTACGAAGTCCAGGCCGACACCCACTCCGGTCGAGAGCAGAATGAGAGCGTAAAACGCGCGTGCCTGTTTCAATTTCTTGCGGGCCAACCTCTCCGCATGGGCTCTGCAACCGCAATGACGGACTGCGCTGTTCTGAGAATTGAAAAAAAGGCTATGGTGGATACGCTTCACCGGGAACAGACCCTTTCCGATCTGTTCGTAGCATATTTGTTGACCCGGAACACCCGATACGAAGAGGATCTGATTGACCAACTGTTTAATTCCAGCGAGAAAAGGTTAGCCCGTGTCCTGCTCATGCTCGCTCATTTTGGCAAGGAAGGGATTCCTGAATCCGTGATTCCGAAGCTCAGTCAAGAGACGCTGGCAGAGATGGTGGGCACCACCCGTTCGCGGGTGAGCTTTTTCATGAACCGGTTCAGGAAATTGGGATTTGTTGACTACGCCGGGGGTGCAGAAGGCGGGTTACAAGTTCACAGTTCACTTCTCAGCGTCGTTCTCCACGACTAGCGGGCCGCGTCATCCCAATTGCGGGACAGCGGCTAGACAATGATCCAGGGCGGGCACCGCGCCCACAGAATCCGATGAAGCAGGCGCACGCCCTATCCGAGCGACTCCCAAACGCGTAACATTAGGCTGAACGTTTCAGGTTTCCGACATTTTCTGAATTGGCCCCTTGATAGGGGCGCGCTCCCGGAGTCGATTCCCGATCATGACGAAAAAAACCTCGAGCCTTCCTTCCAAGAACAAGACGGCGCGGAAACGGCTATCGAGCCAGCGAAGTACGCCTTCTGTTTGGGTCGCAACCGCTTCTATCATTCGGTCATCAACGTTGGACAAAAATACTAACGCTGATGTCTGCGTCGTTGGGGCGGGCATTGCCGGGATGACTTCGGCCTACCTTCTAGCGCGCGAGGGCAAGTCTGTAGTCGTTGTCGACAAGAATGGCATTGCCCGGGGAGAAACCGCCTATACGACTGCCCATCTTTCGAGCGAAATTGATGCGAGCTATCGCAAGATTGTCCACCTCCATGGGGAGAGGGGAGCACAACTTGCCGCCCAGAGTCACTCTGCGGCTATTTCGGAAATCGAATCCATAGTCACCCGTGAAAAGATCGAGTGCGACTTTGAGCGACTGGATGGCTATCTATTTCTTGCTCAGGGAGACACCGAAAAGACTTTGGTGGAAGAGTTCGAAGCGACACAGCGCGCGAAACTCGACGTAATGCGCTTGGATGGTCCGCCATTTGATTTGAAGCTGGGTCCATGCCTTCGGTTTCCACGGCAAGCGCAGTTTCACCCTTTGAAATATATAGGTGGTCTGGCTCGGGCTTTCAAGCGTGCAGGTGGCCGGCTCTACGCGAAAACCGAGGCGAAAGAGATTAAAGGGGGCAAGTCGGCAAAAATAAAAACTCAGGATGGGATCACAATTTCTGCCGACGCCGTCGTGGTCGCAACGAATACGCCCGTCAATGACTGGGTCAAGATGCATACCAAACAAGCCGCCTATCGAACATATGTGATTGGCGTGTGCGTGCCGGCTGATTCCATCCCCAAAGCGTTGTACTGGGATACGGAAGATCCATTTCACTACGTCAGGCTTCAACGTATGGGCGACCGCGCTAACGCGCACGATCTGCTAATCATCGGTGGGGAGGACCACAAAACTGGGCAAGAGGAGGACATAGAAGATCGATTCGCGCGTCTCACGGCCTGGGGGCGCAAACACTTCGCCGGAGTAAAGGAACCCGAGTTCCGGTGGTCTGGACAAGTCATGGAGAGCGTCGATGGGTTGGCGTTCATCGGCAGAAATCCTGGAGACGAGCCCAATGTGTACATCGCTACAGGCGATTCGGGAGCAGGGCTTACCCATGGCACGATCGCGGGTATGCTGCTCCGAGATTTGATCTTGGGTCGTGAAAACCCTTGGACGAGTCTGTATGATCCGTCGCGAAAGAGTCTTCGTGCGGCCCTAACCTTCGCGGAAGAAAATCTAAATGCCGCAGGGCAATATGCCGCATGGATGACGCCCGGTGAAGTGGGAACCCCTGGGGAAATCGGCCCAGGTATGGGTGCGGTCATTCGCAGAGGGCTTTCGAAGATCGCGGTTTATCGGGATGACGCAGGCAAGTCGCATGAGCGTTCCGCGGTGTGCCCCCACCTGGGGTGCATTGTTTCGTGGAATTCTACTGAACGTAGCTGGGATTGTCCCTGTCACGGTTCCCGCTTCGGGCCTAGCGGTAAGGTTTTGAATGGTCCCGCGATTGGACCTCTGGAAAAGGCACCCCAGGACTCATCCGAATAGCTCACTTCAAATTTTCCCTCGTAGGGTGTGGCAACCGCCGTGCCTCCTCCGGTCCAATGCAGCAATAGGCGTCATCAAAGACGCGTCTTGTTTGTTTTAAGGACAACGCCTCATGACGTTTCTGCCTTAGTTAGGGCTTCTCGACGTGGCCACCTCTTTTTGAGCTTGGACCGCAGCGTCCTTGCTTTACCGTCGGTTTCCAATAAGTTCCGCGCCGAAAAAAGATCGCCGGTGGCAGTTGCCGCCGGCGACCAAAGTTCGGATCCGTTAATTTACGTTCGGCCTAGGCAACTTCGCGGGCTACTGGCCTGTCGCTCTTGCCCTGGTCGGAGCTCGCTTCACCCGTCGAAGCGATGTCTTGGGCGCCGGTCCGCTCTAGGATTTCCTTCGCCTTCTTGGTCCACTCGGAGCTGTCGGAGTGGACTGAGAGCAGGATCCCGCCGTTTGGCGCGAATGTCGATGCTCCTTGCATTTGGCAAAGCAGAGGCTTGGCGGGAACCTGCCAATCGCCTCGTGAACCCTTCGCCGCAGAACTGAAAGGTGAATTCCGGTGTGAGCTTGTCAAGTGCTGGGCGTTGAGTGGAGGCGTCGCCTTGCTCACCTTCTGCCCCGAATCGTGGTACCCGGGATCTATTCCATTTTTCCAGCGGCCGGACCCACGCCGGTGGCCTGCTTGGTCTTGGGGGCAATGCCGATCAGCGCGACTCCGCCCACTCCGCCGCGGCTGGCGGTAACCACGTGGCCGCGAGCCCTCAAGTCGGCCTGCACTGCTTCGGGGAGGGTGTTGGGCACAGAGAGGCTGCCCAGGCTGGCACGGTCCTGACCGAAGGAGCTGATGAAATGCGTGGTGGAGAAGCGCGGCGCCTTAAACGCATCCTCGGGACTCATACCGAACTCCACGTAGTTGAGGATGACCTGGATGGCTGCCTGATCCTGCTGGTCGCCTCCCGCTACCGAGATCGCCATCACGGGTTGGTTGTCATGGAAAAGCAGCGTGGGGCTCAGCGTAATTCGCGGCCGCTTGCCGGGTTGGATAACGTCCGGAGTTCCCACAAACGTGTTCAGGCTGCTGAGCCGGCTTCCGTGAATAATGCCCGTGCGTCCGGCCACGCCAGCTGTGCTTGACAGGCCGCTGGGAGTGGCCG
>Ga0182021_10001746_pt1 | contig 25200 bp, 32 predicted proteins | sample 612E3MmetaG_FD_120493 | JGI IMG/M metagenome (GOLD analysis project Ga0182021, IMG submission 120493) | Permafrost microbial communities from Stordalen Mire, Sweden - 612E3M metaG (Illumina Assembly) | ecosystem: Environmental > Terrestrial > Soil > Wetlands > Permafrost | place: Sweden... | reverse complement strand
GTTCCTAAAAAGGTTAGGAAGAACGCTTTGAAATCAGTCCTAACCCAAAAGCTTCAAGAGAATAAATTGGTGTTGGTTGATGCCATTAAATTTGATGAGGTTAAGAGCAAGAAGTTTGTAGCCTTAATGAAAATTTTTAAAATCACTAATGCCCTTATTATTGATGAAGAAAATAAAAATTTGAGTCTCTCAGCGCGCAATGTCACAAACTTCAAGGTTATAAAGCCGGAGGGGCTCAATGTTTTTGATATTATGATTCACGATTATGTTGTTTTAACTAAGCCGTCATTGGAAAGCATTGAAAAAAGGCTTTTAGCATGAAGAATATTTATGATGTCCTCAAAGGTCCGATTTTGACCGAAAAGAGCACCACCCAGAAGGAAACGGCGAATAAGGTAACATTTGAGGTTGATCGGCGGGCGAATAAGATCGAAATAAAACAAGCGGTGGAAAAAATTTTTAAGGTAAAGGTTACTGATGTCCACACTATGCTTGTTCGCGGGAAAGTTAAAAGGTATAAAAATTTACTGGGGAAAAGATCAGATTGGAAAAAAGCAGTCGTTACCCTCAAACCCGGTGAGAAGGTGCCATTTTTAGAAGGTGCTTAATCTGGTAGGAAGCTTATATGGGCATAAAAAAATATAATCCAACATCGCCAGGAATTCGTTTTAAAACAGTTTTGACTTTCGAAGAGATTACCCGGAAAAAGCCGGAAAAAAGCTTGGTGAAAGGCTTGTCTAAAACGGGGGGGCGAAATTGTTATGGCCGTATCACGAGCCGATACATCGGAGGTGGACATAAACAGAAATATCGGGATATCGATTTTAAACGGAATAAACACGATATTCCTGCCAAAGTGGCAAGCATAGAATATGATCCGAATCGTTCTGCGAGAATCGCGCTTCTCCATTATGGAGATGGAGAAAAACGATATGTCTTAGCTCCGTTAGGTATTAAAGTCGGAGATACGGTTATGTCCGGGGGAAACGCGCCGATTCAGATTGGCAATGCGCTTCCTTTGAAGAATATTCCGGTGGGTAGTATTATCCATAATATCGAGCTTAAAATCGGAAAAGGAGGCCAGTTGGCTCGCAGTGCAGGCACCTATGCTCAATTTATGGCCAAAGAAGGGGATTTCGCGCAAATTAAACTCCCCTCGAATGAAGTGCGCGTGGTTCATATCAATTGTTTTGCTACCATTGGCCAGCTCGGCAATGTTGATCATAGTAATATTTCCATTGGAAAAGCTGGTCGCACCCGCTGGCTGGGTAGAAAGTCCAAGGTAAGAGGTGTGGCTATGAATCCCATTGATCACCCCATGGGTGGTGGAGAAGGCAAGTCTTCCGGTGGTCGACACCCTTGCACTCCGTGGGGAGTTCCCACCAAAGGATATAAAACCCGGAAGAATAAGGCAACAACGAAGTATATCATCAAACGGAGAAAATAGATTGTATAAGAGGAGCCAAGAATGAGTCGGTCCATTAAAAAAGGCCCATTCATTGATTTAAAGCTTTGGAAAAAGGTGGAAGAAAACCTAAGTTCCAATAAGAAAAAGGTGATCAAAACCTGGTCACGACGATCTACTATTCTTCCGGAACTTATAGGGATGACATTTGCGGTTCATAATGGCAAAAAGTTTATCCCGGTTTTTGTTACTGAGGATATGGTAGGCCATAAACTGGGAGAGTTTTCTCCCACCCGGACTTTCTATAGCCACTCAGGTGACCGGAAAGCTACTAAAGTTAAAGCAAAGGCATAATCATAAAATAATTCCATGGAAACTCAAACGGTTGCTCGTTATATTCGAATGTCTCCCCGTAAAGTAAGGTATATCGCTGACTTGGTGCGGGGAAAAAAGGTTGGAGAAGCTCTGGATATTTTAACGTTTACTCCGCGAAGAGCATCTCACGTGGTATCGAGGCTCCTAAAATCAGGTATTGCCAACGCAGGCCAAAATGAGAGCATTGATGTTGATACCTTGTATATAAAAAAGATTTTTGTGGACGGTGGCCCCACGCTCCGAAGATTTCGACCTCGACCGATGGGACGCGCCACAAGGATAAGAAAGAGAAGTAGCCATATAACGGTAGTGTTAGAAGAGAGTTAATAGAAAGGTAAATTTTCGTATGGGACAGAAAGTTCATCCCGTAGGCTTTCGGCTGGGGATAAATAAGACATGGGTTTCCCGCTGGTTTGCGGAAAAAGATTACAGTAAACTCCTGCAAGAGGATATTTATATCCGCAAATTTTTAAAGAAGAAGCTTTACCATGCAGGAGTGGCCAAAATTGAAATTGAACGGGTAGGCGCGAAGATAATCATTTCGATCCATACTGCTCGTCCCGGTATCATCATTGGCCGCAAGGGAGCTGAAATTGATAACTTGAAGAATGAAGTCCAAAAGTTGACCCATCAGGAAGTGTTTATCAATATTATTGAAGTGCGGAAACCTGAGCTTGATGCTCAACTGGTGGGCGAAAACATTGCCAGTCAGTTGGAACGACGCGTTTCGTTCCGGCGGGCAATGAAACGGAGTGTAACGTCTTCATTGAAATTTGGAGGCCAGGGAATACGGATCTCTTGTTCGGGTCGGTTGGGAGGAGCAGAAATGGCCCGGACTGAATGGTACCGGGAAGGAAAAGTGCCTCTCCATACCATTAGAGCCAACATTGATTACGGTTTTGCTGAAGCAAAGACTACCTACGGGCTCATCGGTATCAAGGTGTGGATTTATAAAGGAGAGGTGAGTCAAGATAGCGAGGCAGTAAAAGAGCGGATAAGGAAATAACCTCATGTTAAGTCCGAAGAAGGTAAAACACCGTAAAGTTCAAAAAGGCCGGATGAGAGGAAAGGCCTATCGAGGTAGTTCACTCCACTTTGGAGATTTTGGACTTTTAGCTACCGAATGCGGCTGGCTAACGAGCCGTCAGATCGAAGCGGCGAGAATCGCTTTAACCCGCCATGTCAAGAGGAGCGGAAAAGTGTGGATTTCGATTTTTCCTGATAAACCTTTATGCAAGAAGCCAGCGGAAACGAGGATGGGAAAGGGCAAGGGTAACCCTGAGGAATGGGTTGCGGTAATCAAACCAGGCCGAGTTCTTTATGAGATGGAAGGGGTTTCTTTAGAAACCGCCCGGGAAGCGTTTCGTTTAGCAGCTCATAAACTTCCAATTGCTACAAAATTTTTGAGCCGGAGCCATGGTGATGAAGCCTAAAGAGATTCGTGATTTGTCCCCAGAAGAAATATTGCAGAAGGAGAAAGATTTTACTGAAGAACTTTTTAACCTTAAATTTCAATCCGCCATGGGACAGCTTGAAAACACTATGCGGGTCAAACAAGTCAAAAAAGACATCGCTCGGGTAAAAACGATTTTTAAAGAGCTCCGCAAGGGCCAAGGGAAATAAAAAGGGTAGATTCATGGACCATGATAACCAGACACAGAGACGGAAAAAAACCCTGATTGGGATTGTTATTAGTGACAAGATGGATAAGACCGTGACGGTTTTAGTGGAACGGCTTACGCAGCATTCGACGTACAAAAAATATATCCGGAAACGAAAAAAATTTAGAGCTCATGATGAACAAAATTCTTGTCGGATTGGAGATAAGGTTCTCATTGTAGAGTCAAGGCCTTTAAGTAAAGACAAACACTGGCGGGTACGGGAAATTATTGAAAAAGCGGTTTGAAAATTTTCTCCTTTTTTAATTCTGGGAGTTTCGAGGCGAATCATGATTCAACAGCAGACGCGACTTACGGTTGCTGATAATTCAGGCGCAAAACGAGTTATGTGTATTAAGGTCTTGGGTGGATCGGGGAGACGGTACGCTTCCTTGGGAGACGTGATTGTGGTTTCCATTAAAGAAGCGATCCCTAATTCTAAAGTCAAAAAGGGATCGGTAGCGAAAGCAGTCATAGTAAGGACTAAAAAAGAAGTAAGGCGCAAGGACGGGACATATATTAAATTTGATGATAATTCGGCGGTCTTGATTAATCCGCAAAATGAACCGATCGGGACTCGAATTTTTGGACCGGTAGCCCGAGAATTAAGGGCGAAGAAGTTTATGAAGATTATTTCTTTGGCTCCCGAAGTTCTATAGAAGAGATAAAAATGGAAAGAAAAAAGTTTCATGTTAAAAAGAACGACCTGGTGATGGTGATTGCGGGAAGGGATAAAGGGAAAAGCGGCAAGATTTTATCGGTACTTTCCAAAAAAAATCGGGTCATCGTAGAAAAGGTTAATTTCATTAAGCGACACACCCGCCCTAGCGCTAAGCAACGCCAGGGGGGTATTATTGAACGGGAAGGACCGATCAATATTTCTAATGTTATGCTCATATGTACAAAATGTAATAAACCTTCGCGGATAGGAAAGAAGTATCTTGAGGATGATAAAAAAGTCCGGGTTTGCAAAAAATGTGGTGAAATTCTTTCCTAATTAAAAAGGGAGATTGTCATTGGCTGCACGGTTAAAAGAATATTATCTCGAAAAAGTTGTTCCGTCTTTGAAAAAGGAATTTCAGTATAAAAATATTATGGAGATTCCTTCGCTCCAAAAGATTATTATCAATATGGGGTTAGGGGAAGCGATTAGTGATGTGAAAGTGCTTGATTCTGCGGCAAATGAACTTTTGGCAATTTCGGGACAAAAATCGGTTATTACGAAGGCAAGAAAGTCAATTGCTGGTTTCAAGCTTCGGTCGGGGATGTCTATTGGTTGCATGGTGACCTTGCGCAAAGAAAGGATGTATGAATTTTTCGACCGACTAGTCAATGTGGCCTTACCCCGGGTTAAAGATTTTCGCGGAGTATCCGGCAAATCTTTTGACGGGCGGGGAAATTACGCCCTGGGTATCAAGGAGCAAATTATTTTTCCGGAAATCAATTATGATAAAATTGATAAAGTGAGAGGCATGAATATTGTTATTGTCACCAGTGCTAAATCGGATGAAGAAGGAAAGGCACTTTTGAAATACTTAGGTATGCCTTTTCGGGATTAAAAGATGGCAAAAAAATCTCTTATTGCAAAATCAAAACGTACACCCAAGTTTTCTGCCCGGAAATATAACCGGTGCCCTTTGTGCGGACGACCGCGAGCCTATTTAAGGAAATTTGACATGTGCAGGATTTGTTTTCGGCTGTTGTCCTTAAAAGGTGAGCTCCCGGGCGTGACGAAGTCGAGCTGGTAAAAAAGCAGTCTTGGGAAAAAATAAGAATCCTATGACCTTGTTTGAATAAGGAAATACTTATATGAGCATGACTGACCCGATTGCGGATATGCTTACCCGAATTCGGAATGCCAATAAGGCCAAGTTTGAGAAGGTAGATATCCCTCTTTCTAAAGAGAAACTGGAGATTGCTAAAATTCTCAAACAGGAGGGATATATTAAAAACCTTAAAGTCTTAAGCGAAGAAAAAAAAGGAACGCTTCGGGTGTATCTCAAGTATGATGCCCAAAACCGGGGGATTATACTTGGCATTAAACGGGTAAGCAGGCCGGGTTTGAGAATTTATGTAAAGAGCAAAAAGATTCTTCCTGTGCTTAACGGCTTTGGTATTAATATTGTTTCTACCCCGCAGGGGATAATTACTGACAACGACGCCAAAAAGTTGAATGTGGGTGGAGAACTCATCTGTTCGGTTTGGTAAAGGAGAATTCAGAGTGTCGCGCATTGGCAAGCTACCAATACCAGTTCCTTCAGGACTGAAGATCAGTTTAGATAAGGGGATTCTTAAGGTAACAGGGCCGAAGGGAAGTCTGGAGCATATGTTGCGGCCGGGCATGAGCGTGGAAGTTACCAACGAGAATATCATTGTAAAAAGAGCAGATGAAAACCGGAAAACCCGTGCTTTGCACGGACTCTCCCGGACGTTGATCGCAAATTTAATTATTGGAGTTACTAAAGGTTTTGAAAGAATATTGGATATTTCTGGGGTCGGATATCGTGCGGAAGTAAAGGGTAATGTTCTCACATTGACCTTGGGTTATTCGCATCCCATTAATTTTACCCTTCCCCCAAACATCACGGCTACTGTGGATAAACAAAACCGGATTGTTGTTGAAGGGTGCGATAAGCAAAAAGTGGGGGATGTGGCGGCAAAAATTCGGTCCTTTCGTCCGATTGAACCTTACAAGGGTAAAGGAATTAAGTTCGCAGAGGAAAAAGTCAGAAGAAAAGTTGGCAAGACCGGAGCAAAATAAAAAAGACGTTGCATAACGATTATCACCATGAAAACACCAAAAAAAATTATCGCCCGATTAAGAAGAAAAAGATCAATTCGAAAAAAAGTTTGTGGCGCTGCTGCGCGTCCTCGGCTTTGTGTTTTTCGAAGTGACAAGCATATTTATTCCCAGATCATTAATGATGAGACTGGACAGACGCTGGTTTCTGCCTCTACTCTTACCGCCGAACTCGGTACGGATTTAAAGGAAGGGACGGGAAACACGAAGGCGTCAAAAAAAGTGGGAGCATTACTCGCTCAAAGAGCGATCGCCAAAGGGGTTAAACAGGTAGTATTCGATCGGAATGGTTTTTTATATCATGGGCGCATCAAGGCGTTAGCTGAAGCAGCTCGAGAAGGTGGGCTTGAATTTTAAAGAAAAGTGAGGGACATGATCGTAAAGGAGAAAGAAGAAAAGACATTTGTTGACAAAGTGGTGCACATAAGTCGCGTGGCTAAAGTAGTAAAAGGTGGCCGGCGGTTCAGCTTTAGTGCCATTGTGGTCGTCGGTGATGGGAATGGAATGGTCGGGTATGGACTGGGGAAAGCCAAGGAAGTTCCGGAAGCAATCCGTAAAGGGGTTGAGCAGGCCAAGAAGAATCTGGTGTCAGTTCCCATTATGGATGGGACAATTCCCCACGAGATTATCGGACATTTTGGTGCGGGCAAGGTTTTCCTCAAGCCAGCTTCTTTAGGAACGGGTATTATTGCCGGTGGTGGAGTGCGGGCAGTCGTGGAGGCTGCCGGGATCAACAACATTCTCACAAAATGTTTAGGCTCTCACAACCCTCACAATGCGGTAAAGGCAACCATAGATGGCTTGATTAAATTAAGAAGCCATGATGAGATGCGAAAAAAGTTAGGCAAGGAAGTGTTGAATAAAACGGAGTAGTATTTTCTTCATTTCACTGGAAATAAGGACAATGGTAAAAGAACTGAAAGTAACATTAAAAAAAAGTTCTATCGGACGGCCAAAAAAACACCAGAGAACTTTAGTGGGCCTCAAACTTACTAAAACTCATAAGACCATACGGGTAAAGGTTACTCCAGAGGTTCAGGGGATGCTGAAAACAGTTGCCCACTTGGTAGAAATCCAAGAAATTGACTGATTGAGAAAGACGTTTAAGACTATGAAGCTTCATGAGATTAAAATTCCGACGGGTGCTCGAAGAAAGCCGAAAAGAGTGGGCCGGGGTGAAAGTTCCGGCTATGGCAAGACTGCGGGAAAGGGCGCCAAAGGGCAGAATGCCCGGTCGGGTGGTGGCAAAAGTGGTGGTTTCGAGGGAGGGCAGATGCCCCTAAAAAGGAGGCTTCCCAAAAAAGGGTTCCATAGTCCTTTTAAAAAAAAGTTTGCTTTAGTGAATGTTAAGGACTTGGAGAGGTTTGACAAAGACCTGGTCATTGATCCTGCATTGATGATTAAAGAAGGGTTAATTAAAAAGCTCCAGGATGGTGTTAAAATTTTGGGAAAAGGGGAGATCACGAAACCTCTAATTATTAAAGCACACCAAGTCAGTAGTCAAGCAAAAGAGAAAATCGAACGAGTGGGAGGAAAGGTCGAGGTTCTCTAACCATGCTTACTGGTTTTCAGAATATCCCCAAAATTCCTGAATTAAAGCGTCGTTTAGTTATTACCTTTTTGCTGTTGGTGGTTTATCGGATCGGAGTTCATGTGCCTACGCCGGGGATTGATGCCATGGCACTAAGGGGTATTTTTGCTGACCAGTTAGCCAAGGGAACCCTTTTTGCGATGATGGACATGTTTGGAGGGGGGGCATTGCATGAGTTTTCGGTTTTTGCGTTGGGGATTATGCCGTATATCACTGCGTCGATTATTCTTCAGCTCCTTACGGTGGTAGTCCCTTCATTGGAAAAACTTTCTAAGGAAGGCGAAGCAGGCAGAAAACAGATCACGAAATACACTCGTTATGGGAGTGTCATTATCACGATCGTTCAAGGCTTTGGCCTTGCTATTGCTCTTGAGCGGATGACTGCGCCGGGAGGCGCTCCGGTTGTTTTGACTCCAGGCTGGAGTTTTAGATTAATGACTGTAATAACCCTGGCAGCGGGAACTGCTTTTATTATGTGGTTAGGTGAGCAAATTACTGAGCGGGGGATAGGAAACGGAATCTCACTCATTATTTTTGCGGGGATTGTGGCCCGAATGCCCGTGGCCTTGCTCCAGGTCCTCGGTCTTTTAAAAGAAGGGGCGATGTCTATTTTTCTGTTAGTTTTTATCTTGGTATTTATGGTGGCTGTGGTGGGGGCGATTATTTTTATGGAGCGGAGTCAGCGGCGGATTCCGGTTCAATATGCCAAGAGGGTCGTGGGTAGAAAAGTATTGGGTGGGGGAAGCACCTACCTTCCTCTCAAGCTCAATACCGCGGGAGTAATCCCGCCCATTTTTGCCTCTTCTCTTATGATGTTTCCCGCCACCATTGAACAATTTGTAAAGGTTCCCTGGATACAGGCATGCTTGCAGGCATTGGGACCAACTACCTTGCTGCATCAGGTCGTTTATGTGGCTTTGATTATCTTCTTTTGTTATTTTTATACTGCGGTTACGTTTAATCCCATGGATGTAGCGGATGGCATGAAGAAATACGGTGGGTACATACCTGGTATTCGGCCAGGCAAACGCACGGCTGAGTTTATTGATCGCGTTTTAACGCGGGTTACTTTTGGTGGCGCCATGTATTTGTCGGCAGTTTGTGTACTGCCTACGATCTTAATTCACAACCTCAACATGCCTTTTTATTTTGGAGGTACTGCTTTGCTGATTGTCGTTGGGGTTGCGCTTGATACGATTGCCCAGATGGAATCTCATCTGATCACGCGTCATTATGATGGATTCATGAAGGGAAAGAAATTTAAAGGACGACGGTAAAACGAAGGAAAAAATTCCTACTAGGAATGGTTGACTGCTATCGCAAGAAAAGTCTTTTAGCACGATTAAAGAGGTAGGAAAAATCGAAGATATTTTTAAAAAGACTGAGAACGTTTTAGGAAAATAAATTACACGTAAAAAGCATGGCGAAAAAAGAAGTTATACAAGTTGATGGCATTATCTTAGAAGCTCTTCCCAATGCCATGTTTCGGGTGGAACTGGAGAATGGGCATAAAATTTTAGCCCATATATCAGGAAAGATGCGGATGCATTTTATCCAGATATTACCGGGTGATAAGGTTGCGGTGGAATTATCACCTTATGACCTTAGTCGGGGACGAATAATTTTTCGAAGCAAATAATCTGAAAAAAAAGAGCACGTCGTTTAGCCTTGATAGGAAAACAAAGATGAAAGTGCGGAGTTCGGTAAAAAAAATCTGTGATAAATGCAAAATCATCCGACGCAAGCGGGTCGTTCGTGTGATCTGCGAAAACCCCCGTCATAAACAGCGTCAAGGCTGATTCTATCTTTTGTTAATTTGTGTTTAAGAGGAGATAAAATTTGGCTAGAATTGCGGGAATTGATTTGCCACGAGGGAAAAGGATAGAGGTTGCCCTTACCTATATTTATGGCATTGGCAGGGATTCGGCTCGGAAGATTTTAGAAAAGGCGGGGATTACTTCAAACACCAAATCGGAAGCACTTAAAGATCAGGAAGTGGCCCGGATTCGCGAGGTCATCGAGCGGGAGTATAAAGTCGAGGGTGATTTACGTCGGGAAATTTCCACCAATATAAAAAGACTGATGGACCTTGGGTGTTATCGAGGGTTGCGCCATCGGAAAGGTTTGCCGGTAAGAGGGCAACGGAGTCATACCAATGCGAGGACTCGTAAAGGTCCTCGGCGAGCAATTATTAAAAAGAAAAAATAGGAAGATTATATGGCAACGACAAAACGGGTAGGGCGAAAGAAAAAAGAACGAAAAAACATTCAGGATGCGATTGCTCATATCCAATCCACGTTTAATAATACCATTATCACTATTACCGATGTCAGCGGTAATACCTTAGCTTGGTCGAGTTCAGGCTGCCAAGGATTTAAAGGGTCACGAAAAAGTACTCCGTTTGCAGCACAGCTGGCAGCTGAAGCTGTTGCGCGCAAAGTTCTGGAATATGGCGTTAAAAATCTTGAGATTTATGTAAAAGGTCCCGGTTCTGGAAGGGAAGCAGCTTTGCGGTCTTTGCAGGTGATGGGTTTTAACATCAAACTGATTCGGGATGTGACACCGATTCCCCATAATGGGTGTCGTCCCCCGAAGCGAAGAAGGGTTTAGGAAGGAGGGTTTACTTTTTGGCAAGATATCGTGGTGCAGTGTGCAGGCTTTGTCGTCGAGAGGATCAAAAACTTTTTTTGAAGGGTGATCGTTGCTTTTCAGATAAATGTGGTTTTGAACGTAGAAATTATCCTCCCGGACAACACGGTCAGCGGAGAGGAAAATTTTCTGATTACGGCAACCAGCTTCGAGAGAAGCAAAAAGTTAAACGTATGTACGGTTTGCTGGAAAAACAGTTTCGAAAATGTTTTCGGACGGCAGAGCGAAAGTCGGGGATCACCGGAGAGAATTTTTTAATTCTTTTGGAGCGAAGACTGGATAATATCGTTTTTCGTTTGGGCTTTGCGTATTCAAGAAACCAAAGCCGACAACTCATAAGTCACAACCATATCTTAGTGAATGGAAAGCGTGTTAATATCCCTTCTTATATAGTTAAAGCGGGAGATGTGATTGAGATCAGAGAGAAAAGCCGAAAGATGCCACTTATAAACGAAGCCGTTGAGGCTGTTGAACGTTTAGGTGTTCCGTCCTGGCTCGCGTTGGAAAAAGAAAACTATCGGGGGAAGGTTATTGCTTTTCCGGAACGAAAAGATTTAACCATGCCTGTCCAAGAGCAACTTATTGTTGAGCTCTATTCCCGTTAATGAACGGCAAAAGATTTTTTAATGGGGGGTATCAATGTATAAAGACTGGCGTGATTTATTAAAGCCAAAAAAAATTGAAACCGAAATAGAAACCCTCACTTCTTCTTACGGGAAATTTACTGCTGAACCTCTGGAACGTGGGTTTGGGATCACCATTGGGAATTCTCTGCGAAGAATTTTGCTTTCATCCCTTCAGGGAGCAGCGATTTCTTCGGTTCGGATTGACAAAGTTCTCCATGAATTTTCCACCATACCGGGGGTTAAAGAAGATGTGGCGGACATCATTTTAAACTTGAAAAAAATTAGGGTAAAACTTCACACCCAAAAATCTGAGACCATCAGGATTCATGTCAAAGGCGAAACGGACGTAAAGGCAAGTGATATAGTTCCCAACGCTAATGTTGAGGTTTTAAACCCTGATCTCCATATTGCGAGCTTATCCAGGGATGCCGAACTCAATATGGAGATGATCGTTAAAATGGGGCGAGGCTATGTTCCGGCTGAAAAAGCTCAGACCGATGGCCAGCCGATCGGTACAATCCCGATTGATGCTATTTATACTCCGATTCAGAAAGTAAATTACACAGTCCGAAATGCTCGCGTGGGGCAGCGGACTGATTACGAAAAGTTAATCTTAGAGGTTTGGACAGATGGGAGTGCGCGCCCAGAAGATGCAGTGGCCATTGCTGCTCGCGTTTTACAGGACCAGTTAAGCGTGTTTATAAATTTTGAAGAAGAGGAAGAAGAAGTTCATGAGGTTGAACCAAGGGAAGAACGACCAAAGGTCAACGAAAATCTTTATAGGACCATTAACGAGCTGGAACTTTCGGTGCGTGCCGCTAATTGTTTAAGAAATGCTAATATTCGCTATATTGGAGAACTGGTACAAAAGACTGAAGCGGACATGCTCAAGACGAAAAACTTTGGCCGCAAATCCTTAAACGAGATTAAGCAGATTTTGAATGAGATGGGGCTTTCTCTGGGGGTAAAAATTGAAAACTGGGTACTTCCTTCGCATAAGGAACAACATTCTGAAGAAGAATAATGGATTTAATTAGGTGAGAAAAGGATGAGACATCAGAGAGCAGGAAGAAAACTCGGGAGAACAACGAGCCATCGTTGGGCAATGTTTAAAAACATGCTTACTTCCTTTTTCGAATGGGAGAAGATTGAGACGACGTCTGCAAAAGCAAAGGAACTTCGTCCTTTGGCGGAAAAGATTATTACTCTCGGGAAAAGGGGCGATTTAGCTGCGCGGAGAGAAGTACTTAAGCTCATTGCCAATAAAAAGATTGTCCAGAAATTGTTTAATGAGATCGCGCCTAAAGTGACAAACAGATTGGGTGGGTATACCAGAATTGTTCGGACGGGGTTTCGGCCGGGCGACAGCGCACCCATGTCAATCATTGAGATAATTTCCGAAGAAAAGGGCGCTGAAAAGAAAAAAGGCACAAAGAAGAAACAAGCAGCAGGTAAGCCCAAACCGAAGACTGCGAAAGAGGTAAAAAAGGGTAAATCTTCTGAAGGAGAACCTAAAACTAAAGAAGCTTCGGAAGAAAAGAAAAAACCTGTTGAAGAAGCTCGCGGCGAAGAAAAGGAGCAGGAAAACATTGCTGGCTCGGAGGAAAAGAAAGAGGAAGAAAAAGCTTCTTAACCGCCCTAACAAGAGAACTAAGATGATGGAAAAAGTGTTGATGCTTGATAAACATGATTATACCTGGTGCTGGTGGTGGCAGCTTACATAATAATGATAGGGAACTTTATCCCCACCTGAGAGAAGGAATTGTTTTGTTTTTAATATGAAAGAAACCGTGGGTACAAAAGAACCCACGGTTTTTTTATGGGTAAAAAAGTATAAAAAGAATTTTATTCGGAAACAAAGGAGGCGTTTTTATGGAACAGGTAAAATATTTTCTGAGCGAACAGGAAATCCCGCGGAAATGGTATAATCTTCAGGCAGACTTACCCTATCCTGTTCCCCCGTATATTCATCCTGCAACGGGTAAACCCGTCGGACCAGATGATCTTCTTTCCCTCTTCCCTCTTCCCTTGATTGAGCAGGAGGTGAGCCGGCAGAGGTGGATTGATATCCCCGAGGAGATATTAGATATTTATTGTCTCTGGAGACCGACGCCTTTGGTAAGGGCGCGAAGACTTGAAAAAATTCTTAAAACTCCGGCAAAGATCTATTATAAAAATGAAGGGGTAAGTCCAGCCGGAAGCCATAAACCGAATACCGCAATTGCCCAGGCCTATTATAATAAACTGGCAGGCAAGAAAAGGCTGGCCACGGAAACTGGGGCAGGGCAATGGGGAAGCGCATTGGCTTTGGCAGGAAAATTTATGGGCATTGAAGTTACGGTTTATATGGTTCGGGTCAGTTATGAACAAAAGCCCTACCGTCGCTTGATGATGGAGACGTGGGGGGCCACAGTTTATCCCAGCCCGAGCGACAAGACCAGTTTTGGTCGAAAGGTCCTTAAGGAAAATCCCAACACCCTCGGGACACTGGGACTTGCGATTAGTGAAGCGGTCGAAGATGCTCTTACGCATGAGGATACCAATTATAGCTTAGGCTCGGTGCTCAACCATGTCTGCCTCCACCAGACTATTATTGGTGAAGAAATTTTAGCTCAGTTTAAGAAGCTGGGAGAATATCCTGATGTCGTGATTAGCTGTGTGGGAGGAGGCAGTAATTTTGCAGGCTCATCCTTTCCTTTTATCCGGGACAAGATCAATGGGAAAAAGGTTGATATTATCGCAGTGGAACCAGCAGCGTGTCCGACTCTTACCAAGGGAATTTACACCTACGACTTTGGTGACATGGCGAAGACCACTCCTATTATGCCCATGTTTACTTTAGGGCATACGTTTGAACCACCTGGAATTCATGCTGGAGGATTGCGCTATCACGGAATGTCGCCTTTAGTGAGTTTAGTGGTAAAAGAAGGGTTGGTTGAAGCTCGCTCGTGCTTCCAGAATCCGGTTTTTGAGGCAGCCGTTCTGTTTGCCAACTCCGAGGCAATCATACCGGCACCGGAATCTGCTCACGCCATCCGGGTAGCGATTGATGAAGCTATTAAGGCGCGGGAAGAAGGTAAAGAAAAGATAATCCTTTTTAATTTAAGTGGGCATGGATTTTTTGACCTCAGCTCCTATGATCGTTATTATTCGGGGAAACTGGAAAACTATGAGTATCCGGATGAAAACATCAAGAAAGCTTTAGACGATCTCCCAAAAGTTGATTGATAGTCCTACGAAGCATAGCCGTTTGTAAAGAATTAGTATTTAGATTTCTTAACCTTTTTACTTCAAACATTATATTACTCCGGCAATTAAACATGTAAAAAAATTTCGTGCAATGCCCGTTGTTATTGAGAATGGCGATCATGCTTTTATATATTTATTTGCCGGAGCAATAATAGGATTATGATAGAAAATCCGCTCGCCATTATTGGTGAAGTGGGTTTTTATTATTTATTAAAAGAGGAAAGAAATGTCCGAAGATTCATTTCTATTATTGAAAGAGCAAAAACTTTTGCTTGCTCTAATGATTTAGGAAAAACAGAAGGAAAAAATTGTTATGGGCAGATATTCTTCTAGGTTGACGACCAAGGACTGCAGGCAAATCTCAACGAGTTTGCTTAACAAGCACCATTTTTTTTGATGGTGGTGTTCGTTCAGGGTTGATCTCTTGGGACAGAAACGAAGAAAAAGCTGAAAGGATCACATTTGTGGTTTCAACGGATGAAGGCCAAGAATTTATCCGATTTCAGTATAACGAGCGTATATAGCCCGAATCGTGTCAACGGCCTGTAATTATGGTGGTCGCCGTTGGTGGTTTATCTGCCCATTTTTGTCAACGACTATGTTTGTAATCGCAAGCTTACCGCCATTGATTAACGGAACAACGTTCCGAATTCCCTAAATGACGTGAGGAAGGCGCGTCAGAAGTGTTGGCATGAGGAAGAAAACAGTTATGGAGTTGAAAGTTCGGCTGCCGTCCACCCCCCACCAAGTGCCTTAATCAGGAGAACACTATCAGTCATCCGGCTGCCGAGAATATTAACGGCCACAGTTTGGTCATTTAAGGCCAAAGCCTGGACAACTATAACATTCAAGTAACCTACTATCCCCGCCTTATACTGATTGGTCACTACCGTGACGGATTGCACTGCCGCCTTTACTGCCTCTTCCTGCGCGAGTTCTTCCTGCTCCAGAATACGCAGTGCAGCAAGATAATCTTCGACCTCCTGAAAACCAATAAGCACGGTCTCCCGATACGAACCGACAGTCGCCTCGTAGGCGGCACGCGCCTGCTCTATCTGTGCCTGTCGCAATCCCCCGGAAAACAGTGTCTCAGCCAACACAGGTCCGACTGACCAGAAAAGACTGGGCCAGTTAAACCACTTAGCAAGATCAATGCTTTGAAATCCTCCGGAAGCGTTTAGGCTCACCGTTGGATAATAAGCTGCTTTGGCCACTCCGATCTGGGCATTTGCCGATGCCATGAGCCGTTCAGCACTGGCAATGTCCGGCCTTCTTTCAAGGAGCTCCGATGGGATTCCGACCGGAACAGCAGGCGGGATCACGTTCGCCAGCGGAGAGAAAGGAACGGAAAAGAGAGAAGCCTGCTTTCCGATGAGCACTGCAATGGCATGTTCCAATTGCGCACGCTGCACACCTATCTCGATTGCTTGTGCCTGGGTGCTTTTGAGCTGGGCCTCAGCCTGGAGCACGTCTGCCCGGGACGCCACTCCGCTCGCGTACCTATTCTGCGTCAATTCCAGAGACTTTTGGTACGTGATCACTGTTTCATCGAGAATCTGTTTCAAGGCATCCTGTGCCCGAAGTTGAAAGTAACTCTGCGCCAACTGTGCATGAGTGCTCAGCCGTACCCCTTCGAGGTCTGCCGCACTCGCCTGGGCATTCGCTTTGCTGGCCTCGACTGAACGACGAACGCGACCCCAGAGGTCAAGTTCCCAGGTCGCGTCTGCCTGTAACGAATAAAGGGAGGTCGGTGACGGAGACGAAGTGGCGCCCTGAGTTATAGTAGTTGATGGGCGAGAGCGTGTAAAAGAGGGTCCCATGGTTATGGTCGGAAAGTAAGCCGCACGGGCAACTTGGATAAGGGCCCTGGCTTGACGAAATTTAGCTTCTGCCGCAAAAATATTCTGATTCGAAATATTAACTTGCTCTTCCAGGGCATTCAGTTGCGGATCGTTATAAATTTCCCACCATTTGCCCCGCATGACATGGTCCTTCGGTTCAGCTACCTTCCAGTCCTTCATCTCCTTGTAGGTCCCCGGCGCAACTGTGGTCGGCTTCACGTAATTCGGTCCCACTGTGCATGCAGAGATCAGTAACAGAGCACCGGCCAATCCCACCAATTTGAAAAACCGGGAAATTATAATACCCCCACCCCCCGTCGAATTGCCATGGCAAACTAAGACGCCGCGATAAGTGCCGTTTTTCCTGGTAAATGGCATTCCTTGGCAAAGTTCTTTTACCACATTGATCATTGAAATCACCTTACCACCTCACAATTTTTCATGACCTTGAAACATTTCTTGTTCCACCCCTGGGTGGCGTTTCCGCCACAGTCCCCTAAAGCGAAGTCTAAAACGGTCTAAATACAGATACATCACTGGTGTCGTATAGAGGGTAAGCATCTGACTGAAAATCAACCCACCGACGATAGCGATACCGAGAGGACGCCGAAACTCCGATCCGATGCCCCTGCCGAGGGCTAAAGGAAGCCCTCCGAGAAGCGCGGCCATAGTCGTCATCATGATGGGCCTGAACCGCAAAAGACAGGCCTGGTAGATGGCCTCGTGGGGAGTCATCCCCTCTTTACGCTCCGCCTCTAGTGCGAAATCAACCATCATGATGCCGTTCTTTTTGACAATACCGATAAGCAAAATAATGCCAATAAGGGCAATAATGCTGAACTCGGTGTGAAAAATGAAAAGCGCCAGAAGCGCTCCCACACCAGCCGATGGCAGGGTCGACAATATGGTGATGGGATGAACATAGCTTTCATAGAGGATCCCGAGGACAATGTAGACCGTCACAAGGGCTGCAAGAATCAGGAGCGGCTCATTTGCCAGAGAAGCCTGGAAAGCCTGGGCAGTCCCCTGAAAGCTGCCTTGTATGCTCGCGGGAAGTCCCATCCGGCGCGTGGCTGTCTCCACCTGCTGTACCGCCTCTCCTAGCGATTTTCCGGACGCTAAATTGAAAGAGATGGTGACGGCAGGGAACTGGCCCTGATGGTTTACGGCAAGCGATGTGCTGTTTCGTTCAAACCGGGCAAAGGCGTTCAGAGGGGTCATATCACCGCCTTGTGAACGCAGGTATATCTCGCGAAGCGTTTCGGGCCGCTGCCAGAAACGAGGCTCCACCTCCATCACTACATGGTATTGGTTGAGTAACGTATAGGTAATCGAGACCTGACGCTGGCCAAAGGCATCATACAGTATATCGTCTATCATCTGGGCCGTGATGCCGAGACGGGAGGCCGTGTCCCGGTCTACGGCAAGTGTAGCCGCCAGACCCCCGTCCTGCTGATCGCTGTTTACATCAACCAGGGCGGGCAGCCGGCGCATCTGCTGCAACATCCGGGGAGCCCACGTGTTGAGCTCGGCCAGGTTTTCGCCTTGAAACGTATACTGGTAAAGACTGGCACCAATTCTTCCCCCGATGCGGATATCCTGCACGGACTGAAGATAGGTTGGGGCCCCCGGCACCTGGTTGAGCTTTTTTCGCAGCCGTGCTATCAGCTCAGTTGCATTAGCCTTTCGCTGGCCAAAGGGCTTAAGGGAAAAGAAGAGTCTTCCTATGTTCGTCGTAGCACCACCGCCTCCGCCACCTCCCGTGAAGCCAACCACGTCTTCCACGTCACGATCAGTCTTGATAATATCCACCACCTGCGCCAGCTTCTTTTGCATCGCTTGAAAGGATATGCTCTGGTCGGCCTGGATAATACCGTTGATACGGCCATTATCCTGCTCGGGGAAAAAGCCCTTCGGAATCACCTCAAATAAACCGATAGTGACTGCCACAGTGACCACCTCGAGCATCAACATGAAACGGGGGTGGCGAAGGGCCCAACGAAGTGTTATCTCGTATCCGTGATGCATCCAATTGAATATATTCTCACTTACCCGATACGTTCGGCCATGGGTGCTCCTTGCACCGGACTTAAGAAGGGTGGCGCACATCATGGGGGTCGTTGTGAGTGATATAGACCGAGAAATAACAATGGCGATAGACAGACTGACCGCAAATTCACGGAATAATCTACCAACCATGCCTCCCATAAGAAGGAGGGGGATGAAGACCGCAACCAGCGATGTGCTCATCGAAAGAACGGTAAAGGTGATCTCATGCGAACCGATCAGTGCTGCCTGTTTAGCCGGAAGACCCATTTCCATGTGCCGGGTCGTGTTCTCAAGGACCACAATCGCATCATCAATGACAAAACCTGTGGCAATGGTCAATGCCATCAAGGAAAGATTGTCCAAGTTGTAACCCAAAAGGTACATAACCGCGAAGGTGCCTACCAGGGAAACTAGCACGGCAACCGCAGGAATGAGTGTAGAGCGCAAATTTCTCAGAAAGCAAAAAACAACCAGGATCACCAGTATTGAAGAGATGATGAGGGTAATTTTTACATCTCTAAGTGAACCTCGTATGGGAAGCGTCCGGTCCACAATAACGGAAACCTTGACACCCCCGGGCATGGCCGCCTCCAATTGAGGGATCACGGCACGGATACGGTCAACCGTCTCGATAATATTTGCCCCCGGTTGCCGATAAAGTATCACCATAACGCACGCTCTCCCGTTTACGAGCCCGCTCACCCGAAGATCCTCTACTGAATCTTCGACTTTAGCAACGTCGGCGAGTCGCACGGCCGCACCAAGTCGATAGGTAACGATCAGCGGCGCATATTGACTTGCCGTGCGGAGTTGGTCGTTGGTTTGAATCTCCCAGTCCCGGTTGTCATTCGCCAGCTGCCCTTTCGGGCGGTTCACGTTCGTGCTACTGAGCACACCACGGACATCCTCAAGAGTTATCCCATATTTATTTAATACTGTTGGGTTCACTTCGACGCGCACCGCTGGAAGGGCGCTGCCGCCGACAAAAACCTGGCCTACACCTTCTATTTGGGACAGTTTTTGCTGAAGTATACTAGAAGCGACATCGTACAGCTGAGGTGTGGCAATCGAGTCGGAGGTGAGCGCCAGGATAAGAATAGGCGCCTCAGCCGGGTTGACCTTACGATAGAGCGGGTTATTCGGGAGGTTAGCAGGCATAAATCCCCGGGCGGCATTGATTGCACCCTGCACATCACGGGCCGCCCCATCGATATTTCTGTTGAGATCAAACTGGAGAACAATACCCGTAGAGCCCCGGTAGCTGGTCGAGGTCATTTCAGTTACACCGGCTATACGTCCGAACTGGCGCTCAAGGGGGGCAGCCACTGATGTTGCCATAATCTCCGGATCCGCTCCTGGCAAATTGGCCGATACTTGAATTGTCGGGTAATCAACGGGTGGCAGCGCTGAAACGGGCAGCAAGCAAAAGGCGATCGCTCCGGCGAGGGCAAGACCGATCGTGAGCAGGGTTGTAGCAACAGGTCTATTAATGAATGTCGCCGAAATGTTCATACCGGATTCCCAGGAGAGACCTCGTTTTCCGACCCACTTAAGCGGTGACCTCTCGTCCATTTTGCCAACCGATCAAACCCAAGGTAAATCACCGGTGTGGTGTACAGGGTAAGGAACTGACTTATAATCAATCCACCGACAATGGCGATACCGAGGGGGTGACGAAGCTCCGAACCCACGCCCCTGCCCATTGCTAAGGGAAGTGCAGCAAGCAAAGCTGCCATAGTCGTCATCATAATTGGACGAAACCGCAACAGAGAGGCCTGATAAATAGCCTCGACCGGGGTCTTGCCTTCATTACGCTCAGCGTCTAAGGCGAAGTCAACCATCATGATGCCGTTCTTCTTTACGATGCCGATAAGCAGAATAATGCCGATGAGGGTGATGACGTTAAACTCAGTGCGGAAAATCATAAGTGCCAGTATCGCCCCTACACCCGCAGACGGCAGGGTCGACAATATGGTGATCGGGTGAATGTAGCTCTCATAGAGTATACCGAGCACAATATAGACCGTCACGAGAGCCGCAAGGATCAAAAGCGGCTCATTGGCCAAAGCGATCTTGAATGCCTGCGCCGTTCCCTGAAAGCTGCCCATGATGCTTGCCGGAAGCCCCACCTGGTCTTTTGCCGCTTCGACCGCTTGTACTGCCCGGTCAAGGGATACCCCCTGGGCCGGGTCGAAGGAGACCGTCACCGAGGGAAACTGCCCTTGACGGCTGATGAGGAGCGGGCCCGTTGTCTCTGTAGCTTGACTGATGGTGTTGAGCGGTACCTGTCCACCATTGCTGCTTCGCAGATAGATGTCATCCAGTTTTTCTGGATTTCTTTGAAAACCGGGTTTGACAGCGAGAATCACCCGGTATTGATTGAGCTGCGTAAAAATGGTGGATACCACACGCTGTCCGAAAGCATCATAGAGTGTGTCATCAACCACCTGCGGTGTGATGCCCAACCGTGAGGCGGTGCTTCGGTCGATATCCAATGCCATGCGCAGACCCTTGTCCTGCTGATCGCTGTTCACATCACGAAGCTCGGGGCAATTTCGCAGGGCATCGACAAGCTTGGGCGCCCAGCTATACAATTCTTTTGCATCAGGATCCTCCAGGGTGTACTGAAACTGGGTCCGGCTTACACGGGCATCGACAGTAAGGTCTTGTACTGGTTGCATAAAAAGAGCAATATCCTTAACCTTCACCAACTCAGACTGGAGACGCCTGATCACCTCGGCCGCGCTCACCTTCCGCTCTTCAAGAGGCCGGAGGTTGATCAGGATACGACCGCTGTTGAGCGTGGCATTGGTGCCATCGATGCCGATAAAGGACGACAGACTTTCAATGGCAGGATCCTGAAGGATTACTTGGGCAAGGGCCTGCTGATACCTTGCCATTGCAGAAAAAGAAACCGATTGTGCCGTTTCAGAAATGCCTTGAATCAAACCGGTATCTTGGATGGGGAAAAAGCCTTTCGGTACTACCACGTAGAGTACCACCGTGAGAATCAGTGTAGCTAGGACGACCTGAAGGGTGACCTTTTGTCGCCCGAGAACCCATCGCAAGGTTCTCCCGTACGCCTCGATAATGCGATCAAAGGCGCGCTGTGAAACCCGGTAGAACTTTCCTTGCTGTTCCTTGGGGGTATGCCGGAGGAGCAGTGCACACATCATGGGAGTAAGAGTCAGCGACACAACTGCCGAGATAAGGATTGTGATGCCGAGGGTAATGGCGAATTCCCGAAACAGCCGCCCTACCACATCACCCATAAACAAAAGGGGAATGAGCACCACGATAAGCGAGACCGTAAGGGATAGAATGGTAAAGCCGATCTGTTTTGAGCCCTTGAGGGCCGCTTGAAGGGGCTTGTCTCCCTCTTCTATATACCGAGCAATATTTTCGATCATAACAATGGCATCATCGACAACAAAGCCCGTCGAAATAGTGAGGGCCATCAAGGAGAGGTTGTTGAGACTAAATCCCAGGAGGTACATAGCCCCGAAGGTGCCGATAAGGGAAAGGGGTACGGCGACGCTTGGAATGAGCGTGGCAGAAAGGTTGCGGAGAAAAAGGAAGATGACGAGTATCACCAGAGCAACCGCAAGCATCAGCTCGAATTGAACATCCCGCACTGAGGCGCGAATCGTCGTTGTCCGGTCGGTGATTATCGAGACCTGAACAGATGCAGACAAGGAGCTCTCCAACTGCGGCAAAAGGGTTTTAACCCGGTTGACTACTTCGATCACATTGGCGCCTGGCTGCCGCTGAACGTTAAGAATTACGGCAGGGGTAGTATTCATCCAGGCTGCCTGCTGGACATTCTCGGCATCATCGATTGTCTCCGCAACATCGGACAGTTTCACCGGTGCTCCATTTTTATAGGCGATGATGAGAGGCCGATACTGGCTGCTCGAAAAAAGCTGGTCATTGGCCTCAATTGCATAAGATTGGTGGAGACCGTCAAAGCTGCCTTTTGCCCGATTCACGTTCGCTGTCGTAATCGCAACACGGAGATCTTCGAGGGTCAGCCCATAGGCAGCCAAAGCCGTAGGGTTTGCGTGAATTCGTATTGCCGGCTTCTGCCCTCCGCTGATGCTCACAAGCCCCACCCCCGGCACCTGGGAGATCTTTTGTGCCAACCTCGTGTCGGCAAGGTCTTCCACGGAAGGGAGAGGCAAGGTTTTGGAGGTCAGAGCCAAAGTGAGGATGGGCGCATCAGCAGGGTTGACCTTGCTGTACACAGGGGGAGTCGGAAGATCTTGCGGCAGGTAGGTGAAGGACGCATTGATCGCTGCCTGAACCTGCTGCTCTGCGACGTCAAGACTCAGATTCAGACTGAATTGCAAGGTAATGACGGAACTGCCGCTGGAGCTCGCCGACGTCATCTGCGTGAGACCGGGCATCTGACCCAACTGACGTTCGAGGGGGGCAGTTACCGATGAGGCCATGACATCAGGACTGGCACCAGGGTAGAAGGTCCGAACCTGAATGGTAGGGTAATCGACCTGCGGCAGGGCGGAAATAGGGAGCTTACGGTATGCCACCGCACCGGCAAGAAGGATGGCCACCATCAGCAGTGTAGTGGCCACGGGTCTCATAATAAAGAGTCGGGAAATATTCATCAACCCCTCCGTCTACCGTTTCCGTCGCCCTGAGTCCTCAACTCGACCTTAGCCCCTTCTCTCAGCTGATCTGCGCCATCAACCACTCCAAGTTCACCTTCCGAGAGACCTGCGCTTATTGCAGCGTCGCCGCCCTGTATTTCACTTATTGTGACCGGACGAATTACAACAGTCTTGTCAACCTTCACCACATAAACGAAGGTGCCCTGAGGACCGCGCTGTAGAGCTACAGCGGGGAGAATAATAACCCCGCGTCTGACATTTACGAGCAGGCGGGCATTGACAAACTGATTTGGAAACAATTGATTATTCTTATTTTCAAAGATCGCCTTCAGACGTACTGTACCGGTAGTTGAATCAATCTGATTATCTACGGTTTGAAGGTACCCGGAGGAAAGCTTCTTTATCTGCTCCCGATCATATGCCTCCACGGGTAACTGATTCCCTGCTTTGAGCTTCTCGAGCACTTGGGGAAGACTGTCTTCGGGAATGGAAAAAATGACCGAGATCGGCTGAAGCTGGGTGATAACAACAAGGCCGTTTGTGTCACTTGCATGGACGATATTGCCGGGATCTACGAGACGCAACCCAATTCTTCCGGTGATTGGAGAGGTGATTCGGCTATAAATGAGCTGGAGCTTGGCGGTCTCGATCTGTCCCTGGTCGGTCTTGACTGCGCCTTCATACTGTCGAACTAATGCCTCCTGGGTATCGAGCTGCTGCTTCGGAATTGAATCCTGCTGCCACAATACTCGGTAGCGCTCAAGGTCGAGGTGAGCGTTCTTCAGAAGCGCTTGGTCGCGTACCATCTGCCCCTCGGCCTGGACCAATTGGATCTCAAAGGGTCTTGAATCAATCCGAGCGAGCAGATCACCGCTCTTGACCATCTGCCCCTCTTGGAACAGAACTTCCATGAGCTCCCCGTCAACCCGGGTCTTTAAGGTTACAGTGTTGAGCGGGGTAACGGAGCCGAGACCATTGATATAGACCCCCATATCTCCTTTCTTCGTTGCCACTGCCGTTACGGGTAACGCTCGAATCTGGGAATTGTTCTCGTTTTTGCCACTTCCCAACGGTCGATTCTTTCCCTTCACTACAAGTGCGTAGGTTCCCAGCACAACAGCACAGATTGCCAGCGTCACGATAATCAGCCACTTTCTGGACAGATGAAAACGCGGTTTGTCCGGAAACCCGTTTTGCTTTGACTCTTCATTAAACATCGTCATCTTAACCTCACAAAGATTGAATGTTTTTATCTATGCTGCCCGAGGGAACAAGTCAATAATAATGAAATATTCTGGAAATAAAAGAACCCCGCATTTCTGCGAGGGTGTATATTTTCAGGCCCAATTGGACAAATTTTTCTAACCTGAGTTTGCGACTTTATGATGGTCCGGGCTTTTGTTTTTCATGTTAAGATTGTATTGCTTCCTGCGTTCCAAGGTCAATCGTTTTTTTCTTTTCTCCGTTGGAAGTTACCTCATTTTTCCCCGCATACACGTCATTGGGGGTTACGTAATCGAGCGACTCGTGCGGGGTGCTGTTATTCACGGCTTTTTTTAGCTCATCAGGAGAACAATAGACGACAAGGCAAAACTTCTCCTTGCGAAATCCCTCCAATATGATCCTGATCTTGTCTTCGGGTGAGAACTTTCGGCGGGTTTTCACCCGAACTTCCCTGAGAAGCTTTGCTGCACTGCCGGGCGTGGGGGTTTTTTCTTCCTCCAGTCCTTGGGTGGTTGTTTCCATGGTCTTCTTTCTTTCTGACTGCTTCCATTATAACCGTCTTTGCCACCCAAACCAACATTAAAAGTGCAAACTAAAGTTTATCCCATTTTGTCCATCCTTTGCTGAAGATGCACATGCGAGGGTTCGAAGGGAAAGGGGGCCACTTTTCGCTGAAGATACACATATTAAACCTATACTGGTTTACAATGATATTTTGACAACCCCCCTATTTTCGGGTTATTAAAGAAAGACTTGTTGCCCAGTTCCTAGCCCCTATTTCCTTCATTGAGGAACTTGTCCCTAATAAAAATGGGAAACTTAACCCTCGTTAGGAAAAAATTGCCTTAACGAGGGTTTTATTTCAAGGCAAGTGGAGGATAGTCTAATGACCATGAAGAACGGGAACAAAGGGTTGCTGAAGCAGTTCCTTATTTTTTACCCTTACTACCCTAAAGTCATCTTTCCGGAGGACTAATTTCCCACGTTTGCCAAGTCCCCAAAGGTCGTAAAAACGTGAAGTCAAAGGGGCCAACAATTAGTTGCTGGCACACTTGGGGGGTACTCCCGCTTGGTAGCGAAAACGGGATTGCCACCACGGCTGCCG
>Ga0182021_10001744_pt1 | contig 25202 bp, 22 predicted proteins | sample 612E3MmetaG_FD_120493 | JGI IMG/M metagenome (GOLD analysis project Ga0182021, IMG submission 120493) | Permafrost microbial communities from Stordalen Mire, Sweden - 612E3M metaG (Illumina Assembly) | ecosystem: Environmental > Terrestrial > Soil > Wetlands > Permafrost | place: Sweden... | reverse complement strand
TTAGTTCGATAAATAGGGCCTGTAGTCTAGCCAGGAATATGACGTGGGACTTCGGATCCCAAGATCGGGGGTTCAAATCCCCCCAGGTCCGCTAATATTTTTGTTAATAAATCAATGTGAAATTCATTATTTATTAAATATTTCCTACAATAACCTTAATATTACTTTTAAGTCGATTTTAAGGATGTTAACTCTTCATTATCAAAAACTATAAATCTGTTGTAAATTATATATTAAAAATTGTTAAACATTCTTTATTTGAATCTTTAATCTTTAAATAAATTTGCGAAGATGGTTCTTGACAAAAATATTTTTATTTAAAAAGAGATATAGGTGAAAATTATGGATAAAAAGCCTTTACCATCTGTATTTGTATCTCATGGAGCACCTACCTTACTACTTGAAGATGTTCCTTCTAGGAATTTTTTAAAGGAACTTGGTAAGAAATATAGTGGAATTAAAGCAGTATTGTGCATTTCAGCACATTGGATGACTATAGATCCCACTGTTAATGTAGTTGAAAAAAATGATACCATTCATGATTTTAATGGCTTCCCACCAGAACTTTACCAATTAAATTATCCTGCAACAGGCGAAGTAGAACTTGCAGAAAATACAGCTGAAATGCTGAAGAATAATAGAATTCCGTGTGAAATTGACCCTACACGTGGATTAGATCATGGTGCATGGGTTCCAATGATGTTGATGTTTCCAGATTTAGACGTACCGGTTTTTCAGCTTTCAATCCAACAGCATATGGAACCTGAAAAGCATCATGCTTTGGGCAAGGCCATAGAACCCCTTCGTCATGAAGGAGTTTTAATACTGGGAAGTGGGGGTGCAGTTCATCCATTAGGATATGCTCCACTCAGACCGGGTGCAGAAACTGATCAGTGGGCTATTGATTTTGATTCATGGCTTACAAAATCGGTTGAAAAGGGTGATGATATAGCAATTAAAAACTATAAAAAAGTTTCACCCTATCCTGAAAGAGCTCACCCATACCCTGATCACTTCATGCCTCTAATCACTACAATGGGTGCAGCAGGAGTAGGTGCAAAGGGAGAATTAATTCACCACAGCTGGTACTGGGGAGATTTGGGAATGTCTGCATATGAATTCAATATTTAATAGAATAACAATGATGTTAGATTCTTTAAATAAGGGGAAGAAGAATGACGGATAATCAGGACAAATATAAAATTAAAATTTTGAAAGACGGACCTTACATAGTTTCAGGAGGAGTACCACTTATTAAACAAGGAATTGGTACGGATGATGAGGGTAATTCATATAAATGGATATTAGAGATTGAATACCCTTTAAAAGATAGTTATTCTCTTTGTAGGTGTGGAAAGTCTAAAAATAAACCATTTTGTGATGGAACTCATTTGAAAATAGATTTTGATGGAACTGAAACTGCCAGTAGAGAACCATATATGGCAGAAGTAATTGAGACTGATGGGCCTGTTCTTACATTAACCGATGTTTGGCCCTTATGTGATCATTCGCGTTTTTGCCAACGTGCAGGTGGTATAAGAGATTTAGTGGCTAATTCAGATGATCCTGAAGCTAAAAAGCTGGCCATTGAACAGGGACAAAACTGTCCTTCTGGTAGGCTTGTGGTTTGGGATAAAAAAACAGGTAAGGCATTAGAACCTGAATTTAGACCATCTATTGCAATAATCCACGATCCACAGAAAAAATGTGAAGGTCCCATATGGGTGAGGGGAGGTATACCAATAGAATCGTTTGATGGAACCATATACGAAGCGCGTAACAGGGTTACACTCTGTCAGTGTGGTAAATCTGAAAATAAACCATTTTGTGACGGTAGTCACTGGCTTTCAAAGGAAAAGATGAAAGAATGGAGGATTAAATGGGATAAAAAGGAAGATTAATCTTCATTTTTGACAAACTCGCAGAAACGATTTAAATTAATAATAAAAAAAATATGCTGATTTTTACTACTGTTAATGAGCATTGTGCTTTTTTATCAATCCCTAACAATGGCTTCCTTAAAAAATGGAGGTATTAGGTCCCTGTACATTTTTCCAGTCATTAACATTCTAATGTTACTGTCAAGTATGTAAGTTTCACAGTAATCGTCTTCTGCACGCATTCCTCGACCGTAAGCTTGTACAAGCGTCATTACAGTTTTGTATGCATACCATTTAGGATCTTGGTCTTTTCTATTTTTTATCTGCTGATCACCAAGATAAGGGAATGGAATTTTGTATATAACTTGGAACTGACACTTCTCGTAGGGTAAATCAACGCCTTCACTCATAGATGGGCTAACCAGTACAAGGGGTTCTTTACTCTTCTCAAAAAGGCGGAGTTTATATTCTCTGTCATTACTTTTATGATCCAAGAGTCTTTTATCCTTTATATGTTTCATAATATACTGTTGACACTTATAATTGTGGGTGTGTATGAGTCCTTTTTCGTACTTATGATGTTCTATTATCTTTTCAAGGATTGGAATGGTTTTTGGAGCTGTACGCTTAATTGCTCGCTGTGACATGGGACCAACTGTTTTAACATGTACCGGCCGTTCAGATGCGGGAAATGCACTTTTAATACTTAGGTAATAGACTTCTTCAGGGTTAATTCCCAGCCATCTGCAAAAGAGTTCTTGATCCAAAATAGTAGCACTCATGAATAGGCACACATCAGCATATTTAAAAAGCCTATCATTGGCATAAACATCAATTTTAAGTGGTTTGAAGGTTATTCCTCCATCTGATTTATCAACCACCCAATTATTAGGATTGTCTTCCAAGTTGGTCATAAGTTCACTCAACCTGAGCTTTGTCCGATTTATCCTGTCTGCTTTATTTTTGGGCATTTTTGTGAGACTTATGTCCTTGTAGTCCTTATAAATTGATTGAATAAAAATTGTCCATTCTTTAGGATCAGAGTAACTCATCATACTGCGTGGAATGCTTTTTTTGATGTCTTTTTCTATGACTTTATAGGATAAGTGAACTTCCATTCGGCGCATGAGCTTATCTTCTATGTTGTGGGCTTCATCTAGAACCATTAGGTTCCTTTTACCGAAGTGTTGGACATATACTAGTTCTAGAAGAGCATAATCATAGTTCATTAAGGTAATGTCACTTTCCACAGCTCTAGCCTTCTGATTCCAATAATTACACCTTTCATTTGATCTGAAATATATGGGAGTTCCATGTGCGTCGTTGAAAGCAAACATGCCCTCTTCGAATGGCGATTTGGTAATTCCAAAATTACATACGAAATTTTGAGAACTAGGAACTGTTTGACAAGTACCTGAATCGCATCGATCATCGAAGTCTGAGTCCCTACATGAGAAGTTTCCCCTGCCCTTTACCATAGGATATTCGAATTCTACAGCATATTGAGACTGTAGTTGTTTGGTCATAGTAAGTATGTAAGCTGGCTGATAGATATTTGCAAGTGTGGTTGCAATTGCAGATTTTCCAGTTCCTGTCCCAGCTTCTAAAATGATGTAACGATAACCATTATCAATTGCTTCTTTGATCCTGGTTATTATCTCGAATTGACCCTTACGAGGATCTGGAAATGGGAAATTTTCAATTATATCTTCATCAACATCAGGATAATTCTTTTTAATCTCAGATACTTTCGGTTTGGATATTTTAGTGTTAACATACCCTTTGGTACCTATTTTATGGCACACACAACGTGCCTTTATCATTCCACACTTTTCACAGAAGAAACCGCTTTCCATAGAGACTTATATTTATTGATGGTTGTATAAAAATGAAACCTTAAAAAAAATAAATTAAAAATAATCAATAAAAAGATACTTATAAAAAAGGATTAATTCAAAGTTCAATTAGATTTAGAATTGATTTCTATTTAAAATTTAATTTACCATTCATTTAATTTAATAACGAATTAAACTCATTGATTTATTTAAAATACATTTATGGGATGTTTTTACATGAAAAAAGGAAAACTATATGGAATTGGTGTTGGTCCAGGTGACACAGATCTTTTAACAATTAAAGCAGCTAAAATACTAAAAAATGTCGATGTTGTCTGTTCCCCAAGATCAGCTGAATCGAAACCAAGTCTAGCACTTTCAATCGTTCAACCGATTTTAGATGAACGTGAGATTGACTATAAAATTTTAGATCCGTTATTTCCTATGATAGAAAATAAACTAGCTTTGGAAACTTATTGGGATGATGCTGCTGAAATTATTACCGATCAACTGGTTCAGGGTATGGATGTAGCTTTCATTACCCTTGGAGATCCGACTATTTACAGCACATTTTCATACGTTGCTAAAAGGTTAGTTACAGCAGATTTTGAAATTGAAGTAATACCCGGTATAACATCTTTCACTGGCTGTGCTGCAGCTGCTGGAATTTCTCTTGCAGAAAAAGACGAAATTGTAGTAATCGTTCCGAAGGTAGACAAGAGATTAGATAGAATATTAGAATATGGGGATACATTTGTGATAATGAAAACATCTAGACATTCTGAAATCCTTGAAGAAGTTGTCAGTAGGGATAAACGGGATAAATCGATTATTTCGGTACAAAATTGTAGTATGAAAGATGAAAATGTTTTTGAAGGTTTTTCTAAGGATAAAAAATATTTATCAACTACTATTGTAAAATTTGGAGATAAATAATAGTATCAATAAAATATAAGATTTACAAATAACTAAATTTTATTTGTAATCTTTTTTATTTACTATGAAAGAGCAATAATTATCACACGTTGCAAAGCATTTTTCTTCTTCTACAGCAACTTTCTTGGAGAAAGTGTGCAGAAAATAGTGCTTCATGTATTCCCGAATCAAATGCACAGGCAGATATACCAATTTTAGGCAAATCTACGCATTCAAAGCAATCATTTGCCCTTATGTTAGTGGTTCAAAACTTTCAATTTTTATATGTCCAAGCTTATTTTCCTGCCAGAAATTCGCTATTTTATCAATCATAACCTTTGTTTCGGGGTCTTTTAAACTTTCATAAAATGTTGAACCTACCTTGATTCCGGCATTATGTAATATAGGGTCTATGTTAAATTCTTCTCTTCCATAAGGGCCACTCTTATTCTTTTGAATACGAATCTAAAGAATGCGAAGGGATCTCTGGACTCAACAACATTTCCTACTATATAACTGTCCATTTCTTTTTTAAAATCATTTTCAAGGGATAAACCACCGATATAATTTGATTAGAATATTTTTCTTCTACCTTATGTTGGATGTGGTTTTGAATATATGATATCCATATTCATTAGGTCGTGTAGATGTGCTGATATTGTTGCTTTGGATTTTCCTGTTAAGATAACTATCTCTGCACCACTACTTTCTTTTTCTTCAAAAATTGATAGATCTTAGCCTTTATTGGGCTTTCAATAATATTAATTCCAGTTTTAGTTCCAAATATCTTTATTTGTTCGTGATTTTTTTGGGAGTTTCATTGTTCATTTTATTTCTATTTTAGGGTTGTATAAACAACTATATAATGGTTCGCATGAACACGAACGTAAACTTTATATAGGCTTGTTCGTATACAACCATACAACATAAGGTTCGTATCAATACGAACCAGACATGTTCATAAAAAAAACTGGAGGGTAAATATGAAAGCAGATGCAGTGAAGATAAAGGAAGGAGTATATTGGGTTGGTTTTTTAGATTGGGATATAAGAACCTACCATGGTTACACTTTAAATGGAACGACCTATAACGCTTACTTAGTATTTGGGAATGATAAAGTTGCGTTGATAGACAACACTTATCATGGAAAATCCAATCAAATGTGGGGCAGAATTGAAGATGCTTTCATTAAAGAGGGTAGGGAAATGAAGGTGGATGTAGTTATTCAGAACCATGTTGAAAAGGATCATAGTGGTGCACTACCTGAAATACACATGAAATTCCCTGATGCGCCTATATATTGTACTGAAATAGCAGTTAAAGCACTCAAAAACCATTACCCCTCATTGGAAAAAGCAGATTTTACAACTGTTAAAACTGGAGATGTTCTCGAACTTGAAGGTGCTACATTAGCATTTTTAGAGGCACCTTTACTTCATTGGCCCGACAGTATGTTCACACTACTTGTTGAAGAAGGCGTTTTATTTTCAAACGATGCTTTCGGACAGCATATTTGCTTCCCACAAAGATATGACAACGATATTCCTGAATATGTACTTATGGATGCAACTAAAAAGTTCTACGCCAATTTGATCACCCCATTATCAAAACTGGTACTTAAGAAGTTTGAGGAAGTAACAGAGCTAGGCTTACTGGACAAGATTAAGATGATTGCTCCATCTCATGGACAGATATGGACCGATCCGATGAAGGTGATTAGTGCATACAGTGCATGGGCAACTGGACAGTGTGATGAAAAGGTAACGATCATTTATGATACTATGCACGGATCAACCCAGAAAATGGCCCACGCAGTAGCAGAAGGTGCTATAAGTGAAGGAGGAGATGTTAAAGTATATTATCTTCATGAAGATGAACGAAGCGAGATAGTTAAAGATATACTAGACAGTAAAGCTGTTGCATTTGGAATTCCTACAATATACGACGAACCATTTCCTAGCGCAGGAGATATCATTTACTATCTTCGAGGGCTGAAATTCAACAGAACTGGTCTAAAAAGAAAAGCTATAACATTCGGTTCTATGGGTGGAAAGGGTGGAGCACCCAAAATATTACGAGAAGACCTTGAAAAATGTGGATTTGATGTAACAGATGAATATGAGATCTATTACGTACCAACATCAGATGAACTCGAACGTTGCTATGAAATGGGCAGAAAACTCGTGAATGAATGATGATCAATCCCTATCATTTTTTTTAAAACTAATTTTGTGAAAACATTTTGGAGGAGTTAAAATGGAATTGATAAATGAACATGAAATAGGTGTATGTAAAGGAACGGAATTAGAAAAGGATGTTAAAGCAAACTTTGAAGGAGAATGTGCTGAAGTTGGGATGTATTTGGCTATGGCCAGATTAGCTCAAAGAGATGGTCTTCCAGAGGTTGCAGAGGTTTTAAAAACCATAGCTTTCGAAGAAGCAGCACACGCTGCGGTTTTTGCTGAATTAAATGGGGTAATATCCTCATCACTAAAAGAAAACCTTGAAATGATGCTTGAAGGAGAAACTATGGCAAATAACGAAAAGAAAGCTTCTGCCAAGAAAGCCAAGTCAGAAGACATTGATCCTGCCCATGATTTCTTTGATGAAAGTTCAAGGGACGAAGCCAGACATGCACGAATGTTAAAAGGTTTACTTGAAAGATATTTCTAATTTTTTTTCTTTTTTAGGTTTGGGATATAATCTAAATCATGAGATATTTTTGAACAATTTTTTTATTTAGATAATAGATTGAATGATGAACAATCCTAATCTCTCTATTCAGCAGAAAATCGCCTTGATTTCGCTCTCTAATGATATTAAAATTTATTCTTCAGTTTTTCCAGAGCATCTTCAGCTGCTAGTACTATCGGATCAACAACCATTGAAACTGGAGGAGCATATGAAAATTCCATCTCTATAATTTCTTCACATCTTACTTCTTTAGCAATTGCCAATGCCATAGTATCTACCCTTTCAGCTACAGTTTCCTTAGCTATGATCTGACATCCTAAAATTTTGCCATCGGTGCTGCAGATAATCTTAATATCGATTGGTTTACATCCCGGGTAATATCTGGCTTTTGTTAACGCTTTACTTCTTCCTATAACAATATCAATCCCGTTCAAGTTGGCAGATGTTTCAGTTAAACCGACTGCACCTATCTCAAGCTCGCCTATTTTGGATACAACCGAGTTTAGAACCGGTCTGAACATTGCATCTCTACCAACGATATTTTTCGCAGCAACCTTTCCCTGACGCACAGCAGTAGTTCCAAAAGGCGAAACGGTTTTATGTCCAGTTATACCGTCATAAACTTCCACACAATCTCCTACGGCGTAAATATTGGGGATTGAGGTTTGCATTCGTTCGTTAACACCGACTCCCATATCTCCTGTAACACACCCTGCTTCTTTAGCGAGTTTAACTGAGGGCCTGATACCTGTTGATAATATTACCATTTCTGCTTCGATACTTTCTCCGCCAACTACAACTGATTCGCTCTTTTTATCACCTAAAATTTTATCTAGAGCTTTATCAAGTACTATTTTAACCCCTATGCTTCCAAGATAACTTTGAACTTTGAATGCCATATCTGGGTCGAGAGATCTTGGAAGTATTTGGGGCAGCATTTCTGTAACACTAACGTCCATCCCTAACTGTTTTATACCGTATCCTAGTTCTAGCCCTATAGCTCCGGCACCTACCACAACGGCCTTTTTACAGTTTTCTCCCCATTCTTTAATTTTTATTCCGTCTTCAATGGTTCTAACTTTGAAAACTCCATTTAAATCTGTTCCGTTAACTGGTGGTATGAATGGTGATCCACCAGTTGCAATAATCAAGTAATCATAGCTTAAAATATATTGATCATTTTTTCCTGTTATATGTCCTTTTTTAGGTTGATATCTTACCAAATTTTCTTTTGATAAGATTTGAACTACTTCTGAGTCAGTTATGATGTTTATACCACGATCCCCATAATATTCTGGGGTGTGCATAACGATTTCTTCGAAAGAACCTATCTCTCCACCTATAACATATGGGATTGCACATTGTGAGTAAGCTACTTGATTTTCCAGTGTGATAACTGTTATCTCACTATTTTCTGAGTATTTTCTTAGGTTCGATGCTGCAGTAAGTCCACCTGCACCGCTTCCTATTATAACAATTTTCATGGTTTTTACATCTTTTTGCTCAATTTATTATTTATATCCTCAGTAAAGTTTTTAATAAAATTTATAAGTATATTCTGGCCTATTTTTTTAATATTAGTATTATTTATTTTTACAATCAATATTAAACATTTCTTTAATGAACTTTAATAAAAGATTTTAAAATAAATTAGGAAATAGATTAATTAAGAAGATAATGTTTGAACTGATCAAAAATTGTGATGGAGATTGAAATGCAAAAAATAGGTATAGTTACAGATGGCCCTTATGGGGACAGAACTTATGAAACAATTTGCGAAGTTTTTGATTGTGACTTCATCGAGTTAGAACAACCAGATTCAGTTTTTATGGACGATGTGGAGATATCTTTGGAAGATCAGGAAAAGCTTCATAATGCTGATATTATTATTAGCTATATTTTACACCCTGATCTGGTACTGGAACTGGTTGAACAACTCCACGATAAGGTAGGATGGATAATTGTGGCCGCATGGAGAGGTGAAGGACTTAAAAATCAAATTGAACAGTATGAAAATGTGAATTGTCCCGAGAACATGTGTGACCTTGAAGAAAATGGAGATCCAATCTTCGATGAATTTGTATCTAAATTTGGTAAACCATTTGTTGAGATCGAATTTGAGGGAAACATAGTAAAAGATGTCCGTGTTATAAGGTCATCCCCTTGCGGTTCAACTTTTTTTGTTGCTGATGAGATGATAGGAGAAGATATCAATAATCTTCCAATAAAAGCAGGATTAAAACTTCAACACTACCCTTGCAGGGCACCAAAATTGAGGTTGTTTGTTGATGAGTGTAAGAAAGAAATTGCCGCCAATTTCCATAGAGATGCTTTTGAAGAGGCTATCGAGAAAAATAAAGATAAAATATAGATAATTAGTAAAATAAACACATATAAATTCTTTTTAAAGATCTCACTTTAATTTTAAAGTGAATGTTCTATCTTTCATTATTATTCATGCAAATTATTTATTTGAGAAAAAATATATAAAATATCATGGCAAATACTCAGGAGGAAGTAAGCAAGACCCTGACTATTATACTTACAGAGGGTCCCTACAGGTCACAATATGTTGAAATGGCCCATAATATTGCAGAAAGTGCTATTAACAATGGATATGGGGTAAATTTATTTTTATATATGGATGCTACACATATCCCCAAGAAAAACCAGAATCCACATTCTTTTCCAAACGTTGGCGAAAGATTGAGGCAATTAATTAAAAAGGGCGCCGATGTAAGGGCTTGTGTCAGATGTGCAACAGCAAGGGGACATGCATGTGATAAGACATCTTATTTAAAGGGTGTGTCAATAACAAGTGTTTACGACATTCCAGGATGGGTTCGAGAGAGCGATAAGGTTATAACACTCAGTGGTTAATATGGATTCCATTTTAATAATAGTGGATAAAGCCCCTTATGGGTATGAAGATACATTCAGTGCGTTTTATGTCGCAATAGCATGTCTCAACAAGGGGATGGATGCTGATGTGCTTTTAGTTGGGGATGGAGTATATGCAGCCATAAAGGATCAGGAACCTGGAGGGAGTATTGATTACCCAAAAGTAGGTGAATTGTCCTACTTAATTTTCCCCGAGGGTAATATATTTGTTCATCTTGGATCTATGATAGAAAGGGGTGTTGAAGAAGATGATCTTGTTGAAGCAGCACATATAATAGATGATACCAAACTTTATCAGATAATAAAGTCCAAGACCAAAGAAAAAGCTTTTGTAAGAATATAATCATCTTTAAAATTCAGTTCCATAATTATAGGGGATGTAAAAATGGAGATTGAAGAACTCGAATATGAAATATTTGAAGAAGGGCCAATGGTAAGAAAAGTTACAATACAAGAAATAAAACCATGTATAGTAGCAGAAAACATGATTAGGGTACTATTGCAACTTGATAGAGAAGTAAGTGAGATAATACCAATTCTTGTAACTAAATATCCTCCTGGTAATGTTAATTACATTGAAAATAAGAATATCTTGACCTTGAACATATATGAAAGGCTTGTCACCCTTTATCCATCGGGTAAGATCAGCATGAACAAGACCATTGACAAAGAAGATGCAATTCAAGTAGTTACAGGAATTATGGAAGTAATTAATCAGTTATACACCGAATTAAATAATGGAGATGCAGTTGATTACTCGGAGATGAAGGAAAAGCTTTCAAAAATAGGACCACTTTCATTATACAACTGCCTACCAAAAACAGACTGTGAAGAATGTGGAGAGGCTACATGTATGGCCTTTGCAATTAAACTGCTTTCAGGGGATATTACACTCGACAAATGCACACCACTAAAGGATGGAATGTACAATGAAGATGTTTCATGTCTCGAAGAACTTTTAGGCCATCAGATAATGGAAACAATGGGATGGTATGATAGCAGGGATTTTTAAAAACAATATATGTAATATTTATGATGGGGATTTTAAATGCACATGGGGTTCATATTAACAAAAACACCCGCAGAAGAAGGTTTTAATACATTTATCAAATTTTTAAAGATTTATATTGAAACTGATGATGTATCAATCTATCTCTTAGGAAATGGTGTTTACAGCTTCATGTCTAAACATTCTAAATCTCACACATTAATGGATATTATAAAGGATTCTAATAGAAACACGAAGGTATATGCTTGTTTGGATGACCTAAAAGCTAGAGGGATAAGTGAAGAAAAACTAGCTAAGTTTGTTGATTCATTTGTGATCTATGATGAAATTATTATTGACATTATGGAGAACTTAGATCAAGTTTTAAGTTTTTGATTTAGTAATCATTTACAATGCTTCTTTTAAAATAGATAATTAATGGATAAATTCGAATATTAAGATTTAAAAAGGGTGGAGAAAAAATTTAAGAATTAGAAGAGGAGTGAAATCCCCCTTCCAAGACTGTAAACTATGCTTACAACGATAATCAGGATTAAAGCATATGACACGGGATTGACTATTTTTTGTACCTTATTTTCTGAGAGTTTGTAGCTTAGAAGTTCTTCGAATATTAAACCGCCGTCTAGTGGTTTCATTGGTAACAGATTGAATGTTCCTACAGCGAAGTTAAGGAGGAAAATCCAGGTAAATAAGTCATTTAACGAGTATATGAACCATGGTATTTGATGCCCAAACGTTTTTGCAACATTTGAATTCAGAACTAGATGTTCCTGACTTCTTATGCCAATGTAACCTCTCGATGCGTTGTTTGGATTAACTCCGGCTTTAATAATATATTGTCCTTGAGTTGTTTGAAAGTTTAAAACTTCACCTATTTTTGTACTATTCGTTAATTGGGCATAATTAGTAAAATTACTCGTTGAAATTCCATTAATACTTTGAATAACCATTCCATTTTGCAATATTCCATCTGCAGGGCTTTTAGGAACCACACTTGATATTGCTACCCCATCTGAATGGAAAGTAGGAAATATTGGCCCATTTATATTTAATAAAGTCACAGGTTCGGTTTTCAAATTTGTTCCAGGAATAGAAATTCCGGGAATACCCGGAGATATGCTACTTATGGTCATTACAGTAATAAATAGTACAATTATAAGGGATACTGCAGCAAGTGCAAGGTTGAACACAGATCCTGCAGCATAAATTCTTAATTTTGAGATTCTTTTGGATTTTTTAATGTCTTCTTCATCAGGCTCTACAAATGCGCCCGGAAGCACTGCTAGTAGTAAAACGCCAATAGATTTTATTCTTACTCCTTCTGTCCTTGAAATGATACCATGACCAAATTCATGGATCACCAAAACTGTCATTAGGGCAATTAAACCATATCCAAGAGGCACATATATTGGAGAACCTGGAATATCCACTCCTGGAAGTATTATACCCACTGAAGGGGCCTGTATTAACGTTTGGAGGGAAGATATTAGCAGGATTAATATTAATCCCATGAAAAAAATAGCTATTGGCAGTCCAATATTCATGCTTAATCTCCAAAATCTAGGACTTTTGTTTGATACGGAGTCTATGAAACCCCTCAATCTTTGGGTTCTTCGCATGAGTATGGGTCCTTCAATATCTATTTTCAATTTTTCCCTGAATAATAGGGCTAAACCCCATATAATAACAAATCCAATAGCGTAATACCATAAATCGTTCAAAAAATCACCTTTATATCATATGAATCAATTTTTTTCATATTAATTTTATAATTTTTTTCAATTAATTTATAAAAATCTTAAATTGTAAGTGAATCGTATAAAAGAACGTTACATTCTTCACCTTTGCCTATTCCTTCCAGATTTTCTTCTATAACGATGTAAGAGTTGGATTCGACCATGGATCTAATGATCCCAGAACCCTTTATTTTTAGTGGTCTAACCATAGTTTCTTCTGTTTCTGCCCTTATATAATCTGTTCTTCCAAGACTTGAAGGGATCTTTCTCGAAGCTATTTTCCTGACTAGTTGGGGTTCATTTTGAATCCCCTGCATTTTATGGAGGCTATTCCTTACAAAAACATCTGCTTGGACCATTGCAGCTACAGGATATCCTGAAAGCATAAAAACCGGTTTCTCATGGATAATTCCAAATCCAAATGGTTTTCCAGGGCGTAATGCAACTCCATGAATAAGTACTTCACCTATTTTATCTGTTACATCTACCACAACATCACCTTTGCTTATTGCAGTACCTCCAGTAGATATTAGCGCATCTTGTGTATCAAGAAGCCTTTCAAACTCATCTTCTACCAGTTTATGGCTATCAAAACAGTGTACAATGGTGGGAATAGCCATTGAAGATTCTACTATTGCTTTAAATGTATAGTAATTTGAATTGATAATCTCTGCTCCGCGGATATTTGAACGTGGCATTACAAGTTCATTACCGGTTGTTATAACGCCTATTTTTGGTTTTTTAAATACACATACTCGACTGTATCCTGCAGATGCTATTATTGCAAGATCTTGAGGTCTCAAGACCCTTCCTTCTTTCAAAACAACCTCTCCCTCTTTAATATCCTCTCCCATAGGAGAAATATTTTCTCCGGGGGTTACTGTCATTTCAACCTCTAAGAGATCTCCATCGGATATAGTGTACTCCTCCATAACCACAGCATTGGCTCCTATGGGTATTGGGGCACCAGTTGCAATTTTAACGGCTTCTCCTGGCTTTACCAGTGCATTTGAAATCTGGCCTGCACCAATGATGTCTATTAATTTAAGCTGCGCTGGTTTAGTTTCAGAAAATCCAAAGGTATCTTCTGCTTTAATAGCATATCCGTCCATTGCAGACCTTTTAAATGGCGGGGAATTCAGTAATGATGCTATCTCTTCTGCAAGTACCCTCATATGAGCATCAACTAGGGAAATTTCTTCTACTCCTACCTTTTTTAAGGAGGAATTTATAATTTTTTGGGCCTTTTTGACCGGCATTAAATTTGATAGAAACATTTTTTTCTCGAGGTTTGGTTTTATTAGGAGTTATTTCTGATTCAATATTTAATAAATTGATCTTAAACATATTAGAATAAATGAAATTCTACCTTTCAATTCATATTAATTTACATGAAAAATGGCCCAATAATTATACATGTTCATGTAACTACAAATCACCGAACAGTATTATTGATATTTGATGAATGTTACCCTATTTTTAGTGGATATTTGATCAACTGCGCTAGCAAAGATTAACCTGTTTCACAAAAAATTTAATCCAAAAAATAATGCAATAATTTATTAAAATTGTATATAATACAATATACAATTTTATCAAACTTATACATTTGTTAACCAATGGAAATTATTTTAACTGTAATGGTGGCATTAAGCGCATTTATAGCGACTAATTTGGATGATTTATTCCTTTTAACGCTATTTTTTGCACGCAAAGATTTTAAAAACTCTTCAGTGGTTGTTGGTCAGTAACATTGGTGTATCTTTACTCATGATCATAAGTTCATTGGCCTATTTTTCCAAATTCATAATATCCGAATCATTACACTGTATTATTAAGCATACTACCTATTATTATAGGAATAAAAAATCTATTGAATTTAAAGAAGAATAATGTAAAAGGCCATTCAAATGAAATGTTTCCAAGAAAAGATAGTGATAGTGGAGATCTCATAGAATCGAAAATATCACAGTATATTATATTCAAAGTTGCATCAGCAACTGTTATTAACAGAGGAGATAACATAGGGGTTTATGTCTCCCTTTATACAAGGAGGATTATCCAGTTGATCTTAACCGATTTCATCTTCATAGTTATGATTGGAGTATTGGTGTTTTATCAGTTATTTAATGGTTAACAGTACTATCAGTAATAAATTACAAAGATACGACATATAATACTACTGTTTGTTCTTATACTTATTGGACTCGGAATTCTGTTGGGGTGTACAAGTCCATTTTTTTCTTCTAATTATAAATTTAGTACAACAATAATTGAATCATTCATTATCATTATATTTACTACATAGCAATTAGATCATATAATACAAATAAATTTGAAAAGAATATTACATAATTTAAATCGCGGGGTTCAATATGGACTCAAATGAAGTCATGATAAATATAAAATCTTTAAGTAAATCTTTCGGAAGGATAAAGGCTCTTGATGATCTTAATCTTGAAATTAAACGTGGAGAACTTTTGGGTATTATAGGGCCAAACGGGGCAGGTAAGACGACTGCAATAAGAATGATTTGTTGCATACTCAAGCCAGATATTGGTGATATATTAGTTGATGGCAACAGCATCCACCATGATCCTATTTTGATAAAATCAATGATAGGCTATCTTCCAGAAGAACCTAATCTTTATGAGCGTTTTAAAGCTAAAGATCTTCTTAAATACTTTGCAGAGCTCTACGGGGTGCCAAAAGAGAACATTAATGGACGTATTGATGAGCTCCTTGAATTGGTAGGAATGACCGATCGACGTGATGATCAGATAAATACCTTTTCAAAGGGTTTAAGGCAGCGAATCAGTGTTGCAAGGGCTCTTATACACGATCCAAAAATAATAATATTTGACGAGCCCACCATGGGTTTGGATCCTGCAACAGCAAATTCTATTCGTAACTTCATAAGAAAGCTTAAAGGCCAAAAAACCATGATATTATGTACACATTATATGGAGGAAGCAGATTTACTATGTGATAGAATAGCAATATTGAATAAAGGTAAGATTATTGATGTTGGAACTCCAGAATACCTTAAATCTGAAATACACGGTGATGTTATACTCAAGATTAAGGTTCAAAACCATTGTGATTTAGATGAGTTGAAGGACAAAATCATGGAATTTGAATCTGTTGGAGTTGTTAATTTCGTAGATAGAGAATTTTTGATATCTTTAAAGAACAGAAATGAGATTTCTAATATAGTAGATGTATTTGGTAACGAGGTTGTCTCGGTTAATACAAAAGAACCAACCCTTGAGGATGTTTTTATACATACAGTAAAATGATGACTTATTGATAAATTCAAGATTTAAAAGGTTAAAATGAAGTTCACTACCATCACTAAATGGGAGTTTAAAGGTACTCTAAAAAGCAAGAAGTTCATGATGATCTTCTTTTTACAACTTTCAGTTCTCTTTTTAATGATAGTTATTTTCAATTCATTCGTTACAAATATAGAATCAGAATCAGGAATTTCGATAACACCATCACTTAATGGATTTGCATCGATGGATATCCAGGATCAAAGTGGTTTAATTTCCAAGTATGTTAACCCGGACATCATAAAGGTCATCCCTTCAAATTACAGCAATGCCTTAAATAACACTGTAAACGGAAAAACTACAGGTTTCCTTTATGTACCCGGCAATGCTGATCGAGAAATACAGAGTGGACAAGCCATAAACATGATAGTCTATCTTGATGCTAGTGATCCTAAAAGTAGCGTAGTTAATGGTGAAATAAATACAACTGCAAAAACTATATCACAATCATATTCCTCCACACTTGCAGCTGCTGCTAACCCTCAAAACACTACATCTCCTTCAATTAATCAGCAGTCGACTGGAGAATCATTACCCCTTCAGATAATAAAAAAGGTTATGCTGGTGATCCTACTGTTTTTACCCCTTTTATTATTTGGAAACATTATTATTGACAGTATTGTTGGTGAGAAGGAAAGAAAAACAGGTGAGATACTGATTGCAATGCCAATTTCCCATGCCCAGATAATAATTGGAAAGAGTATGGCAGTTGCCATCACTATATCCTTACAAGTGGTCATGTGGGTGATAATACTTTTATTAGCAGGATTCCATATATTCAACCCTGTTTTGGTCCTTATATTTATTATATTGACTTCAATTCCTATTATCGGGATTACGACGGTGGTGGCTGCATATTCTAAAAATTTCAAAGAAGCAGGTATTGGGTTAAGCATAGCATATATAGCGATAGTAGGATTACTTATTATTCCTGTACTAGTGTATATTTCGAGGAAATCTTTCATATCTAATATTTCACCAATGACCATAGTAATGAGGCTTTTTTCAGGTGAGACTATACCACTAGCTGATTATGCTCTGACACTTTTAAGTATTGCTGTTGTAAGTATAATTTCATACTGGATTGCAATTAAGCTTTTTGAGAGAGATGACATATTATTTGGGCCTAGATCGGGTATTTTAAGATTAGTCTTTGATTTAGTTACCTTTAAAAAGTATTGATCAATATGTGCAAATTAAAATCCATATCATATAATAGAATCTTACTACTAAAAATCGAAGTGATGACCAGTATTAAGTCTGGATCTTGATAATATCATATTTCATTTGGAAAAAATTGAAAAGTTCAAAAATTACAATAATTACAATAAGATAGAAACAAAATTCTGGATTAAAAAATGAAACTAACAGCTTTAACAAAGAAGGAAGGCCAAGACATACTGAAAAATAGGTTATATATCTTGGTGGTGTTAGTCCAAATATTCATATTATTAGGAACATTTGGCATTGCCTTAGCTAGTTCTATTGCATCAGATCCTGCACTCTTAGATCAATATGGGGCAACATCAGTACTTAAAGTGGGTGTTTCTGATAACATAAGAGGTACAGAATTAGAGACAGATCTCGTAGATCAGAAACTTCAATTAGTATATTACAACAATATCAGCGATGCAAAGAAGTTTCTTGGAACTACCCTTGTATCCATTATTGATGTGAATCCACCCGGAAGTCTGAACGTTACCGTTAATACAGATTCATCAAATGTATTTTATCCAGTAGTTTCGACCAAGGTGAACAATGCTATTAATGAGTATCAGCTCCAGAAAAAACTTGAATCAGCAGGATTAAATACGACACAGATACAAATGATTTTAAATCCAGTTAATCTCCAGGTAGTAAACCTCAATGAAAATCACCAAGCAAAATTAGCCCTTAATAGTTCTTACTTTGTTGAAATAATGTATGGATTCATAGTTCCATTTATTCTTCTACTTCCATTTTTCCTTGCAAGTAACATAGTAACAGACAGTGTGGTTGGTGAAAGAGAAAGAAAAACCTTTGAAGTACTTTTAATGACACCTATTTCAAGTTCTATGGTGATGCTTGGAAAAATTCTACCAATACTGTTTTTTTCACTTTTACAGAGCGTTGTTTGGATAGTTGTACTGGATCTGCTCAATGTTCCTATTTACAATCCTGTTTTGATATTTATTTTATTATTTTTCATAGGATTAGGATTTATAGGAATAGGAGTACTTCTATCCATGTTTGTTGACAGTACTAAAGAAGCTAACTCAGCCATAACAATAGTATTAGTATTTGCAACCTTTATATTATTCATGCCACTTTTTATAAAGACTTCCTACTTCACACCAATTTTGAATTACATCCCTACAGTGATAATGGTAAAAATAGCTTCTACACCCAACATAAACCCGAATATAATCCTATCTGCTCTGCCCACCATCTTAATTTCCTTTATAATATTTGTGTTTACTATAAGGTACTTCAGACGTGAAAGGGCTATTAGACTTTAATTTATTTTATTCTGGAAGAAAAGAAACGCTTTGGTTCAAATTCTAAAAAAATAATAATTTTTATAACCAATATATCACTAAAGTGATTGCTAAAGCAGATATAATGGGTACTGGTATGTTATCATCTATTGGACTATATGCTTCTGTTATTGCACCTACTAATGCTCCTATTAAAGAGGGTAATATAGGTAGAAGAGTCAATGTGCTTAAAAATCCCACCAAAACAAATGTTAAAGTTCCTTCAACACTCTTTTTAGATTTTAATGGTAATTTATGTTTTCCAAATTTTCTTCCAACAATTGTAGATGCAGAATCTCCTAATAATAGCATTAATATTCCGGAGTAAGCAATTGCTATATTGAAACTGAAGATGAACAGAGTAGCTATGATACCAATGAAGAAGTATAAAAAACCTCTTTCATCTTCAATTCTCTTGCAATTATCTAGAATTGTTGAAAAAATAGGAATATAATGGTACTTATCTAATATGAACACTATCTCAGCGAATACAAGCGTAATAATGCATAATAATATTAGTACTGTTGGTTTTAGGAATATGCCCAGAACTAGGATGAAAATTCCTGATGCATGAATTATCTGCCTTAATATCTCTCTATCCATAACATCAAGCCATGAATTTTTCTATAATTCCATGATAAAATTTTTTCAATTCTTCAACACTCACACTGAATGAATCATTTATAACAAGAGAGTCACCACCAACTTCTCCTATAATGGCTTTTGGAACATCAATTTTTGAAAGAATTTGGTTTACTGCGTCTTTCTTAACTGTGATAACATATCTTCCATGTGATTCTGAGAATAGTAGAGTTGAAACTCCAAATGATGGATCAGCTGGAATCTTTTTTAAATCTAAAACTGCTCCCAAACCTCCTGAAATTGCCATTTCAGATACTGCAATTCCTATACCTCCTGATGAACAGTCATGAACAGCTGTTACATTTCCATTAACATCTCCTCTAATAATTTTAAGAACTGACTTTCCAGCCAAGTACTCATCTTCCATGAAAACTTCAGGAGCTTTTCCTTGAACTAGGCCGTAAATGGACCTGTGGTACTCAGAACCATCTAATTCATTACGGGTTTTACCAATCATAACGATTATATCTCCTTCGTTCTTAAATTGAGATGTTCTTATATCTTTTAAATCCATTTTTCCAGCAACACCAATTACTGGGGAAGGATTAACTGTAATTCCTTCTGTTTCATTGTAGAAACTTACATTACCACTAATAACTGGAGTTTTGAAGAGTTTAGCAATTTCTGAAATTCCCTTAACACATTCGTTAAACTGCCATAGTACTTCTGGTTTCTCGGGGTTACCAAAGTTAAGACAATCCACCACGCATATTGGTTCTGAGCCCATTGATATAACATTTCTCATGGCCTCTGCAACGGAACCTGCCCCTCCATTGTAAGGATCAAGTTTGGTGTATATGCTGTTGCAGTCAGATGTGATTGCAAAAGCAGTATCCTTATCTACACGTATTACTGCAGCATCATCACCAGGTTTTACTACAGTTCCAATCTTCACTTCATGATCGTATTGTTTATAAACCCATTCTTTACTTGCAATATTTTCAGAAGAGAGTAATCTAATCAATGCTTCCTTTGGATCAATATCTTCCACTTCAACATATTCTTGATCTTCTGCCGGCTTTTTCAGTTCTCTATTTATAACTGGTGGATCTGCAAGAAGTTCAGAAGGGACGTCTGCTACTACATCACCATCAAGTGTTGTAATGAATTGGTCACCTTCAATAACTTCCCCAACAACTGCCGCTGGGAGTTCATATTTTTGGAATATGTACATCAATTCTTCAACATCCTCAGGATGAACTACAAAAATCATTCTCTCTTGAGATTCTGACAACATTATTTCATAGGGTGTCATGCCTTCTTCTCGAAGTGGAATCTGTTTTATTTCAACTTTTGCACCGTTATCACATTTTGCAGCCAGTTCTGAGATACAGCATGTTATCCCTCCACCACCTAGATCCTTAAGACCCTGAACATCAACTCTTTCAAGAGCTTCAAAAGTGGCTTCCATTACCTGTTTCTTGGTAAATGGATCTCCTATTTGTACTGCTGGTCTGCTTTCTAATTCAGATGTTGTGGTAAGTTCCTCTGATGCAAAGGTTACTCCATGTATTCCATCTCGTCCAGTTCTACCACCCATGAGTACGAAAACATCCCCTACATTAGGTGCTATTCCCTTCATTATTGAATCTCTTCGCACAATCCCTGCACAAACAACATTCACAAGGGGGTTTGACTTGAAGTTGTCGTCAAATTCTACTTCACCACCAACTGTAGGTATTCCAACACGATTTCCATAGTCTGATATTCCTTTAACAACATATTCAAATAAATAACGAGATTTTTGATCTTCGAGATAACCAAAACGAAGTGAATCAAGTAGGGCGACTGGCATAGCCCCCATAGATATAATATCCCGGATAATACCACCTATTCCTGTTCCTGCACCCCCATAGGGTTCTATTGCAGATGGATGGTTATGACTCTCCATTCCAATAACAAGTGCAAGTTCATCTGTCAGCCCAACAATACCTGCATCGTCTCCAGGGCCAATTATGACATTATCCCCTTCTGTAGGGAAGAGTTTCATTATAGGTCGGCTGCTTTTATATGAACAATGTTCAGAGAACATTATGTCCAGCATTCCGTATTCGAGTGAATTGGGTTCTCGTCCAATCTCATTTTTTATATATACAAGTTCTGCGTCAGTTAAAGTCATATTATCACGTCTGGAAATGCATTTTTTTAAGTAATATGTTTTATATATTGTCTTATAGTGCCATTACCAATAAATTATTTTACATTAAAATGTTAGATGATTTATTCAAACTTTGAATATTTCACTTATAGCACATTCTATTTAAGCTCTATTAATGGTAATTTTTACTTTATAGTCCTCTATATTCCACTTTTTTTCATAATCTCCAGCTTTTGATCCGAAATAGAAGTTTTCTGCCCTTATTTCATGTGATATAAAGTCTTTGAAGTTTTCAATGAGCAGTCGGAAATCTGAACTACATTCTAAGAACACTTCAATATTGGCTTCAATATCGAGATCCAAGTCTTTTCTCATGTCTTGAACTCTTCTGATAAGTTCGCGAGCCATTGCTTCGGACAATATCTCGGGAGTCAGTTCTGTGTCAATGAATATATTTCCACCTTCGAATTCACTGCTTGCAATGTTTTCAGGTAGTTCAGTTTCAAACACTATGTCCTCATTAGCGAGTGATACGGATTTACCTTCAAATTTTACAGTGTAAGTACCTTCAGACTCTAATTTTCTGATTATTTCATCCCCACTTGCTTCTGCTAGTTTAGATGCAATTTTGGGCACATCATGCCTAAACCTTGGACCTAGGGTTTTCATGTTAGGTAGGGCATTTATAGTTAAGTTTTCAAATTTATCTGACGATACAACGTTTTTGGCATTAGCCTGTTCCATAATAACATTTTTGAGGGATTGTGCTGCATTTAATACTTTTTCTTCCTCAGAAACTATTACTATCTCCTTAACTGGCCATCTGAGCTTGTAACGGGCAGTATCTCGCGCCCTTGCACATGCTTCAATTACCTCACGTACAATATCCATGTTGGATTCCAGTTCTATATCTATCAGTTCTGGGTTGAAGCCCCAATCAAGCATATGGACGCTTTCAGGAGAATCAGTTTCAACACTTCTAATAATGTTCTGGTACATATCCTCAGTTATGTGGGGTGCTATCGGTGCCATAGTTTTTATCAGAACTTTTATTGCATTGTATAGGGTATAATATGCTCCTAATTTGTCTGGATCATCTTTTTCTATCCATGTACGCCCCCTTATGAGTCTGATGTACCATCTGCTAAGATCCTCGAGTATGAAATTGGTTATTGCACGAGTTGCTTTGTGGAAGTGAAGTGCATCAAGAGATTCTGTTACATCCCTTGCTAGTGAGTTTGTCCTTGAAGTCATCCATAGATCCTCTTCACGCAGTTTAAGATCCTCTTCAGTGTAGCTGGTTGGATCGAAATTATCTATAGACATATAAGTTGTAGAAAATACATAAACGTTCCAAAGTATGTTAAACATTTTACTGACATTTTTTATTTCATCCCAGTTAAATTTAAGGTCATCCCATGGTTTATTTCCCCATAAGAGGTAAAATCTCAGGATGTCTACTCCATAGAGATCAATTACTTCTTCTGGTTCAACAACATTTCCAAGGGATTTACTCATCTTTTTACCCTCCTCATCAAGGGTGAAACCGTGCATAAGAACCTTTTTATAGGGGGAACTATCGTTTGATATTACTCCACACCCGAGCTGTGAATAGAACCATCCACGTGTCTGATCATGACCTTCTGTTATGAAGTCGTAGGGATACCATTCTTCAAATTGATCTTTTTCTTCAGGATAATGTAATGCTGCCCATCCGGCAACTCCAGAATCTATCCATACATCCAAGACATCTGGAGTCCTCTTCATATTTCCACCGCATTTGCATTTGAAACTTATCTCATCTACATGGGGGCGGTGTAAGAAATCTCCCTTAAGTTCTCCTTCAGCTGAAAGTGCTTTCAATTCATTTATTGATCCCACAACTGTTATCTCATCACAATTCTCACATTCCCATATAGGAATTGGTATTCCCCAATAACGCTGTCTTGAAATGGTCCAGTCTCTCGCGTTTTCGACCCAGTTTCTAAAACGATTTTCACCAGCCCAAGATGGGACCCATTCTACCTTATCTAGCTCCTTAAGCATTTGTTCTTTTACTTCGGTGATCTTTAAGAACCACTGCTTAGTTGCAAGATAAATAATGGGTGTTTTACATCTCCAGCAGAAACCATACCGGTGGTTTATTATACTTTCTTTAAACAGAAGATGATGGGTTTTAAGGTCTTCTACTATGTTAGAGTCAGCATCCTTAACAAAATGTCCTACATATTTCCCTGCATCATCCATAAAGTGTCCTGATTCGTCAACTGGACAGAATATAGGAATTCCATACATTTTTCCTATTTCAAAATCATCCGGACCGTGTCCAGGGGCTGTGTGTACGCAACCTGTACCTTCAGTCAGAGTTACATGTTCTCCTGGAAGAATAACATGCTTAAACTTTTTTTGTATTGGTATTTCTTCTAAAAGAGGATGATTATATTCTGTACCCTCTATATCTGAACCTTTTACAACCCTTAGAATTTCATAGTTTTTCCCTGCTTTAGTTTCACAATTGCACTCATTGCCATTGTGGTCATGATTTTCAAGATTATTTCCATTCAAAACTGAATCTACAAGGGCCTCAGCCATTATATAAACATCTTTCCCGACTTTTACATAAGCGTAGTCGAAATCAGGATGCACACAAACAGCCATGTTTGCAGGGAGTGTCCAGGGTGTTGTTGTCCAGACTAGGATGTAGCTAGTGTATTCATGGCTTTCTTGATTTGTTAGTGGAAATTTTACGTAGATTGAGGGATCATCCTTGTTTTCATAATCTATTTCAGCCATTGCAAGAGCAGTTTCGCATCTTGGGCACCATGTGATGACTCTTTTATCTTTTATCAACAAATTCTTTTCATTAGCCCTTTTAAGTGTCCACCAGCATGATTCCATGTACTTGGTGTCGAAGGTTATGTAAGGATTATCCCAATCCATCCATACTCCTAAAAGTTTGAATTGTTCGGTCATAACTCCTTTGTTTTCTATAGCAAACTCCTTACATTTGTTTACAAAATTTTCAATCCCTATTCGTTCTTCAATTTCCTTCTTACTCTTCAACCCAAGTATCCCCTCGACCTTATGTTCGATTGGGAGTCCGTGAGTATCCCATCCAGCTTGTCTCCGGATATTGAACCCTGACATACTTTTATAACGGAGATAAGTATCTTTGATTATTTTATTCCACGCAGTTCCAAGATGTATTCTGCCACTACAGTAAGGTGGACCATCTAGAAATGAATACTTTGGTTTGTCCTCTCGCATTTTCTTGGTTCTTTCATAAATATCTCTATTCTTCCAGAACTTCTGCACCTTCTCTTCGATTATCCTTGATTCGTATGAGCGTTTAGCCTCCTCTATCGGCATATTTGTTTTCTCCTTTGATAATTTTCATAATGTGATTTGGTTTAAAGTTTGTTTTATGTATATAAAATAGTTAATTTAGTTGGAAATATGGGTATATTGGATTTATAAAATATTTATAAACATTTACAAGGACTGAATTTGAAAATAAAATAGCTATGGCAGTAATAGGGTAATTGATAATACTCTTAATTACTTCCAAGAAAAGAAAAATTGAAATTACAGAAATTTGTATCGATTTTATTAATAAAATCATCTGATAATGATTAGAAGGT